>Ga0255753_1005913_pt1 | contig 11539 bp, 8 predicted proteins | sample 041ome_10_FD_179953 | JGI IMG/M metagenome (GOLD analysis project Ga0255753, IMG submission 179953) | Coastal salt marsh microbial communities from the Groves Creek Marsh, Skidaway Island, Georgia - 041412US metaG (version 2) | ecosystem: Environmental > Aquatic > Marine > Intertidal zone > Salt...
ATCATCAGTCAGGATAGTTTCAAGATCCAGGCTACCGGCATAATCTTCGAAATTGTGGCAGCCCACACAATATTCTTCAATTTGGGTGATTTGTTTTCGATCTGTACGGGATTGAGGAAATACACTGCTGGAATACAGGAATAATAGTGCCCCCGCAGAAAGCAGTAGTGTTTGGGCTTTAATCAATTTCATTATTCCCCCCGGAAAATGTAATCATCCAGCTTGGCGCCTGTCTTTATAAGCCAGATATTATTTTTTATTTCTACAGAGCTTTGGCATTTATTATTAGCTAAATTCAAGCGTTGCGCTTTATCGATGCAAGTAATCAGACTGTTACTGAGTGCTTGCTTATTATTATGAACGATTGTTTACTAAACAACTGTTTAGTAATCTACATTTACTACCACAACAGGTCAATACAAATTGACCAAAAAAACGGAGCAGATAGTTGTCTCAAGCCATCACTATTGAGAAAAGTGCCAGGGTAGCCGAGGCTACAAAGGAAACGATTCTGGCTACCGCTTTTTCGCTTTTTGCTGACAAGGGATTTAGCGGAACATCCATGCGCGATATCGCTCTGACTGTCAAAATTACTCCTGCTGCGCTTTACTATCACTTCCCCAACAAAAAAGCGCTGCACAAGGCTGCTCTGGCCTATGCCTACAAAGGGCGCTCAACTCCTGCTGTGTCAATGTTATTGGCAAATACGGCAAACAAAAGCCCGCTTGAAACACTGGAACGCTTTATCTTCAGGCTCTGTGAACGGTTCCATGATGACAAGGAGTTCATGCGAATTGTGCAATGGAACCTGTTGGATGCAGAGCATGATGACAGTATCCGCAATATCCTCATCCATGAGGTTTACCAATCCCACTTTTCCTCACTGGAAACCTTTCTTGAACAAATAGCACCAGAGAAAAATTGCAACCAGCTAGCCACTTTCATTTTTGGCATGGTAATGCAAAATTATTTCACGCTACCTATCAGAAGATGTATTAAAGGTCACAAACCACAAGAAGAAAAACCTGGGGAAGTAACGGAGTTAATCATGGACTTGCTCAAAAACGGCCTGGTATCCGATATATCCTGAACAGATTCGTTGCCACCTGCCTTCATTCATTATGGAATTTATTAGTCAGCCAGACTGTCTGATAGGGCTTGAGTATGAGGCTTGTCTGCCCTACTTCCAACTCCTGCTTGCTCACCAGATCCTGCCAGCTTTCAGTAATCACCAGATTTAACGAGCTTAACAAAACTTCTCTGGGTTGAGCGGTAATATTATTCAAACAGAAAATACTTTGATCGCGCTTGAGGCTTTGACGCCAGAAGGCAAACACTTCGTCGCCGATATGCAGGGTGAACATAATGGCGTTGGGATGAAAAGCTTTTTGCTGTTTACGAATCTTTATCAGGCATTTCAGCTCATTAAAAATCCGGCTGTGATGAGTGTCATCCCGCAAGCGCGATTCCAGCTCATCTATATCCCAGTTATGACGGTTAAGCGCCCGATTATTAGTGGTATGACTAAATTTTTCATAATCATTTTCGGTACCTAACAGACTATGAATATAAAATGCCGGGACCCCTTCAACGGCCAGCATAATGGCATGTACACAGATAAACCTGGCCTCCTGCATACCGTCATCAGGATTATCCATCGTGCCCTTCAGGGCATCAAACAAACTTATATTGATCTCATAAGGCTTCGCCTCTCCACTTTCCAGGGTACGCCATGACACCCTGCCACCATTATTTTCCATAAGCCCCATCAAATGTCCCAGCTCTTCTTCCTCGATCAGCCCTTCCAGTGGACGCAGTCCAATGCCGTCATGCGAGGCAATGAAATTAAAAAAAGTTGTGCCTTTTTGCGCCGGCGGCATACTCATCATCCAGCTTTTCAGGGCATGACAGTTTCCGGTCACCAGGGTGTTTAATAACAGTGGTGGAAGGGAAAAGTTATAAACAAGGTGCGCTTCATTGGCATTGCCAAAATAGGAAATATTTTCCACGTTGGGAATATTGGTTTCAGTAATAATAATTGCACCGGGGCTATGGTATTCAACCAGCGTCCTGATCAGGCGAACAATTTCATGCGTCTGGTTAAGATTGAGACAACTGCTGCCTTCTTCTTTCCAAAGAAATGCTACCGCATCCAGGCGGAAAATCTTTACCCCCCTTTCCAGGTAAAGACGGATGATTTTGACCATCTCAAGCAGAACAGCAGGATTTCTGAAATTCAGATCGGGCTGGTCATGACTGAAGGTGCACCAGATATGCTTGATGCCATCCAGAGTCTGTACTTCCCTGAGGATTGGAGTGGTTCTGGGACGAACCACATTGGACACATCATAGCGCTTATCCACCGCGAGAAAGTAATCCTTACCCGGACGCTTGTTCATTTTCAGTTGCTCAAACCAGCGTCCCATTGCCGAACAATGATTGATTACCAGGTCAGACATTAAACTGAACTTTTTGGAGATCCTGCCTATATGCCCCCAGTCGCCATAACTTTCATTCACCTGGGTGTAATCAATTACAGCAAAACCGTCGTCAGAGCTGAATGGAAAGAATGGCAGGATATGGACCCAGGACACAACTTCCTTTAGATGCTTGTCGAGAAACCGGTTAAGTGTAACAAGCGGCCTCTCGTTTTCCCTGAGTAAGGAGTTGGCATAGGTAATGACTGCTACATCTTTTTCGTCCCAGTTATTCTTGTGCCAGCGGGGTTTTTCACAAGCAGTATCAAGGCCCATTTTTTTCAGTAACTGTTCAGTGAGTTTTTCTGTATCTGCATCAGGATAAATGAGTGACAGATGGCCCAGCACTCTTTGCTGTAGTTCTTGTTGACGCCTCTTTTTCGAGTCAGCCCCCTGTTGTGCTGCTTTGCCGGATTTAGCCATAACCTTTTTCTTACTACCTGTATTACATTAAGTCTTGCCAGTGACGGCACAATTAAACTGCCCGAGATATTAATCGTACTGCTTTAAATCCTGCTCAACCGCAGCGATAAAATTATTACCCAGTTCAGGCAAGGCACTTTTTACCCGCGTCCAGCTTGGAATAAAAGGCGTTTCCTGGGGATTTTCCAGAAAGTAATGCCCTGCTTTCATGATATTTTCAGCAAACAGTTCCACGGCTTTCTCTTCGTTATGTATATCCAGATTCAAACCATTGATCATGGCATCACTGTGATAGGAATCGACCATATCCAGAGCCAGCCGGTAATAGGTGGCTTTCAGAGTACGAAAGGTTTCCAGTGAAAGGACCACGCCCGTGGTGGCCAGTTTGCGAAAGATCGCCTTACTGATATCAATGGACATGCGTGACAGACCACCCGTTTCATCATCATAGGATACATCCTGGTGTTTATGATCATAGATATCAGCAATGTCTACCTGGCACAGGTGGTTGTTTGAATAGTTACGATAGGTTTCGGAAAGCACACCGATTTCCAGGCCCCAGTCACTTGGAATACGAATGCCTTGCAGTACATCTGCTCGCATGGAAAACTCGCCGGCAAGCGGATAACGGTAGCTGTCCATATACTCCAGGTAATCATGCGCACCAATAATTTTTTTCAGGGCCCTGAGCAAGGGCGTGACCAGCAGGCGGCAAACCCGACCATTGATCGTGTTATTGGCTACACGGGCGTAGTAGCCCTTGCAGAATTCATAGTTGAAGGCAGGATTGGCGACCGGGTAAATAAGCTTGGCAAGCATGTCACGACTGTAGGTAACAATGTCGCAGTCATGCAGAGCAATCGCTTCCGCTTTGCCCTGACTCAGTAGATAACCCATGCAATACCAGACATTACGTCCCTTGCCCATCTGCTTGGGTTCAAGTCCCAACTTGGATAATTCACTGTCCAGCGCTTTCAGTCGGGGACCATCATTCCATAACACGACGTGGTCCTGCGGTAGCACCTTGAAAAACTCCAGGGCTTTTTTGTACTGGGACTCATCAGCACGATCAAGACCAATGACTATCTGGGACAAATAGGGAACCTTGGCCAGTTCAGCAACGATATTCTCCATTGCCGGCCCTTCCAGTTCCGAATACAGGCAAGGCAGAATCAACGCCATAGGCCGGGTTTTGGCAAACTCCACAAGCTCAGCCTCCAATGCTTCCACTGGTCTGCTGCCAAGATTATGCAGGGTGGTAATAACACCGCTTTGATGAAAGTCTCCCATTATTGTGTCCCTTGTTTTTTATTTAATAATTCAAGTAAGGCTTCATTCCAGCCAACGGGCCCATAGCCAGTGGTGCGTAAAACATGTTCATGATTGAGTACCGGAAATGCTTTTACCGGCGACTTGATCAGCACAGCAATGTCTGCAAGCTCAAGCATGGAAATATCATTTTCACTGTCACCCAATGCGACCACCTGATAAGACACGCCGGTTTTTTCAAGATAATAATTTTTCAGCCAGTTGACCGCCTTGCCCTTGTCACATCCAGCGGAAACATGAAGGAAGCGCCCTCCCTGTAAAGTATCCAGTCCGAACCTGTTCAGGATTTGCTGAAACTGCGTTAAATGTTCTTCAGTGTCCTGCCATTGCAGTGGTTCGCCATACTCTCTTTGCATGGCTTTTCCTGCACTCTCTTCATCCAGACCAGTTGCCTCCATCAGATCAGACAATGTCATGTCACTGAAACCGGTAAAACTAAACGTATTACCCTCATCAGAACCTTTTATTGTCTGCAGAATAGACAGAATATCAGCACGATTCATACCAAACTCTACCCGCTCATGTTTTTTGCCATCTGAATCCGCAGCGGGCACGTACACTGCTGCGCCATTTTCTGCAATGAAAGGATCCTGAATGTCTAATGCCTTCCTTATTGGCAGTATTTCAGCGGCTGTTTTACTGCTGCATAGAATTAAGGGAATGTGCCTTGATTTAAGCAGGTCCAGCGCTTGCTGCGCCGCATTCCAAGCGTAGGTGTGGTGATCCAGCAAGGTACCATCAAGGTCTGAGACAACGATATATTCCAGCTTCATCTTTTATTTTGACCCTGAAAAAACTATATTGGCTGTTGGTATGAGGGGGTTAGAGTTTCAGCGCATTCAATCATTGTTGTTTTCCTTATTCTCATTGCCTTATTCACTGCAAGATTGATTCCGCTCCATAATGGACGCGGTTGGCCTGATTTGGCGCCAGCGCCGTAAACAGTGTTACAAAACGGTGCAAGGTTTGCCAGCATGCCTGAAATTGGTGCTTTATGTGCGCAAAGTTTGCAGAACATTGATCCCCGACATTCTTTTAATAATACAATCACCTAATCAGCATGGAGCAATAAACCTCCCTGCGCCAATAACAGGCAAGACATCATTATGTATATAGACACTTCAACCCTTAGTAACAAGGAAATGTACAAGTTTCTTATCGGTGGCGTTGCGCCAAGACCTATTGCCTGGGCCGGCACCCGCAGTAAAGATGGCATCAACAATCTGGCGCCCTTCTCCTTTTACAATGCTTTCAGCTCTACTCCACCTATCGTCGGCTTTTCCGCTATTCCCAGGCTGGATGGTAGTAACAAGGATACTTTGCAGAACATTATCGACACTGAGTGTTTTACCCTCAGCACTGTGAGCCACAAGCTGGTGCAGCAAGCCAGCAAGTCAGCTGCATTGCTGGAGCCCGATGAAGATGAATTTGATTATGCCGGGCTTGAACCCGCAGAAGCGCAAAATATCAATGCACCCTATGTGAAAGATGCCTTGCTGGTATTCGAATGCACGCTCAACCAGATTGTCAGCTTTGGCCATCACGAAGGAGCAGGAAACCTCATTCTGGGAGAAATCAAATTCATTACTATTGATGACTCCATCTACAACGATGGTTATGTAGATATTGCCAAACTGGATCCTGTTGGCCGCCTGGCTGGCAACTGGTATTCGACTATTCGCGATCGTTTTGAGTTAACAAGAGGCTAACCCATGAGAATCCTTTCATATTTTCTACTCGCCACCTGCTGTTATATTCCACTGGGACAGGCACAGCAGGCTCTGGACGACTCGACATTGAATGATGCCGAAATTACCAGTCGGCTCAACCGGGCGATACAAGGTGATACATTACTGGATAGTGCCGACATACTGGTGGTCAGTGTGAATGGCTATGTCATGCTTGCAGGCCAGGCGCTGAGCCAGGAACAAAAACAGCAGGCATCCCTTACTACGGCCTTTGCCAGCGACAAAATTCGACGCCTGATTAATGAGCTGGAAATTGTGGACAGCCTGGATGATAGTTTTGAGGCAAGTGATCAGGCTATTCTGGATCAGATTATTGAGACCATACCTGGCATGTCTCCTGCCACCATCCCGGTGATTCATAACGGCGTCGTGCACTTACTGGGGCAAGTGACCCGCAGCGAAGGTGATGAAGTTGCCAATGCCATCAGCCGCATGAGCGGTGTGAAAAATATTCGTCTGAGTTACGAATATATTCAGTAAATTCAAAATAAAAAAAACAAAAAAAAGGGTCGCTATTGCGACCCTTTTTTTCAAAACAATGCCTCCTAGTAATCCAGAGGTGTATCTCTTATCTGGAACTGAACCATCTTGCCGGTCGTTCCTTTACCACCTTCTGTGTGCCAGATCAGGTGAGTACCGTAGTTGGCCCAGATACTGCGACCTTTCCAGCCCAGATCAGGATCGTCAACACGGGCATCAAGCCCCCTGCTGTAGAAACCAAGTGGGTAAGGTACTCGCATATAAGTCCAGTCGCCACTTTCTGGATCAAGGGCAATCAGGGAGTCTGACCATGAACCATTAATGATCGGGGTATCCTTGCCCAGTCCGGTAATGTCATGCTGATCTACCCAGCCGAAATAATGGAAATCGGCAGGCACATCTGTGTTGCCAATTTTAGGGCCTGGTGTCTCATAAAGGGTCCAGCCAGCCTCACAATGAGTACCCATTTCGGTACCCGCTCCATTTAATACAGGACATGCGTTGCGATCAAAATGGGCCCAATGGGAGCTGCCCGCAAGAGCGACCCAGGGATTACCTTCGCTATCGATATCCATTCCGCGCGGATCAAAGCCGGGATCAGGAATGGCGTAGACTTCAGAGATACAGGTTTCGGGAGGGTTTGAGCCTTTATCCAGCCTGATGATTGAGCCATAAGGGTGCAGTGCACTGTTTTCATTGGCACCCCAAACGACATCAGTATCATTAGGATCAGGTATCACTGTATACATATTGGCCTGAATTTCAGTGTCAAGATTTGGATCTATTTCTTCTCCCCAGGCATTCCATGGGCGGGTAATAACCCCATCACCATTGGTATCAATAATCTGGGGACACCAGCCCTGAGCCGCCTCCTCGTCATGGGTCAGATCAAACACACGGGTGTTTACCCAGCCAAAAACAGGACCCAGCAGTTCATTAAAGTACAGGGTATCGTCAGGGTCTGTTCCGAACTGCAGGTGATGCGTTGCGAAACAGGTATCAATCAGCTCAAACTCACCTGTTGCCGGATCGTAGACAGAAGCCTGGCGATTGCTGAAGCTGCGTGGGTAGTATTCAGAAAACTTGTTTCCGGAATCACGATCACAAAAATCCGGCTGGTTGTTACGTACTTTGGAGGTAATCCATACCCGGCCATCAGGACCCAACATGGCATTATGTGGATCGGACGGATTTTCAGGACCCCACAAGTGTTCATAGCCCCAGAAATTAGATGGTTGTCCCGGTGGTGGGAAACGTGAATTAACTTCACGGGGATCTTCGCGAGTTGGAATCACTACGTCATAGGCGTCATTGGTGATTGGATCAACAATAGACAACAGACCATGACCTGAAGAAACTGCATAGGTCGGCCCATAGGCATTCACTGTAGGATTGTTTTTGTCGGTGGTGATTTCATCGTGCATGAAATCGGTATCACCACCAATGTCGCGCAAGGTAACGACGATATTACGTTCGATGCCTTGAGGACGTGGCGGTGCTGGTGGTAATGCACCAGCTTCAATACGGTCAGTCCAGTCAGCCATCATGGAGGACATCCCTGGCAGGCCAAACTGGGCGAAGTTACCAAACATGGAGCCACCGCGAACACCGGTCTGGGTGCGGTATATCCATGCTTCCTCAGAGGAATCAAAACCCAGAGCATCCATATGACCCAGTGAACGGGTAATCTGGTTGCCTATCTGGTGGCAAAACCCGCAATCGCTTTTAAATTCATGCATCATGCGCTTCTGGCTGTTGATGGCCGGTGCAAAACCCTGTCTGGCTTCACCTTCAGCTGTTAGTACATCATCACCAGGAAACTCCATCAGGGAAACCCAGTAATCCGCAGGATAAACTTCAGCAGCTTCAGCCGGTGTGCTTGCTACCACAGCGGTCAGATCAAGATCTCTGTCACCAGGGCGCCCTTCTACAGACTCAGAATCTGCCAGTCCATATCCCCTGACCCAAACGTTGTATGTTGCTTCAGGCAGCTGAGGCAAAACATAGTTACCATCATCATCAGTGACGACAATTTTAATGTAGGGGGTATTGGTCTCTTTGGTTTCTGCAATGACCCAGACTCCCGCTTCCGGTCCGTCTTCGCTGGTCACCTTGCCTGTAATATATCCATCTGGATATTTTCGCTCACCCGCCATGGGTGCCTGTGCCATCACACTGCTGCTGATAATAAACAGACCAACCGTGATAGCGCCTAGTAACTTCTTCATAGATCCTCCTAAAGATGACCCTGGGATAAGATAATAAATAGATAAGAATGGGTATTGAAAATTATTATAATAATTCTTTTCCCTTCAGGGAATCGCCGAGTATACCTGACTTTTTTTTCTATATTAATGCTTTTCTCCCACCTGCGGGAATACAAACAGCAGTTAAACATACAGGGTTTCGTTTTACCTGTAATCACAATACAATCTGGCGCGTTTCATAGCAGATTTTATCCTGATCAGATTACTCAGCGATGTGACCAGGGCAATGATCAGAAACTCCAAACAGAGGTATTAATGTCTAACAATATTTCAGCCAATAACCTGCAAATATCAAGGGTGCTGTATGATTTCATCGACAAAGAAGCAACGCCCGGTTCAGGCATTACAGCGGATCAGTTCTGGGACTCCCTGGCTGCCCTGATTGCTGAATTTGGTCCGAAAAACAAAGCCTTACTCAATAAAAGAGATAAACTGCAGGCTCAGATTGACGACTGGCATAAAGCGCATGATATGGCTTATTACCAGGCCCATCGTGACGAGTACAAGCAGTTTCTGATGGATATAGGCTATCTGGTGCCAGAGGGTGAAGATTTTCAGATAAGTACCTGGAATTCAGATTTTGAAATTTCCATCGTCGCCGGCCCCCAGCTGGTGGTGCCGGTGATGAATGCACGCTATGCCTTGAATGCCGCCAATGCTCGCTGGGGCAGCCTGTTTAATGCCCTCTATGGTACCGATGTGATTCCATTTACTGGCAACGAAGCGAAAGGCTATGACGAGGTCAGGGGACAGGCGGTAATTGACTGGGCCGATGAATTCCTCGATCAGGCAATCCCTCTTGAAAGTGGCCGGCATTCACAGGTGCGTGAATACCGACTCGTCAACCAGGATGGTCACATCGTGCTCCAGGTAGAACTTAATGATGGCAACATTACCCAGCTGACCAACCAGGACAAGCTGGTAGGCTGGCAGGGTTTTTCCGAAGCCCCTGAAGCGCTGCTGTTTGTAAATCATGGACTGCACATTGAAATGCAGATCGACAACGACAGCCAGATTGGCAAACAGCACCATGCCAATATCAAGGACATCGTTATGGAATCAGCCATGACAACAATCCAGGATTGCGAAGACTCAGTAGCCGCTGTCGATGGTAATGACAAAGTTGCTGTTTACCGCAACTGGCTTGGACTGATGCGCGGCACTTTGCAGGAAACCTTTGATAAAGGCGGTAAACCGCTTACCCGTATGCTGAACCAGGACCGCTTTTACAAAGGCACCAGTGGTGAAACAGTTTCCATGCAGGGCCGCAGCCTGCTGCTGGTTCGCAATGTGGGCCACCTGATGACTACAGATGCGGTGCTGGATCAGGATGGAAACGAAGTGCCTGAAGGCATTCTTGATGCCATGGTTACAACTCTCTGTAGCAAGCATGACCTGCTGCGAAACAGTCCCTATCGAAATAGTCGAAACGGCAATATCTATATCGTCAAACCTAAAATGCATGGTCCGGAAGAAGCTGCCTTTACCAACGAATTGTTTAATGCCGTTGAGGATGCTCTCGACATTAAACGCAATACCATCAAAGTTGGCGTAATGGATGAAGAGCGTCGCACCAGTGTTAATCTTAAGGAAAGTATCAGGGCGGTCAGGGAACGGGTCTTCTTTATTAATACCGGCTTCCTTGATCGAACCGGTGACGAGATTCACACCAGCATGCATGCCGGCCCTTTCCTGCCTAAAGATGCCGTGAAGGGACAGCCCTGGATTGGCGCCTATGAAAACTCCAATGTGGATATTGGTATCAAGTGCGGGTTTATAGGCAAGGCACAAATTGGCAAGGGCATGTGGGCAAAACCTGACATGATGGCAGACATGATGAATCAGAAAGTCGCCCATCCCAATGTTGGTGCGAACTGTGCCTGGGTTCCCTCCCCTACAGCGGCAACCCTGCATGCCATTCATTATCATCAGATTAATGTAACCGTAACCCAACGACGCCTTGCTTCCCGAAACCCCGCCAGTGTCGATGACATTCTTACCATTCCATTAATGACAGAAAACAATCTGTCTGCTGAAGCCATTCAAAATGAGGTCGACAACAACGCACAGGGAATACTGGGTTACGTAGTACGCTGGATTGACAGTGGCGTCGGTTGTTCTAAAGTTCCCGACATCAACAATGTTGGCTTGATGGAAGACCGTGCCACGTGTCGCATTTCCAGTCAACATATTGCCAACTGGTTATGTCATGGTATCTGTTCTGAAGAGCAGGTCATGGAATCCATGAAGCGAATGGCCAAAATTGTCGACGAACAAAACGCCAGTGATCCTGCTTATCGAAATATGGCACCGGATTTTGACGGCGTTGCTTTTCAGGCGGCCTGTGATCTTGTTTTTAAAGGTATGGAACAGCCCAATGGTTACACTGAACCAGTGCTGCATGCACGACGAAAAGAACTAAAAAGTAAAAGCTGAAGCTAAATAAGCCACTGCGGAGACCGGTAATGCTCACTATAAAAACAAGAGTACTTTTTCTGACCGGTCTGCTTCTGGTTCTGAACGGCATGGCTGCCAATGCTCAATTGCCTTCGCCAAATACAAGCGGCGTGAGTTCTGGCCATACGCACCTGATCGTCCCCAATGTCGCCAAACATCGGGAAATCTGGAAATTGCTGGGAGGCGTCGAACGTTCTTCAGGACGACTCCAGGCACTGATGTTCCCAGGCATGTTCATCCTGCTGCGGGAAGGTCAGCCCTCAGCTACTTCAGTGAATACCACAGCAAACCATATTGGCTTTACCATCAATGATTACGGGCTCTACAAGGCTAAGCTGGAAGCAGTTGCAGCAAGCTT
>Ga0255753_1005922_pt1 | contig 11525 bp, 10 predicted proteins | sample 041ome_10_FD_179953 | JGI IMG/M metagenome (GOLD analysis project Ga0255753, IMG submission 179953) | Coastal salt marsh microbial communities from the Groves Creek Marsh, Skidaway Island, Georgia - 041412US metaG (version 2) | ecosystem: Environmental > Aquatic > Marine > Intertidal zone > Salt...
CGCAATTGTCGGGAGGAAAACCCAAAGAAGCTCGGGATCCATAACAGCAATACCTTGTGCGCGAGAGGGCTAGGCTTGTCGTCTCAGAGTACGGCTAACAAAGCCGCCAGAGCGACCAGCTGTATGAGATTAATCACCACCGAGATTCGATGCCATCGCGCGAAATGTACTCCTGCCAGTGCGTCGCCCGCCAGCTCTTTGTCACGGAGTTGATTGATTTTAGGCACGAGGCTTTGTCGTACCCACAAAGTCGAGATCGCTACAGATAAGCACACCCCGGCGGCTGAAGGTTCAGTCGGCAGCAGCAACACGCCCGCCGCAGTGGAACCCAGTATGAGAGCGGCGTAATAGCGCGGGAAGAGCCGGCGTAAAAACAGACCTGCCTGCTCCGCCGGCAACGCTTGAAAAACTGTAGGCGCGACCGCAACGGCAAAAAACAGCATGGCTCCCAATGTAGCCGCAAGACTTAAAATACCTATGGTTGCCATCTCGTCGATCTCACTTCGAGCGTATTTTGTATTGGGTCGCACAGTACCCACGCGATACCGATGGGTCTCGACGCGCACCGTGTTTGGTCACGCGCCCTGTGACCCGCTGGCGCCAGTTGCGAAACGCGCGGGGTTTAAGCGATGCCCGCATGAGAGCGATGACTTTTGCTTCCGACAATCCGTAAAGCGCGGCAATTGCTTCAAAGGGAGTTCTGTCCTCCCAGGCCATCTCGATAACGCGAGACTGATCTGCGGGACTCAGGGGTTTGTCTGAGGCTGGCATGGTTGCGGCGACCTGACATCGAGAGTCGCCACTCTAGCGAATCCGCAGCACTTTTACCGGCCACGAGATTCTGTGATCTAGTAATGATGATGCGCTGGGGGGCGAGGATTTATTTTCCTGATTGACCGGCCGACGCGACCCGCCTAGGGTGGCACAACAGTCACGGTAGAGATTGCCATGCGGGTGTTGCTGGCGGGAGCGACAGGTTACATCGGTCAGGCAGTGCTGAAGGAATTGGCCGCCAAGGGCCATGAGGTCATTGCACTCGCGCGCCCTGGGCACACCTTGGTTGTTGAAGAAAACCAGGCGATCACCGTCGTTGAGGCTGACATAACGATGGATACGGAGTGGGATAGTCAGGTGCCCCCCGTTCAGGCCGTTGTGTCTTGCCTCGCGAGTCGAACGGGCGCGCCGGACGACGCGATTCGCGTTGACTTTGAGGCCAACCAAAGACTGCTAGCGCGCGCAGAGCGTGACGGCGTTGCCCACTTTGTGCTGGTCTCGGCAATCTGTGTTCAGAAGCCGGTGCTGGCTTTTCAGCAGGCGAAGTTGCAGTTTGAGTCCGCACTTTATGACTCTCCGGTGCCTGCTACCATTGTCCGCGCTACCGCCTTTTTTAGGTCTTTGGTAGGGCAACTGGCGCGAGTGCAGGCGGGTAAGCCATTTCTGGTGTTCGGTTCGGGGGAAGTGACGGCGTGCAAGCCCATTTCAGATCGCGATTTAGCGCGATTCATGGTTGCCCAGCTCGACGAGCCGAGAGAGGGGACTGTGCAACGCATTATTGGTGGCCCCGGGCCTGCCATCACGCCGCTGGCTCAGGCCAAGATGCTCTGTGATGCGGCGGGCCAACCCTGTCGTCTTCGGTCTCTGCCCATCAACATGTTCACTTGGTTGCGCTGGGTCATTACACCATTGGCGCTGTTCTCGCAGCGGATGGCGGAGCGTGCAGAGTTTCTGCGCATCGCCCAGTTTTATGCCTCGGAGTCGATGTTGGTCTGGGATGAGGCCACGCAATGCTATGACGCCGACGCGACGCCTGAATTTGGCGAGGATACTCTGGAAGATTTTTATCACGCCATTTGCACCGGAGGGCGCCCGCCGCCTGATCGACGTGAGCACAGTCTGTTTTAGCGCGCTACCGGTAGAGCAGGATTAATGTGGCGACGTGCTGTTCGTCGACCGGTGCCACGTGTATTGGCGGTACATGCCACCGCTGCTTGTCACCATTTGTGGGGGATATGCGTAGCACCTTGTCATCGCTGCGTTCGAGTTCCACATCCTGAAAGCCAACCCAGGACTGGGTCAGGGGGTACTGACATTTGTAGAAGCTCTCCTTGGCGCTAAAAAAAACCGTTGCTTCGACGTTCGCCTTTTCGGGTTCAAGTTGACCGAGGTAGTCTCGCTCGCGCGCGGTAAAGAGTGTGGGCCAGAGTTTTGTCTCCACGCGTCCGACAGACTCCAAGTCGATACCAACAGACTCGATCACCTCAGTGGTCGAGACAACAGCGGCGCACACGGTGGAGCAGTGGGTTAGGCTGCCACAACGGTCAGTTGGCCAGCGAGGAGAGCGATCATCTCCTCTTCTCAGCGAGATATTGGGCAGGCCGAGAGAATGCGCCAGTACCTTTGCGAGATTGCGTCCGGCGATAAATTCTTGTTGTCGTGCCGCTGCGGCGTGCTCGATATCCAGCCACTCCTCCGGGTCAGGCGTGGTGTATAGCTTGTCTATCTGACCCCAACCCAGCGCAAGGGTCGGGCTAGCCAGATCAGGAAAAAGCGGCTGGATGCTCATCTGGTTTAACCGCTCGCGACTGAATAGCGGTGACAAATCGGCGCCGGCGGCCGGCATCACAGGGATCAGCTGATTTCTTGGTTCGGCTTGGGTTTATCGCTGGCGTTGAGTGATGGCGCGCGTTGCGAAGCCCAAGTGAGAATGGCCAGTGAGATAGCCAGTAACAGCACAGCTCCTGCCTCAAAAAGTAGCTTACTCGGCTCAGCTTCTTTACCCTGCAGAATGATCAGTCGCGTGATTCCCGTGATGGCGATCAGCACCGGTAACGTGACTGGCACGCTGTGGGTCGCATAATAGGCGTATGCCATCCCGATCACTTCTAGGTAGATAAAGAGCAAAAGTAGGTCTGCCAGTCGGATGCGGCCGGAATCGGCAAAGTGCGCGAGTTCGAGCGCCACCGCCAGCATGGTGAGCAGGCTGATAATCACCAATAAAAGCCGCTCGGCCGCGCTAAAAAACCCTAGAACACCCTTGTCCAGCTTTTGTGTCGCTGCTGGATACTCGTCACCCAGATTCTGTGTGGACATTGTTTGTCTCCGAGATCCTTGGTTTTCAATATACGGTACCTACGATCAATCCGTTCACGTATTTCGCCCCACTGTTGCAGTGCGCTGCCAGCAAGGGCCTATTTATCATGTGGGAATTGTCTTTTCGGCAGCAATCCATGGGATGTCAACGACCTCTGCAGTACGCCAACCGTCGCCGGCATCCAGTGAAATCGGGGTGCCCGGCGCCGACAGCGCAGTCGGTAGGTTCACCAGTGCAATGTTGTGTTCGAGTCGAGGAGAATAGGCGTAGCGCGTGACATGGCCAACCACGTCCTCCCCTGCTTTCACCGGCATAAAGTGCTGGTTGGGCACTACCGGGGCGCCGTAGAAATTGGCGCCGACCAGACGCCGCGCTGGACCGGCTTTGGCAATGGCCTGCAAAGCGGCTTTCCCGATGTAGTCATGGGGCTTGTCGATATCAAGCAAGCGCGCCATGCCAATTGTGAAAGGATCGTCGTTTAAAGTGATGTCACTACAGTAGGAGAGCAACCCGCCCTCCATACTTCTCGCGAGTGAAGGACAAGCGGGCTCAATACCCCATTCTGCGCCGGCCGCCATACAGTGCTCCCACAACTCCGTGCCGCGGCTACTGTCGAGCAGAATGATTTCGTAGCCGAGTTCTCCGCTCCATCCTGTGCGGCTCAGCACGACCGGAATATTGTCGAGGGTCGTGTGGATAAAGTGGTAGTAACCCAGTTCTATCGCCAGATCACCGAAAAGCTTCTGAGCGACCTTGGGAGCAAGTGGGCCTTGCAGTTGCAGCGGCGACGCATCGGGCTCCCTCACCGTGACATCCAAGCCGCTGCGTGCGGCGACTCCCTTCGCCCATAGCAGTACATCGCCGTCGCCCGGGGAGAGCCAAAAATGGTTTTCTGCGTGCCGGTACAAAACGGCATCATTTATGATGCCGCCATTATTGTCACAGAAGACCACGTAGCGCGCCCGGTTAACAGGGCAACGATCGATGTCTCTAGGGGTGAGCAGTTGCGTAAGCGCCAGCGCATCCGGTCCAATAATTTCCACCTGGCGCTCGGCAGCCACATCCCACAGTGTTACGCCGCGCACCAGAGACCAGTACTCGGCGTTGGGGTCGCCGTAGCTGGTGGGCATGAACATATGGTTGTAAATCGTAAATGCCTTGGCGCCAGCGCGGATTGTCGCGTCGTAAAAGGGCGACTTGCGCACTCTGGGGCCAATGGTGATCGCGGGTGATGTCATACTACCGACTCCTCAATAGTCAAAACCATGTCCGAGCTAGCTCGCCGCAAATCGCGAGTATGGCGCGCTTTACGAAAGCGGAGTAGCGGATTTTCGCAACGCCGAGCACTCGCCATTAGCGGGTTATCTGACGCGGGCCTGTACTGGGAGGCGATCCCGCTTCACCGCATCGGAATCAGGCCGCCGCCTCATAGAGAGGGGCTCCCCTGCATTCGGCGCGGTTGCCAAGCTCTTCGTCTTCCTCGGATGTGGGCTCGTATTCCACCTCCTCATCAGACCGGGGATCCTGATCGAAGGCGGCAGGGGCCATGGCTGAGGTTGCGGCAATGAATGCGCCCTGTTCCTCGATAGTGACAGCGGTGCGGCCCGGTGGTTGCAAGATAATGAACACACCGGTGATAAAACTGGCCACAGCGAGAAACGCAAATAGCGCGCCGTCGCCAAGGCTACGCATAGCCCAGCCTATGACCAGAGAACTGCTGGCTGAACCGACTGCATTCAGCAGCAACACCGATGATCCGATCGTCACAAATTCCTCGCGCTTGGAATTGTCTGCCGCCTTGGCCAAAGAAACTGCATAGAGAGAGTTGGCAAATGCGCCAAATGCAAAGGCTCCCAGTAACAGTGATTCTTTGGACGATGCCAGCATGAGTCCGAAAGCGGAGATTCCACTGGCGGCACAGAGGGCTGCCAGTACATATCGTCGATCGATACGGTCAGATGCCATGCCAATGGGATACTGTGCCAGCGCACCACCAATAATATTGGCGGCAATGAAAGCGGGTACAAAGCTCGCGTCGCTAGTTTGACCCAGCGCGTAGATGGCGCCCAATCCCCAAAAGCCCCCCATGACCACCCCGGAGCCCAGTGCCCCCGCAAAAGCGGTGTGCGAGCGTCGATACAGCTTGAAGAAATTAACGCGTGTGGCAGGAACCGGTGCCGGAGCAAGCGAACGGGTCAGACTGACAGGGACGATCGCAAGTCCCACAAGTAGTGACACAAAAATAAAGGGGTAGAGTGGATTCGCGGCGGTTAATCCCAGCAAGTACTGACCGAAAGCCATGGAAATAAGGACAATGGCGGTGTATACCGACAACACGCGGCCGTGCCGCTCCGCGTCGCTTTGGTCTGCCAGCCAGCTCTCGATCACCGTATAAGCGCCACACATGACTGCGCCCAGTATGAAGCGCACCAGGACCCAGAACAGGCCTTCACTGACGAGGCTCAGAATCAGGAAGCTGCAGAGGAAAATGGCCATCAATGCCGTAAAGCTTCGGATATGCCCGACTCTGGCAATGACCGGAGGAATCATTAGCGCTCCGGTAACAAAGCCTGCGAAATAGGCTGACCCACTCAGGCCGATCAATGTCTGCGATAGCCCCAGTTCGCTGGCGCGTAGCGGCAAAAATGTCATGTGCAGACCATGCCCCACCAACAGAAAGGCGGTGGTGATCAGTAATGACGAAACTGGCCGGAGAGAGCTCATGGCACCCTTTCACGCGTAGCGAAGAGGCGCGCATTTTGCCCTGAAAAGCCCGACTCGCAAGGAACAAATTCGTGAATTTTTGGTGACCCGCCGAGCCTCATTAGAGCCGCATAAACTCAGATTTTTTTGCGGTTTAGGCAGAAGCGAGATCTGCCCAGCGCGCGCGTTCTATGCCGCGGCTCTCCATGAAGTGTTTCAGGGCAGCGATATGATCTGGTCCGACTTCACAGCAGCCCCCGATGACAGTGGCGCCAGCATCCAGCCAGGTACTGGCGTATGCCGCATAGGCAGTGGGTCCGAGGTCTGCCCGGGCCTCCAATACGTCAACCACGCCCCCGGGTTTCAGCGCGTCAATGGCGGTAAAGCCATTGGCAAAGCCGCCAAATGCAAATCCGGATGTTTTTAGGAGCGGCATGGCCTGAGAGACAGCCTCGGGTTTGGAGCAGTTAATGACCACCGCTAACGGCTCAAAGGCGTCGATGGCAGTCAGCGCGCTCTCCAGCGATTCTCCGGAGCGAAGTTGCAGGCCATTGTTATCCATTACCGTCAGGCCCAGCATAATGCGCATGCCCGCGTATTTCGCAGCGGTTAATACAGCCACGGCTTCATTGACGGAGGCAATGGTCTCGGCCAGAAAGCCATCGACGTGGGCGCGTTGTAATGCGATCAACTCTTCGTATTCGCCGACCATTTGCTCTGTGGGCAGCTCGGTATCCGGACTGTAGCTGGCGACCAGGGGCGGCAAGCTGCTTACCAGCGCCACATCTTTCATTCCGCTTTCTTCAATGCCGGCTCGCGCGAGCTCGCAGGCCCTCAGCAATAGCGCGTCTAGGGGAATGTCTACGTCGCCGCGGGCGAGGCGAGCGCGAGTGATCGCATAGGTATTCAGGCAGGCTATCGCTGCACCTGCACGGCAGAAATCCCGATGGATATTGGAGACCAACTGCGGCTCCTCTAGCATCACCTGCAATGACCAGAGATGGTGAGCGGCAGCGCTACTTCGATGGATGAGTTCCTGACCGAGACCGCCATCCAATAGCAACACAGGTGCAGTCATGGTGAGTGTTTCCTTGAGCGTTCAGTGGTAAAGATGCTGTGCATTATAAGGCCGGCCTGTCGCGGAGCGATATGTCACCTGTGCTTCTGGTCAGATGGCGCGCAACGCTTACGGTAGTTTTTACTTCGACACTGCTGACTCGCGACTGGCCGGGAAAAACACAGCGTAGAAGACGGGGACCGCGAGCAGCGTAAGCAATGATCCAAAGGCCAATCCGCCCATAATCGATACCGCCATCTCTCTGAAAAAATCATCCCGCAACAAGGGCGCCATACCGGCAATGGTGGTTCCTGCCGCGAGCAATACGGGGCGCATACGACTCACGCAGGCCGACACCAACGTGTCCTGGTTCAATGCTCCCAAGGCCGAGCGCAGCTTGATTTCTTCGACCATGATGACGCAGTTCTTGATCAGAATGCCAATCAGGCTCAACAAACCGAGCAGTGCGGGAAAGGTAAATGAGAGGTCAGTCACTTTAAGGCCCAGAAACACGCCGATCATGATCAGAGGCACCGTTAACCAGGTCACCAACGTTTGCCGAACATTTCCGAACAGTACGAGCGTCGCGATGACCATGACCAGCAAGGCGATGGGAAACCGACCAATGACAGAGTCGTTAGCCACTTGCATGGCCTCATATTCACCGCCCCATTCCAATTGGTAACCGGGGGGCAGCGCTATCGATTCAATATCTGAGCGGATCCCATTAAAAGCGTGATGTGCTGACTGCCCGTCGGGTGCGTTGGCCTGGACGGTAATCGCCCGTACTCGATCGCGGCGGATGATAAAGCTGTCTTCCGCCCGCAGCGTGGCGCTAGCTACCACCTGGCTAGCGGGAATAAAGGTCTGTCGCTGCTCGCTCCACAGATCTCGCTCGAACAGGTCGCTGGCGCTCTCCGCGAGCGGTGTGACCCGAGCGATGATGGGAACAGGTTTATCGCCATCTCGCAGCGTCGCTATCGGCGTCCCCACAGTATTTGCCGTGATAGCGCGTGACACATCCGCCAAATTAATGCCGGCGCGTCGCGCTCTTGCTTCATCGGGTACGACGCTGAGCGACACCCGCTGCTCCCGCCAATCAATTTTGCGATCAATCAGGTTGTGTTCCACATAGTGTTGCATGGTAGTTCCCGCGAGCTGTCTGAGTACCTCACGGTCCTCTCCAAAAAAGCGGGCTTCTATTTTTGTGGCGGTTCCGGGGGTGAATTCCAGTCGCCTCACCATAGGATGAATTTGTGGGAACGTCTCCTCGATGATCGACATGGTTTGGGCCATGATCGTGCTCATTTCTTCGACATCATCTACCTGAACCACCAGCTGCACATAGGCGGGATCCGGTCGCTCGGGGAGCAGTATCATGGTGAATCTCATCGGCCCTTGTCCGGCCCAACTGGTGACCTCAGCCACGCCATCAATACCCTTTACTTGCTGACGGACCTGTTCGGCAATGCGGTCACTGGTCTTAATGTCAGTGCCTTGCGTGTAGTAAAGATCAACGAGGTAAAGAGGGGTACTGGTGGCAGGGAAAAACCCCTGTTTCAGCTGCGTAAACCCAGCCAGACTCGCCGCAATCATCCCCAGCAGGATGACAGTGGTGAGCGCTCTTCTATGGATCGACCGGGTGATCAATCGCCGGTAGCCGACGAAAATTGGGCCGCCGTAAAGCTGATTTTCGCTCAATGGTGCCGCGCGTGGTTTGAGGAGTATTACGCCCAGTGAAGGCACGATCGTGATTGCCAGCACCCAACTCAGCAGCAAAGAGATGCCGCAAACCGCAAACAGTGATCCAAGAAACTGGCCGGTGGAATCTGAAGATAGTCCGATGGGTGCAAAAGCCGCGACGCCGATAATGGTCGCGGCGAGTAACGGAAACCGCGTGGTGGCAACTGCTTCGGTGGCGGACTGCCTCGGGCTGTTGCCGTGCTGAATGCGGGTTAGCATCCCTTCGGTTACCACAATGGCATTGTCGACCAGCATGCCCATGGCAATCATCATTGCGCCGAGGGATATGCGCTGCAGTTCAATGCCGGCGGCGGCCATCGTGCCAATCGTTCCCATGACGGTCATCAGCAGCACGGCGCCTACCATCACCCCGGCGCGCCAGCCCATGAACAGGCAAAGCGCGCCGATGACGGTGGTCACCGACGCAGCGAGGTTAACCAGAAATTGGTTGATCGCGTTATCCACCAGCCGGTGCTGCTCGAACAGCGGAATCTTCTCAATACCGACGGGTAGTAAAGATTGCAGAGCGTTCAGTCGCTGCTCAACCACCTTGCCGACCTCGACCACATTTTGTGTTTCGTCAATGGCGATGCCCAGGGCAAATATGCGCTGCCCTTCGTGGCGAAGGATCAGGGGCGGTAGATCAGTCTCTGATCGGCTGATGGTGGCCAAATCGCCCAGCCGAATCATGAAGGATGTCCCCGGCTGGGTAATCAGGAGGTCAGCGAGCAGCTTTTCGTCGCGCTCAACAGGCATGTCGATCCGCAGTCGGTGTTCCTCTGAGCGCATGAGCGGGCCGGGAAACAGGGCGGAATGGCTGTGGATAGTGTCCACAATATGCTGAAAAGGAATTCCCAACTGGCGCAGCCGAGCGTAGTCGAAGTCGATGTGGATCTGTTCTTGCGGGACTCCCTCGATCCTCACCTTGCCAACATGGGGTACACGCTTGATTTCTGTCTCAAGACGTCGTGCTGCGTCACGAATAATCGCAATCGGATAGCCATGGGGAATCGTGAACCCGTAGAGCAATCCGTAGACATCACCGAAATCGTCCTCTACCCAGGGAGTTGAGCTTCCCGCGGGTAACTGCAGCGCTGCCTCCGCAACACGGCGCCTGAGTTCATCCCAAATTTGCGCGGTAGCTCTCGCGGGTACCGAATGTTTCAACTCAATTTCTATTTCGGAGCGACCGGGTAAGGACCGCGATATCAGTTTATCGACAGCCGGTAGTTCCTGAATCGATCGCTCCAGAACCTCTGACACCTCGCGCTCCACATCCAGTGCCGACGCGCCGGGGTACTCGGTAAAAACAAAAGCCATTTTGATCGGGTAGGGCGGATCCTCCAGACGGGCAATGTTCTGGCTACCTGCCAATCCGCCGAGTAAACAGGTCAGCGCGATTACCCAGACGTAAAGCGGGTTGGCCAATGCAAATTCAGTCAGGTTGGGTCTCGACACGGCTCAGTCTCTCTCCAGCCCTCTGACCGGCATGCCGTCGGTCAACCACGCGCCGCCTGCGGCAACGACCTGCTCCCCCGGCGCGAGACCCGCGTGAACGGCCACCAGATTGTCGTGCGGTAGGCCCACCTCTATTCGACGTTGGGTGACGTTGGACGTGCCGTCGCTTACCACCCACACAAAAAATGCGCCGTCAGCATCTGCTTGCAGGGCACTCATCGGAATGCGGGGCAGGGTCGAGTCGCCCTCTGCGAGCGTGATCAACAGGGTTGCCGTCATGCCCGGTAACACCGGCCAAGGGGGCGTCTGGGTCAACGAAAAGCGAATACCGAAGGTCTGTGTGTCTCGATTTACCTGGGCTTCGTAATCGAGCCAGCGGGCGGAAAAGAGTTGGTCCGGATCTGCGCTGAAGCGCACTTTTGCTTCGCTGATTTGTGCCGGACTGAACTGCGCCATCAGTTGCTCTGGTACGCCAATGACTACCTCGATCTCGTTCACCGGGGCGAGTCTGATGACGGGCTCAAGACGGCCAATGGCGGCGTAATTTTCTGTTAAGCGTGCAATGACCCGGCTGTCGAAGGGTGCCCGCAGTATCGTATCTTCCAAATCGGCCTTGGCGGTTTCTACTGTGAGCCGTGCCCGGGTTTCTTGCGCAATCGCCTCGTCGAGTTCGGCCGCTGAGACTGTGTCTGCCTCTCGCAGCGACGCCAAGCGGTTACGCGTCTTCTCGGCTAAAGTGTGATCGGCACGTGCGCTCTCGAGGGCGAGCTCGAAGCGACGCGAATCGAGCTGGGCAACAACGTCTCCCGCTCGAATCATTTCCCCCTCGGCGATCGGCAGTGCCTCCAGCGTACCGTCAACCTCGAACCCCAGGTCCACGGTTCTGGCCGGTGCGACTTCGCCGACGAAATGAATCGGAGGGTGACTTTGGGTTGCGGTAACGGTCCATAGCTGGACCGGTCTGGGAGAGGATGCCACCTCGAGGATGGCTTCCTGTTCGCAACTGATCAGCGCCACCAACGGGAGTGCCAGCAAGATCCTGTTCATGACTGGAGTTCCGTTGTCAGTGCTTTCAGATGGCGGCGTATTTTGTTTCGCTCTGGCACGCTCAGTGACAGTAGCCCAAGCAGCTCGAGAAACTGGAGTCCCTGAGAGGCTAGAAACACCGTTTGCGCCTGAAGCGCGGTCTTGCGCGACGCGCTGAGCGCGGCAAAGAGCGCTGCCACGTGGGCTTTGGCGGGGGCAAGTAATTCAGGGTTCTCCGCAGAGGCTGCAATAAGTCCCTGCGCCATGACCCGGTCGTCATCGGGCAGCGTAAAGTCAGCATCAATCATCGCATCGAGCAGGGCGCTTGGGCTCACTTCATCTCCCACGGTGAGCGCGGTGATATTGGCCCGGTTGTCCAGCAGATGCTCGAGTAATCCGCCGAGTAAGGCCTGCTTTGAGGGGTAGTGGTAGAGCAGTCCCCCCTTT
>Ga0255753_1005924_pt1 | contig 11522 bp, 7 predicted proteins | sample 041ome_10_FD_179953 | JGI IMG/M metagenome (GOLD analysis project Ga0255753, IMG submission 179953) | Coastal salt marsh microbial communities from the Groves Creek Marsh, Skidaway Island, Georgia - 041412US metaG (version 2) | ecosystem: Environmental > Aquatic > Marine > Intertidal zone > Salt...
TCCCGTGAATAACAAAATCTCACGGCGCAGACCCCCAACGGGGAATTTTCAAAAATCCAGACGACAGATACCGAAAAACTCTGCGCGCGAATTCTGCACGCGCATACACATATAATCACACATACACATATAAAACATGTCCAACGACGCGGGAGATTACTACTCCATCTCCAAATTCCTCGCCGAGAGCGAACCGGTGCAATTTGAAACGTCCCGTCCGTTTCACAATCTCGGCCAAGAGTTTGACCCGAAGTGCCCGTTCGACGATTTGCCGGACGAGAAGAAAATCACGATTCCGTTTTGGCTGTGCAAAGCGCTCACGCTGCAAGGGCTCGGCACGCCGTTGAAATCGGTACACGGGATATTCTCGGAGAACACGCACGTGTGGTCGAGAATAAACGCGGAACCGAAAATTGTGAACTTATCGGAGGAGTATTCGGACTCGTTCTTTGAGCTGGCGTCGATGTATGGGAAGCTGTTGATGGAAGCGTTCGACCCGGAGGAGGACGACGACGACGACGACGAGAGCGATAGCGAGGACGATCACGAAGAGTACGAGGCGGGGAAAGAATTGGTCGAGAAAGCGCGGGCGGCGTTTAAGAGCAGATTTAGTAAGATGATTGTAGAGAGCTTCACGGTTGGCTCGAAAGAGCCGAGCTTTAAGGAAGAATATTTGACGCGGATGGAGCGAGAGTTGTTTCGCATCGGCAGAGAGAGCTGCGAGGCGTTTACGAGGTGGAAGTACCAAACGAGCGAACGCATGGAGGCATGTTTGGTGGTCATGCAAGCGAAGAAAAGGAGTCAAATGAAGCGGAAAATAGATTCGGGGAGAAATGCGGCCAACGGAGGCGCGTTGAGACCGAGGAACTTTTAATATTTTTATGAATAGCGTGTATTAGTAGAAAGAGATTTGAGTGAGAGAGAGACAATCATAATGTTATATAATATAGAGAACGGCGACGAATTTCTTCGTCGCCGCTAAGATATACAACGTGCGTGCAATTTTTCAACTACACTTATCATTATGGGTAAGGTGACAATAAATACGCGTCATCATCGTCATCATCATCGCTCCGCAATCACTCTGAGCTATCTCCGAGGAGGCTTTTGTTTCGTTCGGCGTAGAAAATAACGTTGGCAAACTCTCGCGCGAACTCTTGCACACGTTGAAGCTCTCTTTTCACCTCCTCTTGACTCGGACCAAAGCGGTGCATGAACTTAAGCGTTTGCACAATCAACGCGAAGATGACGAAGGAGAACAGGATCAAGCCAGCAATCCAGAAAAATTTCTCGTAGGCTACCTTGGCACCAAACGAGACGCCTCGGATGAAGCTCTGTGCTTGGTAAAAGAAACGCCGCAGCTTGGCCACCATTCGTATGCGTTTAATGGTGTTGAATCTGCGAGTGTTCTGGTTATTGCTCGTGAGGAAGATGTAGTTGTTGTTCGTCGTTGTCAATTCGCGACAGAGCGGGTCAAACATTTGAAAAAACTCGTTCTCGTCGAGGTTGTGCTTCAGCGCCTTTGCCAAAGCTCGTAAATTCTGAACGCGCTTGCGCTGCGCCTTTCGATCGGTTTTCCTCTTGTGCGCTACTTTTTGTAACGCATCTCGAAGCGTGAGAGCTAACTTATGCGTACCAAACGATTCGAGCTCTTCGTCGGTGAAAACGATGCGGATGCCAGAGACTGTGGGAATGCCCGTTTCTTTCTCATCGCCAACGTTCTGTTTTTGCTCATCACCATCGTCCTCACCTTCCGTTGCTTCCTCCTTGGAATACTCATATATGATGCTCAAACACGTTTCGATTAAAATTCTCACTTTTCTTCTGTTCGCGTCGTCTTTGCCAATCTCTTCTTTTCGTATCGTCGCCGCCGAGAGCGTTTTCCTCTCCTTCGAGAGCACCTCGCCAATCTTCTTCATCATTCTTTTTTCCTTCACACACTCCCAATTCATCCATTCCATTGGTGCGTACCCTAACACTCGAATGGTTGATACTGAAAGCAATTTCGAAAACAACGCAAAACGCGTCTTTGCATCTCTGGTGCTCAACATAGATGGTCTGATTTCCAACGCCGCGCCGGCAGATGGGATCGGATTGACACATCGAACGAGCCACCACAAAAGAACGCTCGCAAACTGTTCCGGACGCGTTCGAACATCTTCGAATGATGGTCTCTGCATGTTATTGATCCCTCCTCCGCCTCTGTGTTTGAACCGCGTGACCAGTTGTTGACGCCGGAAGGAACTCTCATTACCACTGTCAAACGTGAGATCGTAATCTCTCTCGTTATTTATCTCGTTGAGACGTTCAACTTCTCCTTCAGCGGTATCGTCTTCTTCCAAGGACGCTTTCCAGCGGAAAACGACGTCACTCAACGATAGGTTTCGCTCGCGCTCGTCCTCTGTGCTTTCATCGAGCGTTTTTTGTTGTCTTTTGCTTTTTCTTCTTCTTCGCTGTTGATCCTTCTCCAGCCTCTTCCTACCTTCGCATCCCGAAACGCAATCGTCGTGCGCGAAGCACGCGTGCGCTCCAAAGAATCCGCTCTTCTCCGCGAGCGTTGCCCATGCGTAAAACGTTGCCTCGGCTTCGTCGACAGCAAGCAGCAACGAAGCTTTCGCTTCATCGGCGCTTCCGGCGAGGCGTTCTGTTAGTGGCGACCAAGGCGCGTCCTTGCGCTCCGTGTACTCGCAAATCGGAAAAGCTTCTTCATCTTGTTCTTCTACTTCCTCCGTCAGTGTGCCGTCGTCTCCACTCGCTCTTCTTCCTTCGGGATCGTTGTCGTTCCTACCTTCATCGTTGTCGTTGTTGCTATTCCTACTTCTCGACTTTTCTATGACTACGACTTTCTCTGAATCTGCGCGTATGCGAATTAAAAACCTCCCGTCGACAGTTTCGTTCGCGGCGATGATTCGAGCGATAATTCCGTACTTCGCGATAGTAGTAATCCTATTGTTACTATTGTTGTTGTTATTCATACCCGCTCCTCGGTTGTTATCGCTACTAGTAACAGAGGCAACCGTTCTTGCGCACATCACAAACGACGGATTAAAATGCTGCGTCAGCACCGTTTGTACCATCAAACGTAATTTTGGCTCGAACACGTTCAACATTAACTCCGTCCCGGGCACGACCGCGTCCAAGACGAAAAGCGGCAACCGCTTCCGCTTCTCAGAAGAAGAAGAAGAAGAAGAAGACATTTGTCCTTCTCCGCCTTCTCCTGCCCCGTTCTTCTCGTCCTCTGACGACGACGCTTTTCCTCTCCTTTCGCCAATATTTGTATCATCGCTTTTAGCACGATCCCTCATCATTACCAATTGTTCCACCGCGTTCTCGACGACTTTATTCACCGCTAACTCATCCCCGTCGAATATGTACTGCGGTTTCCGGCACGTCGGACAGCACTGCTTCTTCGTCATCCATCTGAGCAAACTTTGTTTACTAAACGTGTGTCCACACCTCAACGTAATCGGCAGTTCGAACACCTCTTGCGTGATTGGACACGTGAACAGCGAGGATAACAAAACCTCCGAGCGATTGCGTTCGTCTTCGTCTTCTTCTCGATTGGTTTCATTCTTCGTTTCTGTTTCTTCTTCTTCTTCTTCTTCTTCTGTTATTTCTTCCACTTCTCGCGGGGGTGGTGATGCCGCTGCGCTTTCACTCTTCTTCTGCTTGTTCTTCTCCTTCTTCCGGGAAGAGAAAAAACCCATGATCACCGCCCCGCTCGCGCGCGCGTGCGTCTCGCGCTTCCTCTGCCTTCTTCTTCTTCTTCTTCTTCTCTCGCTTTGTCTCTCGAAAACGTCGTTTAATAAATATAAAACACCCCGAGACTTTTTGCGGACGAACGCGCTTCTTTTCCTTTGCGTGTGTTCGAGAAAATTTGTTTCTTCACACACACAAAAAAAATACGCGCACACAAACAACCAGCAAAAGAAGCATGGCCAATAACGAATTGTTCAAGCGCAAAAGAGAAGATGAAGATGGTGAAACAAAGCTCGCGGATGTTATGAACGCATTTCGCGATCGATTGGATTTACACGAAGTTCGCGCGCGAGCGCAGGAAGATCGTTTCCGAAAACAAGACGAAGAGCTTCAAAACTTGAAAAGCTTGAAAAGGTCACTGGAACAGCGCTTGGCAGGTTTGGAAGAACAGATGGTAGAGAAGATAGAAGAGTTGAAGGAGTTGAAGGAGTTGAAGGAGTTGAAGAGAAAAGTGACGCCGTTGCCGTTGTGGAAGATTTTGACTGATGTGCAGTACAGAGATATTTTCGAGACCTGTATTGTACCGGAGTTATCGGAGTTGGAGTTCAGAGTGTTTCGAGAGGTAAACAGAGAAAGTCGCGACGCGATCAGACGATCGGGACGGGAATTGCCAGGTATGAGTATAATAAAATTCTGGGACGAAGGTGCCCGCACGTACGAGGAAGTGACGGAAAAGATCGAGGGTAAACATGGGCAGGATCATCTCTGCGTCCAAGCAGCTCAAACTGGAAACCTCGCGTTGCTTCGTTGGTTGCGGGAAGAGAAAATGTTTGAATGGGGCGAGGGGACGATCAATAAAGCAGCTGAGATTGGCCATCTTCACATCGTAAAGTATTGTATGAAGCAGAATTGTCCAATTAATGAGCTTCCGTGTGCAATTGCTGCCGGAAACGGCCATCTCGATATCCTCAAATACCTCCACGAAAACGCCGCGCCTTGGGATTGGAAAACGTGCCATTTCGCTGCCGATAACAACCACATCGAGTGCTTAAACTACGCGAAAGAAAACGGCTGTCCACAAGACGTCCCTTCACCATCATCACCATCATCATCATCATAAGAGAGTGAGGAGTCCGATTAAAGCGCTCGAAAAGTTGTAAACAAAGAGAGATACACACACATGGCATGCTATTAGGGTTTCATTTTTGCTTGCTTACTTCACAAAAAATTGCCGGAAACTGACACACGCACAAAACCGCACGCACAACTCTTCTTCTTCTTCTCCTGCTGCTGCCCCCTCGGCGAGAAGTGAATCGCGATAATACTAATAACGATGAGCGAAAGAAGTGGAAGATCTCGTTCGACCACGCCGTCGCCACCGAACGAGGAAGAGTATCGATACGAAGGAGAAGAAGAAGAAGAAGAAGAAGAAGAAGGCGTTAGGGAAAAAACTGTCGACCGAAGAGTCGAATTCAAAAGAGTGGGGACGGCGAAACGGAACGATGGTAGCGGTAGCGGCATCATCAACGAGCGCGATTTCGCGCGAAAGACGTGCGAGACGTGCGGCACGAGTGTAACCGCGCAGTGGAGGAAAGGCGAGGGCGGAGTGGACTTGTGCAACGCGTGCGGCGTGAGGCATAGGAGGCAAATGTTGAAGCAAGCCGGGAATATCACAAACAGTGGAGAAGGAAAGAGAAGGAAGAAGAGGAGGACAAATAAAGCGCAGACGCCGGCAACCGCGTATGGGCGTGGCAGTTCTAGTGCTTATGACGAAGAAGAAGAAGAAGAAGAAGACCAACACGAGCAACGCCACGCGTTGTGGCGAGAAAGAAAGCCGCAGTTTCCAAAGTTCATCAATGACATCGTCGAGGCGGTAAGATCAACTCTTGCTTCGAATACGAGCATTTGGAAGAACGAGGACCAGCGGATTCGCGCGGCTGAGAAGATTGCGAACAAATTGTGTATGGTAGAGGAGGAAATATACGCTAAAGAGGGCGCGATTGACGATAACGAAGCAAAAGCAGCGCGGCAGATTTCGTTGCTTCAGGGGCATCAACAACGAACAATTATAGACCGCGACATTAAAGAAGAAGGAAGCGCGGTTCCGCTTTACCACATGTTGGATTACGATAACAATCATGCCATACAAGAAATGATGAGATCAATCTTAGCGCAGTCCAATCGCGCGAGACCGTCGTCCTCGGCAAACGATGGAACTTTCGAAGACGAGGAAAAGCAAGAGGACTCTTATGATGGCGACGGCTTTAGGATTCAAGATTTGATAGAGAACCATGCTCAACCCGGCTCGAAAACTGAGAAGACGTCCCCAGACATAATTAACTCCATCGAAAAAGAGCAAATCATTAATAAGGCAATTCAACAAAAATATTGGTCGAGCGGTGGTGAGGATGGTCTTGCCATAGGACGGTGCTTGTTAGGAGAATGAGAAAGAACCCCACTTCCCCGTTCAAACATGTTTTAGATAGTAGAAGTCAAACACTCGCGCATGCGGGTAAAGTTGTATTAAAATATTCTTTTCACCTACAAGTGCCAGTCGGTAGTACTATTATCAAATTAAACCTTGCGAACGCAATTCGGCAAATGTTTTCGCGTTGTACACGTTTCCATCCGCGTCTTCGCACTCCTGGTCTTGTTTACGATCCCACTTTCCGACTTTTCTCTCTTCTAGCGACTGGTGCAGCCTTCTCGCCTCTTCAATCGTTGTGACTTCATTGAACGCTTTGCTAAAAGGAATGTTCAAACATCGCATGCCGTGTTGATGGCGCCACTGCGTAAAATGTTGTTCGTAGGCGCGTCTACCCCAGTACGAGTAGTTACCACAGATTTCGCATTTGAATTCCACGTTCAGTCCGTGCAGTTTGTACAACCAATATGGGATCGGTTTCCCGTCCCACCCCATCGGAAGTTTCAGAGGGTTATAAATCTCTTTGTTCATTTCATCTTCTTCGTCACCATCGGAAAACGCGAAATCGTCGTCCTCCTCGTGTTCTCGTTCGATTTCTTGGCGCGACATGGTGAGTTTCTTTTCCGCTTGCGATCTCGTGTTGTCTAAGGTTTTACGCAAAGCGCCAGCAAACAAGAGCTTTAATCGATATTCGAGTCTAGCGATGTGTTTAGCTCTTTCCCTGTGCGCTTTACTTCGATCGCTCCCGTCGGCGTCTTTTTTATCTCCACCTTTGACGACGACACCCTTGCGAATATACTTGGACGGGATAGTCGCGTCTTCTTTGCCTCCTTTCGCTGATACTAATTTTACAACTTGGAACAAACGCTCGCATCGTTCGTCTGGCGTGCCTCCCGTTTTCAAACCGGCTTTGTTCAGTGCGTCTTTAATCTCATCGTCGTTCATGGCGCTTTTCAACGCTTTCGATGACGATAAAACTTTGTTACCTTTCGCGGCGATACCTTTGACTATGGACAAATCTAATGTATCCGCGCCGGTGGATGCGACGACGCCTTTATCTTCCCACCCTTTCAGAGCTCCTCGTTCGAAAATCTCTTCAAACTCCTTATCGATTTCCTCTCTGACGAGCACGTCTCGAGCAAATTGCAAAGGGCTAGCGCGTTCTAAGAAATCGATGAGATATTCGCACAACTCTTCGCAAAAGGAGACGTAGGCTTTGGAGAATTTCTTCGATCGATCGAGGTTGGCTGCTTTTTCTGCGTCGAACAAGTTTGGCAGCTCGTGGAGAAACGCCACGTATTCTAACGGTTTACGTTTAGTCTCTTCGTCGTCATCGTTATTATCGTTGTTGTTGTCCTTCTCGTCCTCTTTTTCCGCCTCTCCTTTCTTCTCTCCCTCTTTTTGCCGTTTCTGCTCCATCTTTCTCTTCTTGCTCGCGTTCTTCTTCACCTCTTCGGTGAAACTCACTCCGAACGTTCTCGCGACGTCCGCGACGAACAAATGATGAAACCTCACTAAATCTAAATACCTCCCTTGATGTTCCTCTCCAGAAAAATCTACTCCGACTGGTAACTTCTCCGCGTTTGGATCTAACCTCGCGTCGTTCTCTTGCACCTCTTCCTTCCCGTTGCTCTTCGCGTTGAGCTTCTTCTTCAAACGTTCTTTGTTCAGCTGCATCTTCTGCGACTCTTCCAACTGTTCTCGCAAAACGTTCGTATCCGCATCATCGACCACGTCAGCATCCCCGCCGCCGCGAGCGCGAAACCTCTCCTTCTCTTCTTTCAGCGCTCGATAAAACGTCTCGAACGGCTTCTCCCCGGTGCCCCCGGTGCGTTCGATTTCCTCTTTTCGGCTTCCGTCTAGATCTTCGTAATACGATTTCTGTTTGATGAAGCAGAGAAAAGAGAGTGAGTGAGTGAGTTTTAAACTTGTAAACGCAACGTCATCGAGCTCGCGTATTTTCTTCTCTCTCTGTCTCTCTCTCTTTTGGCAGAGAAGAAATGACGGCGCTCGTACACAAACATCCGCGCCGCGCGGCGCAATATGCAACGCAGACGCACGGAACGAGTCAAAGAGAGAACTAAAACGCCTTCTCTTCTTTCACCCCTCATCCCTGAGAACGCATCATAAAAAAGCGAACAAACGACGACAAAAAGAGAGAGAAAACGAAACTTCGATGTGTGTGCGCACCAATTTCTTCGCGTTCCGTCGCATTCGATCGAGCATTCCTCGCACCCGGTGCGTCTGCGCGAGCCTTCTCTTGTGCGTGGTCACGCCCGGACGCGAAAATTCGTTCGAAATCGCCAGTTCGAGCGTTTCGTTGGACAGGTGCAGCGAGCGCGCGTTTTCGAGGTTCGCCAGGGACATTTTCTTTTATTAGTGTATTTTATGTGTTTGAACGCGTTAAAAACTGAAGAGAATTCGGGAAAAAAAAAATGGAGTTTGCGCTCATCTGTTCTTCTTCTTCTTCATCGGGCGTCTTCTCCTGTGCGGCAAAGACGAGGACGAGAAGAAGAGGAAACAACAGATGCGCGAGAGGAGGACGGAGAGTGGCTTCTTGTTCGTCTTCTTCGGGTGAGGAGAGCGAGAAACGATGCGAGAGCAATACCAACAAATACAACAACCGTCGAATGCTTTTCGCATCGGTCGTCGCGTCTGCCGCGTTCTTTTTAAGCGCGAAAGATGATGAATCGAAAGCGTTTACCGTCGGCGGGGATAATTTATCCGGGTCCATGTTTCCTTCGTCGAACGAGACGTTCGTCGGTGATTTTAAGGACGAAGACGAGGCGCCGTACACGACGAAAGATTTGGTTTTGGACTTTGTGTCTCCGATTGTAGCTCTGAGAGTGGTGAACGTCGCGTTCAACGGCGGCATGGGAGGGAGTCCGAAATGGTTGGATTATTTGTGCGTCGCGGGTGTGGGGTTAGTCGTGTGGGTGTTTGCGACGGATTATTCCGGGTTAGATGCCGCGTTGCATTGATAGTATGCGTCTGTTTAAATAAATAGTAGTACATCGCATTCGAGCGCGCGTTCAATTTTTGTTTTACACTTCTCGCTTTAGTCGAGGAGAATGCTGTGCTACTTTTGCCTCTCCTCGCATCGCCTCGAACATCATATCTTCCTTTCGCTACTCGCAACTAATAATATCTACGAGATGACCGTTGCTTTCTCTCTCATTGTAGTCATCTCTTCTTCTTCTTCTCTTTCCGCTTCGGCTTTTTCCTTCGCGCGAATCTGTCTCACCTCGTCGTAGCTCTCGTATTGTTTCACAATGTTCACATACTCTTCGCGAGTTGGCTCGACGTTTTGCACGTTTTCGATGAAAAAGTCCCAGTCTTCGCTAGCGAAAGATTCGGCGAGCTTTGGATACAAGCGCTCGCGTCGGAATTTGTTGATGTTGTCTTCCGTGTCTTTGCTGATTGTCAACGAACGAAGTTCTTCCTTTTCCGTCGCTGCCGCTGCTCCTTTTTGTTGAACAACTTCGAGGTGGTTCGTTTTGCGGAAACTCATGAACTCGGCGCCGGTTAGAAATAAAGTTAACGGTGGTGCCATTGGGGTGACTACTCGACACGGTCGACACAAACTCGCTTTGATGAAACTCAACGGCATCGTCGGCGTTTCTTCGCTATCCAACGCGACCAACACCGCGGTGGCAATCATCTTACGGATTTGGTGCAACATGAAACTTTCGCCGTAGACTTTAACGCGAACGAACGGGTACGACTCGAATCCTTCTATAACTTCTGGTTCTTTTGAACACGTGAACTCGTGTATTCGTCGATAGTGCATGATGTGCACGAGATCGTCGACGTCTTTTTCCAACAGCCAGTACGTGTGTTTACCGCTCGTCTCGATGCGCTTAGGTAATTGTTTTTCTTCGTCTTCTTTCTCTTCCTCTTCTTCTTTTTCTTCTTCGGAAGATGTCTCTCCTAGCCCGTCATCCTCAGCTACCGCCTCTTTTTTTTTGTTTCGTTTACCTTTCCCTCGATTATCGTTCGCTTTTCCGGCGCCGTACAATCCTCTCTTGGTGTAATTATGAAACGGATGCGCGCCTTCGAAGGTCTTCAGAGCCTCTCGAAACACCTCGAGTTCGCCGTTTTTATTATTTCGCAAACACTTTAAAGGCAATAAATACTCATACGTTCTCGAAATCGCCGCGCGTCTGGCATCGAACGATTTGGTCGCTTTGAAGCACGCAAACGCTTTCACCGTATCCGTCGGCAAGTGACGATTAATTTTCTCCACTATCAACGCTTTCGCCTCCGCGTCCATTTCCTCTTCTGTTTTATCGCTCTCGCTCTTTTCTTCGTCACCTACGCTACCACCGTACGCTCTCACCGGCGCTTCCATCCTCAACCCGACCACGGTAAACAAACTCGACACCCCCTTATCCGTCCTCGAACTCCGCGACCATTTCAACCGCTGCAAACCTTTCGACCGGTAGTTTGGCAACAAAATCCCGCCGGCGTTAAAAATCGCGTCTTCGATGACATCGTCCACCGTGCTCCCGCGCGGAAGCAACACGTTTTGCGTGTTGCCTTTGAAATCGTTCCCGACGTACGCGAAGACAATCGCGCACGGGATTTTCTTCCTCGGAAGTTCAAAGACGTTTTCGCTCTCTTCTTCTCCTCCTTTCTCCCCCGCGCTATCGGTAAATCTCTCGAGGATATCCTCGGAAATCAAATGCGACGGGTGCACGTGGTCGCCGGAGATGCCTCTGATAGTTTGCGACCAATCTTTCGACGGGTCGTCTTTCTCCCTGTTGCTCTCGGAATCGCGAAATCGACTCTCGATGGACGTCCGCATCGTTCTTTTCTTTCTCGTGAAATCGTCGTTCCGCCGCCGGGTGGTTTTGGTCCAACTCTTCTCGTTTTTGCAAAACGTGGAAACAAAACTCGAAGACGACCGAAACTTATCAGAGTCCATCATTCGGAGAGAAGACGAGAACATCGCGGTTGTTATTGTTATCTTTTTTGTGATTTTTGCGTTCGTGTCGCGAGCGTGCTTCGTGAGGTGTGCTATCGCGCGCGTGATGTTGAGCATGTACCCATAAAAAACACACACACAAAGGGAAAAGTGACAATTTTCTCCAAAACAAGAGAGAGAGAGAGAAAAAACAAGAAGAAGAAAAAGAATCGAAAAATGAAATGACATGCGATACATTTTTTTTCTATCCCGAGCGCGCGCGCGCACATACGCGCGCGCGCGCGCGCGGTGGAGCTCTGAAACTGTCTCTTTCCCTCCCTCTCTCTCTCGCATCTTTCGGTGATGATGATGTAAAAACTATAAGAATCTGATCATATGAGAATCTTGTCGATGTTTATTCGATGATTTCAAGAAGCACTTTTAAGTTCTGAACCAAATCGTATATTCCGAGAGAGAGAGAGAGAAAGTTCC
>Ga0255753_1005925_pt1 | contig 11521 bp, 5 predicted proteins | sample 041ome_10_FD_179953 | JGI IMG/M metagenome (GOLD analysis project Ga0255753, IMG submission 179953) | Coastal salt marsh microbial communities from the Groves Creek Marsh, Skidaway Island, Georgia - 041412US metaG (version 2) | ecosystem: Environmental > Aquatic > Marine > Intertidal zone > Salt...
TCCATCCGAGTCTAGTATGAGAGAGCCGTACTGACCTGCAATCGCAATGGAACTACTGGTTCCTGTGTTAACAGGTAAGGTCGTATCGCCATTTGCCGCCCGAACACCAATCACGCCTCCGGAAGGTGTCGTGGTTGCTGCATCATCCGCTCCAAAGATATCAGGAGTACCGTCCCCTAAAACATTTCCTGAGATTATCTTACCGTTATCGCCAACAGTATTTGTATCAGCAGAAGAAACAGGTTTATCGTCCTCGATGTTCACTGTAACGGTATGAGTTTGCGGATTTCCGCCATCCAGATCAGTCGTCGTATATGTGAATGTCTCCTGGGTCACAGATCGGTGATCCACATTCGCAGCAAGTGTAAAGGTCAGCTCACCATTAACGATTGTGAACGTGCCAATCGTGCGACCAGAGTCCGTAATATTTTGAGGAGTTGTTACATCTGTTACTTTTCTACCCAAGGGGGCGTCAATCAAGATAGAGACCGACTCCGTATCTGACGCTGCATCTCTTCCAGTGGACAGCCCTGATTCGTAGACCGTCAGGGTAGTAGGGATAGTTATCGCTATTGAGTCGCTATCATAGGCGCCTTCTGAGTCGAAAGAAGTAATTGTTAAATAATCAGAAGACACCGCATTTACGTCCGGGGAGAAGGTGTATTCAAGTTTTGCTACCGTATTATTGATGTCCGCCTGTGCAGTGCCTGACGTACTCGTGATGGTGAGAGTTTTTCCGTCATCACTTGAGGTAACAGTTACTCCTGCTGGCAATGTATACGCAGAGTTTATTTCTATTGTGCCATTATCCACATGCAGGACGACTTCAGTAAGGTTTGTGTCATCATCCGTTATTGTAATTTCATTTGTACCGGTAAATGCCAAGGGTCCCGAGGCTGGATATTCCACTACTGGAGAGTTCGTGCTAGTGATTGGATTGCCATTAAACAGATTAACTGGCGGTTCATTTGATCCATCGAGCGTTATTATTAGTTCTGCGGCAGATGTACGTCCTTTTGAGTCTGTAATAGTGTAAATAAACGTATCTGTTTCACTATCGCCCGTTGTCATAGCCTGTATTGTCGAAGCTTGAGTAGTATAGCCACCATCCGAGCTAACGTAATGACGATATGTGTAGCTACCGTCGGTATCAATTGTCAGGAAGCCCCATTCGCCTGCAATTTGAGTTGACCCCACGACCGCCGAAGTGGCTGACGTTGTAGTATTGGACACGTTGGTGACAGTGAACGAGTCTCTGTTGTCAATATCACTGTCTAAAGCTTCTCCCTCGGCACCCGAATAATTTGTGTCGATACCCTTATCAAGTAAAACGTTGCCTTGTGCGCGTAAGCCGCTATCTTCCGCCAGGCCCGACTGATTGTCGTATGCAACCGGATCATCGTTCGAACCGTTTATAGTGATTGTGATGCTGTTTACAACGATCCCTACTTGGGTTGTGTAGGATGCATCGTCATAGTTCGTTACGGAGTAGTAAAAAGTATCGGTTAATGTTTCGCCTAACTGCAATGCATTAACTGTCGCATTAGAATTATTTAACTCGTAAGAAAACGACCCGTTATCATTCAATGTTAACGAACCAAAATCTGAGGTAATGGCAAGACTACTACTGCCCGTAACACCAAACTCATTTCCTACAACGAAAGGTGTGCCTTGAGAAGTCAGGTTTAATTTAGGGTTCTGAGTATTCGATATACTAACTGAACCCGTTGTTATATGGCCGTTTGTAGTAATGTAACCGCGATCAGGATTTGAGGAAACAGAAAGGTTTGTATATCCCTGCTCGTCTACTGAAGCAGTACCAGAGGTCGCCGACGGATCATTTGAGCCTGAACCGTAGACAGTGATGGTAAGATCTGCCTTACTTTTTGCTCCGCTTAAGTCTGCAACCGTGTAAGTGAAAGTGTCAGTATCAACTGCCCCACTAGCAAAGAGCGCCCCTGAATATGTACTGATATTCCCTTTAACGTCAGATATCGAGTTTGCATCGTAGTATTTATCAATATTTTTGAACGGTGTATATGTATAAGATCCGTCTGCACTGATCTGTAACTGTCCGTAGGCTCCTACATAGGTCTGAGACTCGAGAGTAAAATTTGCATCAATAGTGGTTGGATATGTTGTTCTGTCTATATTCGAGGTGACAGTAACTTGAATGCTCGTAATGTTATTTGAACCATCCAAGTCAACCTGGGAAACGTATGCACCTACCGGCCAGCCTGCACCGGAGACTGTCATGCCTACCACAATGTCGCCCTTGACGTAGGATGCTCCTGTTAGATCAATAGTTTCAATACCACTGTTCGCTGCGCTAGATGTGGTAGCATAGGACACAAATTTAGGATCAGTACTCGAAAGTTTTGAAGCAGTTACGGCAAAAACGTATTGTTGATTTCCGCCAAGTGTCCAAGCAGTTGTTCCTGATCCATCAACTGCTCCGTAGTAAAGAGTACTTGAATCAAGAGTTAATTTATACTCGTCCAAGCCATCTCCATTAGTATCATCGAAATCTATTCTTGTATCTACCCGAACTGGAGTGGACGAACCTGAGCCGTTGAACAAGCCATATTGAACTCCACCTATCACAACACCAATATATTTACCTGATCCAATGCTAGATGCTAAATCGCCTTCGAACGTAAGATTAGACGTCGGTGAAGTTGAAGTAAAATCGGCAACATTGAGGGTTACTGCAAGATCTGAAGTTCCAAAATCAACAGCCAACTGGTCATTTGAATCGACATCCGTGTCGTTAGTTAGAACATTCCCAGTACCATCAAAGCCGGTTATTCCAAGCGTAGTGTCAGTTTCCTTCGCAAAATTTAGATCATGATAAGCGACTGGTGCATCATTCGACCCTTTAATGCGAATAGTAAGAGTTGTTGTATCGAATCCACCACGACCATCAGAAACCGTGTATGTGAACACATCCGATAACGCTGTATCGGTGGGAAGCAAAGCATCGACTTCAACATTTGTATTGTCGATTGAGTAAGTATAAGAACCATCATTCTTGATGGTTAAAGTACCATAACTTCCAGTAACAACTCCGTCGTTTAATACATCGACGTCTGATGAATCTTTCGTGGAGTCAGAACTGACAGCTGTAATCAGAAGATCGTCACCGTCTGAATCAGTGTCGGCAACGTCTCCTCCAGAAGTTACCAAAACGTTGCCAGTAGCATCCACCGTATCGGTCAAATTACCGTCAGTAGTAAGTGTGTTTAAAGTTTCGTAATAACCCGTACGGGTAGGATCGTTGTCATCACTACCCAATTCAAGAGCAGGGCCACCGGAACCTCCGTCCGCAATAGTTAGATCTGAAGCGTCTGCATTAGCGACTGGGTTTGCATTTTGATCGATTAATTCATTTAAAGCGCTGTCAACTCGGTCAGACGAAGAACCAACTGATGCAACGTTTATGGTACCCAGATTTCCGTCTTTATAATTGTTGATATCATATGAACTAGCGCTGGCTATCTGACTATCAAACCAACTCTGATCAACCACAAGCAGGAAACCTTGGTTGTTTAGCACATTGCTATCACCATCTTGGTTACCGTCGGCTTGCGCAGTTGTTAAATCTACAAATCGCGAGTCAGTCCAAAAATAAAATCCTCGAACAACACCCTGAGACTTGATAGGCCGACTCACCCAGCCATAGTACGTGTTGCCAGCAATATTAATGCCTATTGCGGATACATCGTTCCCACTGAAATAGCTACTATCATAGTTATTGTCGTCGATTGTAATCTTCTCTCCGGCATCCACATTCACCAAAGCAGCCGTATTAAAATAATGAAGGTTTTGCTCTTTTTCAGCCCACCGCTCGGTATTATCTTCCCCCCCCGTAATAGCCTCGCCGGCATCATAGTTCTCATTAATGTTAGCATCATTGTAAGTACTGTTGTTATTCAGGTCATAGACCATCTCATAAGCATTCACGAAACTGAACTGAGCAAATTCGACCGCAATTTTTTCGCCACCAATGATCAATTCACCGTGGTCATTATCAGCGTGAGCACCCGCTGTTGAAGCACTGTCAGAAATTCCCTGTACCCGATCCGCAAACAACTGACCTTCATCACCAGCAGAATCTACGCCATCATTTATCATGTCATCGAGAGCGTGACCAAGTTCTTCCACCAATACTTTGGCAGCAACGTCAGTGCCTAAGGCCTCCAAATATGACTGATTGAGAAAAATGACTGGCTCACCATTCAGACCTTCGGACGAGTATGCGCCAAGCTTTCCTCCCATTGTCGTATTAGCTAAAATTTCAACAGCAATGGAAACCTCGCCACTCAGAATCGACTGACGCGTCGACTCAACACTTTGAAGCCATTCAGCATCAATTTTTTCTCTTCCACCATTAAATATCTCGAATAGCTCTTCTACCGAAGCGTGTCCAAGAAAGTCCTTAATTTGCTTTTGTGCTTGACCTGCTGCTGCGCTGGCATCCGCGTTTGCTACCGCAATCACAAACAGTGAACTATCATCCACATTCGGTATATCGAAATCAGAAAGCTCGTCTGAAAATATTTCTAATGACGTCTCGACAACAGCACCATCGAACATCAACCGCGGCTCTAATTGCGACAGCTTCGGATCATTTTTCCGTGTGTTTTTCCGGTCATCTTGCGTCATATTTGTCTCCCATCGCTACAATACGCAGCATGCGGCCGTTCGTTTCACTTAAGGCTGTTTTATTCTTACTCGACCGCTCATGCCTGGCAAGAGCGAAGGATGATCGCCAACAATCGAAGCTACAACTTTAATGGATTGGCTCATTGCATCAATTTTCGCAGCCAAGCGCGTCACACTAGCGGAATACGACAATCCGGTATCTTCCAAAAATACTTCGAAAGTATATCCTGGTTGCAGCCAATTCACCCACCTGGAAGGCACAATAAACTCAAGCTGCAGGCGCTTATCGTCAAATATTTCTACACTAGGAGTTCCTGCGGCTATAAACTCATTGGATCGCACTTCGATATCCCCAATAGAGCCGTCGTAGGGCGCCCAAATGTTACACCGCTCCAGTGTCGCAAGCATATAATTGATATCGGCTTTGGCTTTTTGAACTTCAAGCGCTGAATTAGCAAGCTCTACAGCTCCGATTGCATTATACTCCGCCATCTGTTGACTGGCTTTGAGGTTGTTTTCCGCAACAGCTAATTGTGTATTTGCTTTTTCAAGTTGAGCTTTTTGGATCGAGCAATCGAAAGCCAGCAGCAAATCACCCTTACTGACACTTTGTCCTTCGAAAATCGGCAAATTTTCTATTCGACCTGCCATTTCTGAACTCAAAACCGCAGTACGTTGAGCTCTCAGTTCAGCCCGCAACTCTGCCACCGCCAACAAATTATCTTGGGCCTCTACAGGCCCAAACGCTAACGATGCAAAAAACGCTAGCGGAAGGGCCTTACGAAAACGCTCCAACACCAGAGTATTATTCTTTAGCAATTTCGAATTGGCCATTTTGAACCTTCAGATCCAACCAAACGCCAACAGAATCAGTCAATTGCTCGAGACTAAAGTCATCAACACTACCTATGACTGGCTCCATGCCTAAAGTTGCATGTAGATACCCTGTTGCTTTTTGAAATTTCGCCATTGCTTGATAGCGACGTAGCTCGCTCAATATAGCCGTTACGTTAGCTGCGATAACTGCTTGTTCGCCCGCAGTGTTACTTGAGTTCTTAACACGAACGATTTCTTCCAACCTTTTATCAACCTTGTAGATTTGATCCGCTCTGCTGTACTGCGCAAGAGCATCGGTATACTCATGGGTGGCCAAATGCACTTGCGTGACCACTGTCATTTGAAGCGCCATTCGTCGCGCTTCCGCAAGGTCTTCAGTCTTTTGAGCCAAATTACGACGACTGTCTGCTGATAGTAAATTGAACAAGTTGTAACTCACATTAAGGCCAGCTGCCGACCATTGGTTATTCACCAAATATCGATCGCTATCGCCGTAATAGCCCACATCGAAAGAAATACCTGGCATTAACTTTAGAATAGCCTTGCGAGCTTCTTCTGATGCAATTCGAGCATCAAAAAAAGCCGTCCGCAAATCAGCGTTGTTGAGCAATGCGTGCTGCTCTAACTTTTGCATAGATACCCTTAAAGGGGTAACATCCGCTTTTGGTTCTACTAGTTTAAATCGAGTTCCCTGCTGAGCCCCTATTAAGTTTATGAGCTCATGACGCGCTATTGCGAGATCTTGCTCAACAGACTCAAGTAGCCTGAGGTTTTCTAGTAGGTTTCTCTGGTACCTTAACGCTATTTCTGGAGAGTTCATCAAATCGCCCGAAAGCTGCCTAGAATCATTTAAAGCCTTTTCGGCAGAAGAAATTGTATCTTTAACCCTTCGAGCTAGGGTTTCAGATGCCAGAGCTCGCCAGTAAGTTGCACGCACATCCTGGACAAGAGTGTGCATAGACTTTCTGCGCCTTTCGTTAGCGATCATTAACCTGCTGGAGTTCTGTTTCGCGGTATAGTAACTCGCTCCGAAATCGAGAATATTCCACGAAAGTGCCAAACTTGCAGTGGTATGCTTTGGTTCTACGGATACACTTGGCGGGGTGGGCTCAACATTTGCAGGGGGTGTAGTGTTTGCATCGATGTAATCACCCGTCCAACGATGGCTAAAATTATCGCGCGAATCGTAGCCCGCCTTTGCTAAAAGCGTTGGCAGCATGTCATATTTGCCGGATTCCAGCTCATCTGAACTCAATGATTGCTCAAGGTTAAGCACGCGCTGATCAAGGTTGTACTTTAGTGCTCGAGCAACGGCCTCATCAAGTGTCAAAATAGATCCCACAGGATCAACTTGCTCAGTGATTTTTGCACGATCACTCTTGTTTATAGCGTCCATTTCCGAACTGGTTAAGTCTTGCAAATCTACAGTACATGCGCTTAGTGCAAACCCAATCACGGCAAATGTTGTCTTCACGTGTGTCATTTTCTCGTCCAGTTTTTATCAATCTCTGTCCACAATTTTTACGATAACACAAGAAACAGTAATAAATTTATCAAGTTAAGTAACCAAAAAACAACAGCCCCGAGATTGATTGAGACAGAAAACCCGAAATGCGGTGCTTCACAATTAACTTTCAATTTTGCCACAGCCATACAGCATAAAGCTCCCAACTATTCATACCTACATAAGAGGCACTGAGAACAAACGGCCATTGCGACGGTATTCCTTATAAAACCCTACACCGTTGCCTCAGGCCCCCATGTTGTAAGCTGTGAAGCCCGTTCTAGCTCCCGCTGAATGTAGATGAGGGGATCACCTTCACCATATCCATCTGCAATGGCGTTATCCTGTGCATGTCCCATGATGTGGTACTGGTAGGACAGGGGGGTCCTGAGCAAGCGCATCTTATCTTTGAGGGTATGTCGTGTTGAATAGGGAACAAGCCTTGGATCTGAGATACCCATTGTCTTGCGTATGATGTTTCTTAGGCCCTGCGATAAAGCCTCCATCCCACCATCACGTCCGTATTTTGGAAACAGGGGGGCTTTAGGATCTTTGTTCTGCTGCTGCTCCTGATACTGCCTCAGGATGTCTAGCGCCTCAGATGTTAGGGGAATACGCCGTTCTGAGGATAAGGTCTTTAATCGACGTATACGGTTTGGACGTATGTTGAGGTAGGGGACATTCGACCCCAAAACGACATCCTCATTCAACAAGCCACCCAACTCCATCGTCCTGCATCCTGTGTGTCCCATCAAAAGGCCTATGGCTTTGATCTGAGGCTTCTTGCCATTGAGGTGCTCCACATACTGCTCCATCTCCTCAGGGGTAAAGCTACGCCGTTCTATGTCTTGATCTTCCACACCTGAGACATGTGCCGCTGTCTTATTAACCTTAAGATCCCGAAAGGGGTTGTTCAGGGATAGTTCAAACACATGGATACCTGCATTAAAGATAGCTGATAGGAGGGTAATCCCTTTATTGTAGGTTGCTGTCTTCCAGCTTGGATGTCGTTTGCTGCAGTAGGTTGGAAAGCCACGCATCATCAAGCGGGTGAACTGATCCAGCTGCGTCGTATATCCAACCTGCTTATTCCCACTTCCAATAAAGGCCGCAAGGTCGTTTGCTATGCTCCAGACACGCTGTTCATGCTTCTTTTGATTATGAGCAGTGCGCTGTGAAGCTGACTTGTTGTGGTCGATATATAATTCAACACAGTCTTTCCATGTCGGCTCCACAGACTGGTGTGGTGTTTGCCCTGTGATGATCTCATAGGCCACAGCATCTTTGTCGTTAGGTTCAATAGGCTTGTAAGGCTCCTTGTAGCCCTTCCTTCCCCAGCGCCCTGCATCATAATCCTTCTGACGCTGCTCATGGTCTAGGTATCGATCTTGCAGATTGTCAACGATAAGACCCCTGGACACTTCAACCTGTTCCTGCCAATTCAAGATATCATCGAAAGAGGCTCCAGCAATCAGGTTGGGTTGCTGTGATGGCAATACACCTTCCTTCTTGAGCATCTCAGTTGCAGCTTGGATGATCCAACGACGTTCTTCCAGCTTCTCAAGGACTGTCTTTTGTTCTGCATCCTGCTGATGCCGTCGAAGAACACGGACCTTTTCCTCAAAGGCCAGATTAGCGTCAGCCCCACGCTTCAAGGCCAAAGCCTTGTCTGTGGTCTTCAGGGCAACCTTATACTCCCTCTGGGGCTGTCCATTATTCCAAACCTGTGTAAGATCAGACGGAACCCGACGACGAAAGGTGTACAAACCCTTTTTACCAATGATTTCGAAGATACGATAGTAATGTATTAAGTTTTGAGTGTAGCTATCAATAGTCATGTAAATCACTACTCCAAATAATGAAGTGGCAGTGGGTACCGTATGATGCAAAGATAGATAAATATTTGAAGCTAAATATTCTGTTTTATTTTTCGGTATGCATGTTATCTCTTTGCAGAGAATTCGTAAGGCAAATGAACATTTCGAATATAAACAGGAGACAGATGACATGACAATTACTCCAACTTACGTATTGGTAACTGATGCACATATGTTTCGGCCAACAATGTTCACTGCTTATAGACTTCTAACACAGACCGCGAAAACTTCCATATTGCATTTTTGGGGTTCAGGATTAGATGAATCTGATTGGTCACTTCTTGATCAATTGGTTGGCTTGAATCCAAAAGTTCAAATTATTAAACGTGACATTAGTAATCTCGAATTGCAGGGAGCGAAACATGTAGGAAGTCACGTGACGCCGGCTGCTATGGGGCGATTACTCATACCATCGAAATTAAACGGACGTGTCCTCTATTTAGATGGAGATTTGGACGTAGTCGGGGATTTGAGCGAAATTTTTGAGATTGATTTGCGTCAAAGTTTGATTGCAGGCGTCAAAGATTTTGTAGTGACGCGGAGAAATCATAACAAGTTTTTTGATAAAAATCGAAAAGAACCGCGTACTGTTGAGCTGCGGAGTCTATTAAGTGATGGACCTATCTCAAGTTATATCAATTCAGGTGTCTTACTGATGGACACTGATAGGATCAAAGAAGAGCCTGTTATTTATGAAAGGCTTTCTGACTTACATGCGGCCTCAAAATGGTCAATGGGTGATCAAGATCATATTAACAACTTATTCCAAGGTAAGATATATTACCTCAATCCGGCTTGGAATGCGTCATGGGGTAGATCTATTGAACATCGATTTTTACTTCGAAGGTTCAAATCACATACAGATGAAGTTAAGTATAAAAATAACAAAATAATACACTTTCACGGGGCGAATAAACCTTGGAAGCGGAAAGCGTGGAAGTTCTGGAAAACATATGATCGTTCGATCATTTCTTATCGGATACAGCTTAAAAAATATGAAAAAAGCTTTCCTATGTTAGCTTTTTCGGGTTCCCACTAATGTTTAGCAAATTTGATATTTTTGCAATCTCAGAGCGTGGTAGTCGGCATGCTCCGTCGGCTTGCCAATTTAACTTGATTATGTACTCATTATATAGGTACGCGAAAAATTTATCCCTGAGTGTTGTGTTTAGACTGAAATTCTCTTGGGCGAAAAGAGCTTTTAATTCGTCCAAATTTTTCGGGCGATAACATAGATTATCAACATCCCAAAATGCCAAACCAGAACAAGCCACTGGCTTATCCAGTATCAAGCTTTCAATGCCAACAGAGGAGTTTACGGTCGCTACAAGATCGGCGTTCCTAATGAGATCTACAGTATCAATATCGTTAACGATTACAACATTAGAATAATCTTTTGCGAGATCGGCGAGCGAGATCTTAGAACCGGGGTGCTCTTTCACGAATACTTTTCGATTTCCAGTGCATCTTGAAGCAATACATATATCTTTCAGATAGCTTGAGACGTTTTTATAATTGCCACCAAAGTCTACCAATTGGCTATCTCCTTCGGTTTGCAATGCTACAAATATATACGACTCTCTTTCCAGATCTAGGGCACTTACTTTGGTTCTGTGAGCAACTCGTGGAGCCATCAAGTCCTTCAAATGTTCCCAGCCTTTATCAGTTTGATAGTTAACGTAAAACGACGAGTTCCTAGGTACCGAATTTAGGTAATTGATCCCCTTTGGATCTACAGCAATCGCATTTGGGAAAGGCGATAATTCTAGAAATAGTGTCTTTGCGCCAGCATCTTGCGCTGCTGCCATAAAAATATAACGTACATCGCTACGTGCATTCCATGAGATCGCAACTTGTTCATTATTTTTTTCAAAATATTGTCTAATACCACTATATTGCAGTGCAAAAAAATACCTGCGTAATCTTGCATGTAGATTGTCTTTTTTCTTACCTTTTCGCACATTATAAGAGTCTGCTTGATCTAGGTGTGGTTCTGCTTCCTGCAAATATTTAGTTCCTAGTGGAGTAAATTTTGTCTCGCGATAACTTTCAAATATAGACAGCAGACTGTAAACAGATTTGTGTTTAAGGTTCGTAGGGTTAAAAAAAGTCGCAAAATTCATCATCATAGTCCCAATTAAGCGATGGCATCCATAATCTAAGGTAACGTATACTCCAATCTACGAAACATTATCTCTGTTGCGACTATCGAGTTTCGGATCAAAGAAACGATAGATTTTGCAGAACCTTGAAGTAAGAAGCCGGCAGTTTACTTACTAATTAATGACCAATGTCACACATAGTGTCAACCATAGGACTACCTAAATATTTGTTTGAAATATTCACTGCTTTTGACGGCGGCAAATTTCTAATTTTATGATGTATTTTGGCAAGCAATGTTCCATTCGGCACATCGATGATACCCCTGTAACGTTGTCCTGAAAAAAGGAATTCTAAAACAGCCGGTTAGGAACTCAATTTACTGAGTAACTAATAATGAATTTCATAAAAACTATTTGTTGATTTTTTGTACAATGCGGGCCGAAGGCACCACTTTTATGCTAGATTTGCCTTCATACCATGGAAGCATTGCTATATCCGATTAAAAAGGGAACTCACTTTGGGTGAAAAAGACCTC
>Ga0255753_1005928_pt1 | contig 11519 bp, 5 predicted proteins | sample 041ome_10_FD_179953 | JGI IMG/M metagenome (GOLD analysis project Ga0255753, IMG submission 179953) | Coastal salt marsh microbial communities from the Groves Creek Marsh, Skidaway Island, Georgia - 041412US metaG (version 2) | ecosystem: Environmental > Aquatic > Marine > Intertidal zone > Salt...
GGTCGCGTGCGACGATGCGGGCGATGCGGGCGTTGTTTTTCTCTACTATGCTATGTATTTATTTTTCTGACGCGGTGTGTGTGTGTGTGTCGAGTCGATGTCGATGTCGATGTCGCGTGGGTGTCGGCACTGTACGACGCGCGCGGTGTGACGACGGCGTGACGCGATCGCGATCGCGACACGCACGCCGAAGCGCGCGAGGGACACCTAACCTAACCGCCGCACGCGGTGATCATGAGCGAGAACGTGCGCGTGCTCGTGCGCGTGCGCCCGCCGAACGCGCGTGAGCTCGATGGCGGGTACGCGAAATCCATTCACGCGCACAGCGACACGCAATTAAGCGTCACGCGCGCCGGATCTGCGGCGCATGCGGGGGCGCAGGGGACGACGTCGTCGTCATCGTTTGCGTATGATTACGTGTGCGATGAGACGCAGAGTCAGGAGGCGATATTTGAGCGCGTGGGGGCGCCCATCGTGGATGGCGTCGTGGAGGGGTTTCACGGGTGCGTGCTCGCGTACGGGCAAACGGGCGCGGGGAAGACGTATACGATGCAAGGGGTGGATTACGACGACGATGGGCGTGATGACGACGATGGGTGTGGTGATGGCGGCGATGTCGCCATGGGTGGTGGCGGTGAGGTGGATTTGAACGCCGCGCACGCCGGGTTGATTCCGCGCGTGTTGCGTCGGTTATTCGCGCGCGTGGAGAGCGAACGCGCGCGCGTCGCCGAGGCGGGTGGTGACGCGGAATTTGACGTCAAGTGTTCGTACTTGGAGATTTATAACGAAACGTTGAGGGATTTGTTGATGAATTCCGAGTACGATGGTCCGGCGCCTAATATTCGCGAGGATAACAAGCGCGGGACGTTTGTGGAGAATTTGTTGGAGGAGCGCGTGGTGGGCGCTGAGCAAACGTACGAGACATTCTTACGCGGCGCCGCGAATCGACGGGTTGGGCAGACGAATATGAATGCTGATTCATCTCGTTCGCACAGCGTGTTTACAATTTCCGTGGAGAGTCGCACCAAGGCGAATCCCACGGCGCCGGTGACGAAGAAGAGCGCGTTGTTGCACTTGGTGGATTTAGCCGGGAGTGAGCGACAAAAGAGCACCGATGCCGCGGGAGAGCGTTTGAAAGAAGCGAGCGCGATCAACAAGTCGCTTTCGGCGCTGGGGAACGTGATCAAGGCGTTGGTGGACTTGGCTGACGGTAAAGAGCGACACGTGCCGTATCGCGATTCCAAGCTGACGTTTTTACTCAAAGACGCGCTCGGCGGGCGCGCACGATGTTCGCTTCTCGCGTGTGTTTCTCCCGCACATGTTAACGTGGAAGAAACTTTGTCGACTTTAAAGTTTGCGCAGCGCGCCAAGTTGGTGAAGGTTCGCGCCGTGGCGAATGAAGAAGCCGTTGGTTCTTCTAGCGAGCTCGCCGCCGAGGTGAGTCGACTGCGCGCGTTGCTCGCCGAAGGCGGCGGTGATGGTGGCATGAACACCAAGGTCAAAATCTTAGAACTCGAGGCGATTATGGCCAAAGCCAATCGAGCGGCAAGTGCGGCGGCGAAAGATAGCGAAGGCGAACTCGAAAAGCTCAAAGCCAAGCTCGCGGACGCCAAGGAGCTGTGCACGTGCTTGGATAAAAATTTGCAGTCAGCTAAGATGGTGATTCGTTTGCGCGACGAAGCGTTGAAGAAAAAGGCGCTCACGCCCGAGTTGCTCGACGCTGAGCACGCTGAACTTCGGAAGCAAGTCGAACATCCTCCCGAAGTCGTGCGCGTGCGCATGGAGCTCGCGGCGTTGCAAGAGCGCGCCGACGCGTTGCAAGCAGAGAACGAGCGTTCGGCAAACCGTGGTCGATTAGCCACTGCAGAAGCAGAATTGAAGGACTTGCGTAAGCTTGTCGTCGCCGAAGGCGAACTCACGGCCAAGGCACTGGACGAAAAAGCTGAGGCGTTGGCGGCACACGCGCAAATCGAGCAACGTAACAAAATTTTGGAAGCCGCCATCGAAGCCGCCGAACGACGCGCGGTGGAGAGCGAGGAAGCCGCTGAGTCTGCACGTACGGCGCAAGCTGCTGCTGAAGTACTCGAACACGAACATAAGATGAACAAACAAGCCGCCGAGGCTGATCGCGCGCGCATCGAAGCGACTTTTGCCGAGAATAAGGAAGTCATGGAGGAAATGTTTGGTAAGCTAGAAACGTTGATGGCGTACAAGGTACAAGCTGATCGCGAAAAGGCTGAACTCGAAATCCTCGTCGCCGAAGCGACGGCAAAAGCCGCAGGTGCGAGCTCATCGTTCGAAGAAACCACCGCGGCACTCGCTGCGGCGCGCAAGCAACTCGAACAATCCAAGGCTGACATCGACGCGGCGCTCGACGAGCAACGCGCCGAGCACGAAAAAGCCTTGTCCGCGCACGTGGCTGAACACCAAGCCAAGCTTGCGGCGATGTCTAGCGCACATCAAAGCGCACTACGCGCACTCGAGTCCTCCCGCGATGCCGAGATCGCAGCCGTGGTTAACGCCCAAGCCGAAGCCGTGAATAAAGCCAAGGAGGACGCTGAGAGCGCATTTGACGCCGAGCGCGCGGCGCACGCTGTGGCGTTGAGCGCGCAAGCGGCTGAGCTCGAAGCCAAATTTGCCAAGCAGTTGACTGATGTTCAAACCGCGCACGAAGCTTCTCTCGCGGCGCTACACAGCGAGCATGTCGAAGCCGAAGCCAAAATCCGCGCAGACATGCGCGCCGCGCAGGCGGAATTGGTTGACGCGCACGCGTCAAAGTTTTCGGCCCAGGCCGAAGCGTTCGCGGAACAAATCGAGAAAATCAATGCCACGCACGCATCGGCGATTGAAGCGCTCGAAGTCAAGCATGCGGGTGAAATGGCTGCTTTCAAGGAACGACTGGCGATTGCCGAAGCGCGCGACGTAGCCGAGGACACGATGAATTGCAAAGAACATTTTGCTGAGCTCGCAGCTGTGAAGACACAGCACGACGAAGCGCTTGAGACGCTTGAGAACGAGTACAAGGCTCAAATCGCTGCGCTGGAGCACACTCTCGAACAGCGCCAAGACGCAGAGATGCGCTTAACGGCACGCGTCGAGGAGATGAAGGCGACTCACGCACGTGAGATTGATGAGCTCCGCTCTCAAATGGCAGCCATGGATGAGACGCAAGTTGATGTCGAAGAATCTTTGCGAGTGAAAATCACGGAGGAGTCGAACAAGGTACTCGAAGACGTTCGTGCGGATCATGAGATTGCCCTCGAGGAACAAAAGAGTACGCTCAGCGCGGCGTTTGCGGCGGATATTCGCAATGCGGAGAAGAAGCTCGCCATGGCGAAAGAAGAAGTGAACAAAGCAAAAACCGCAGCCGCGGCTGAGTTCACCGCCGCGGGCCACGCACAAATGCAAATTCGCCAGCTTCAAGCCGACCTCGAAGCCAAGGATGATGAATTGAAAAATTTGGAGCGGAGGTTGGCGTCGGCGTCGAGAAGCGATTCAGACACTACCGGTGAGGACGCTTCGTGGGCCGCAGATGCGCAGTCTAGAGCAGATGCGAGATTAGAAGTAGCAAAGGCAGCGAGAAAGCGTGCTGAAGAGCGGGCGGCAGACATGGAGGCGAAGATGACTGCGCTCATGAATGATGTTGAAGATGCTCAAAAGGCTGCCGCGGCATCCAAAACCAAATCATCCGCGGCGCACGCGCGCATCGAGTCTCTAGAAGTCGCTTTGCACGCGGCGAAGACGGAGATTGCTCAACTCAAAGGTATCGATCCACCGGTGATGGCATCAAGGACGCCGTCGCGCACGCCAGCGTTGAAACGCCCGGCGCCGGGCAGAACGCCAGGGAAAACGCCCGGCACAATGGGCACGGCGCGGCGCATTTTAAGCGCTGTGAACGCCGCCGCTGCGCCTGGTAGCCCATCCACAGACGCCGGACAACCGCTAAAAAAGCACATGCGATTCGAAAGTCCAGCGAAATCCGATACCAGCACCCGGCCAGTACTGTCTCGCCGCCCAGAATTGGAAGGTATTCGACGCGGCACGGGCCGACTTTTGTCCAAGCCAGCGATGCGCGTTCAACAAAATCCGCCCCCGTCATCGACGGAATGATCGTCTCAAAAGACAACTGTTGCAATAAATAAATTCTTATGACATATTAATACATGTGTACACGTCAACGCCGACGCGACACGCCGCTTCTTCTAACTATTTCGTTCTATATCGCTCGAGTCGACTGACTCCAACCAAATCCGTGAGGCGTCTACGGCGACGACTTCCCATCACCTCCACCCGAGGCATGTCCACGCACGATGCGATCCATAACTTCCTTCACGCGCGCCGCGCTCGACGCACCCTCCACAGCATCCGCCAACGCGTGTTCAGCCTCGTACGTGTCCCGAATCTGCATCTCCCCGAGCTCGCCCAATCGATTCGCCAACTCCGTCGACACCCGGTCCGCCTCCTCCAGCGCTGCCGAGTTCGCCTCCATCTCTTCCTTTGAAAACTTCAGGAACTCTGCGAGGTCAGCCTCGGCGGCGCGATTCGTGCGCTCCATCGCCGCGAGTTCATCCGCCGTGCGCTGTATCGCCGCCCGCTCCGCGCGAATGTGCTCCAACGCCCGCGTCTGCGCGCGGTACGTCTTTATAGCGTTTATGATGGCGCGAAATACCATTTCACTCGTCTCCCGACGTCGCACGTGCGCGAACACGCGTGCGGTGATACCCGCGTGCGGTGAGCTGTCGTTTGAAGTTTAAAAATTAAAGTTCAACGACCGCATTGAATGACGCAGCCTTGCGCCGCACGACGACGACGATGGAGCACACGATGATGGATACGACGAACACGACGGCGCCGATGGAATTCGCGCCCGCGCCCGCGAAGCCGACGCCGCCGACGACGACGCCGACGACGACCAGCACCGCCCCAGCGAAGCGTGAGCGCAAAAAAGTAGAAGTCTTCGCCCCGGTCGTGGAAGAGAAGAAGGAGCTCGACATCAAGCGCGGACGCGGGACGAAGCTCGCCGATATCCCGAACGTTGCGTTTAAGCTGTCGAAGATTTCTCGCAAGGAGGATATCTTGAAGTTTTTGTACCGCATCTTGTATAAGGGGGTGCCGAAGCAGCAAACGGTGAAGGCGCGCATCGGCGAGTTTAGCGGGTGGGTGTTTGAAGCGGATGGTGAGCGCGAGATGAAGATTGATTTGCTCACTCGTGCGTATAAGGATACATTGCATGAGTTGTTGGATTTGTTTGAGCTTGCGCGCGGGACGGGTGCGGATGGGAAGAAGGAGGCGCAAGTGGAGCGTTTAGCCGCGTTTTTGGACGCACCGAGCGCGAGCGGGAAGAAATCGCTCGCCGAGGTGGAAGAGAAGAAGAAGGCGGCGAGAGATCGTAAACGTGCGCGCACTGAAGCGAAGAAAGCCAAGGCACCGAAGCGTGCGAGCGGTGGATCGGATAAACAGGCGGCTTTGATTAAGAAGCTCAAGGCGGAGAACGCAGCGTTAAAGGCAAAAATCGCCAAATTGACGGGCGAAAAGGAACCCAAAGCCGAAGGTGACGATGAGGAGGAAGACGACGACGAAGAAGAAGAAGAAGAAGACGACGACGACGAGGACGAGGACGAGGACGAGGACGAGGACGAAGACGAAGACGAATCTGATTCCGATGAAGAATTTAAGGCTTCAGCGAAAAAGCCGAAACAGGCGCCCCGGGCCAAGGCGGCGCCGACGCCGAAACCCGCGCCAAAGCCCGCGCCGAAGCCCGCGTCGCCAGCCCCAGCGCCAAAGCCTGTGTCGCCAGCCCCAGCGCCAAAGCCCGCGGCGCCGGCTCCAGCGCCCGCACCTACGCCAGCACCACAGCAACCGTCGAGCGAAGCCATCAAAGACGCCATCAAGAGCTTGCTCAAAGATGCAAACATGGAGGAAGTCTCGATGAAAACCATTCGTCAGTCTCTCGAGACCCAATTTGCGGTTTCTCTTTCCGAACGCAAGAACGAAATCAAACAATACGTTTCGGATGTGTTGGACAATTAAAATGTAAGAACCTACCGCATGATTTGCGACTACTAAATTTTACGATGCTAGAGCGAGAGTTCATCCTCGTCCGCACGCGGCGTCGACCTCGTCGACAGTCTTTTTCAGAAACTCTTTGAACTCTTGATCACCCGAACGCGCGGCGCATTTCTCACACACGTCTCGCCATGGTTTTACTAACACGCGCTCGGCTCGAAACATGTCGACGAGCACATCGACGCGGCCGAGCGTGGTGGCGATCAAGAGCGACCAATCCGTGCACCGGGCCGTTCGCGCGACGTCGAGCAACGCGTTCGCTCGCGCCGTATCCGTACTCGATGTCGACAAATCGAACACGTCTCCCGCGAGCAGGCTATCTTTACTTTCATTTCTGCGCCGTTGCGCAGCACTCGCTGTGGCTTTTTCTCGCCGCTCGGCTACGCGGCGTCGTAAAGACATCACCGCGGCTTCGAGCGCCGTGGAAAAGTTGTCAATGTACGCCGAGCCGCCCGCAGTGGTTTCATGCGTAAAATACCCGATGCCATCGAACGAGGTGTCGGAGACGAACGCCCCCATGTTGAAAATATCCTTCTCTCGCGCTAATGCGTCTAAGTGGGCCTTTAAAATCCCTTGCTCCGTGACGTCAAGCGTGAGCTCGCGGTCCGCTCGAGCGCCGAGCGCCAGTACGCTATTCGGCGGCGGCACGATGATATTTAATACGCGCCCAATTAAACCAGGCTTGACGTCTTCTTCTCCACTCGCCGTCACGCGCACGGGTCTCAACAAGAACTTGATGACATCCTCGACTAGGCGGTAATCGTGCGCCGCGAGTGCCTCGCGCATGACTTCAATCGCGACGGCGCGGCCGGCGACTTCACCTTCGAGTTTATCAACGACGAGAATGTAACATGCGGCGATTCGCAATCTATCAGCCCTCAATGCGTGACGACACAAATCACTTGGCGACCCAGCGGCGGTAAATAACGCTTCCCAACGCGTGTTGTCCGTTTTACGCGCCACGGAGACGACAATCTCGAGATAATTTGGAAGCTCTCGCAACAACGCCAACGACTGTTTCAACGCCGCGTGCGTCATCGCGTCACGATTGGCGCTCTCGAGTGCGGTGAACAGCAACCATTCAAGCGCGTGCGTGAAGTATGGCGTCTGTCGTCTCTCAGCTCGAGCGAATCGCAACGCCGCATCGTGACTTCCAGCGCTCAATAATTTGCGCAACACGCACGGGACAATGGTGTGCGACTTTGGCGCTATGGAAAAATACGGCGACTCTCCATGAGCATCGGAAAACGATAGCTTTTGTGCGACGCCGACGATACGACTGAGACGCACACTTACATGCACCGGGTAGAGCTCGCGATCGAACTCGAGTTCGGGATTCTTCGTCGAACGGTCGACGTCGACGCACACCGCGCCCAGGCGAAAGATTTGCCGCGCGCCGTCGCGCGGAAAATAGCAAATGCGCATGCCGTCGGCACCGTACGCAAACACGCACCCGCGGTCGACGGGGTTTTCCAATGACACCGAGGCGCCATTGCTCAGATCCTCCGCGCTCTCAAATCCACTGCTACTTTCGTCGCCGTCGTCCCGATTCTGGCCCGCGGCGCTCGATTCCCGCGCTCGAGGCGACACCCAAAAGTCCGTCACGTCTCGTAATATTGTCACCGGCGCGTGATTGTCCGTTAAATCCACGAGCAGCAGCTCTCGTGCATTCGTGAGCACGAGCGCCTCACTCGGAGCGTCACCCGCAATATCCGGCGTCAGAGCGCACGCGACGAGCGCGCGACCGTTTCGCGTCGTCGTCATTCGCCGCTGCCCCGACGACTCTCGCACCGGATGCACCGCGCCTTCGTCTCCGTGCATGTCGAACTTATACACCGCCATTTCACCACTTTCAAAACCCACCACGAAATGCGATCCACACGCGCTCAAGTGCGTGGGCTCGGCTGGAAGAGGCAGCGACCCCAACGTCGCCGAACCGCCCAAGCGATCCCGCGAATAAAACTGCACGCGGTGCGACACCTTGAGCGATGTGCTAAACAACCGAGGCTTGCCAAACCTCGCGGCGACGGCTAAAATTGGACTACGCGCGTTGCCGCGCGGGACGTCGATCCACGTCAATGCGAGCGCTTCGAATTCGTGTTCTTCGGCGACGCTGCCAAACATGGTCCACTTTTCATCCCTGGCGTTGTACGCGACGCATCCGCGCGCGCCAGCGACGGCGATGCGACTGCCATCGGCGCTGGCGCACGCTAACCGCATGGGCCATTGCGCGTCTACGTATGCCGCTGGACATATCGCTTGATGGATATGGAGTTGACCGTTCGCGTTGGCGCGAATGACGAACGCTCTGTCGTCGGCGAGCAAGACGTGCGCTTCGCCGTCAGATATCTGCGCATTCGTGTCGTCTGTGACGCTGCTTCGCGCGCAAATTTGTGGCGCTGAAATATTTCTCACGAGCGAGTACTCCAAAAGCTTGGCGACGCCGCCGGTGTGGTGCTGGTCGTCGACGAGACATACGAAGAAGAGGCTCAATCCGCCGACACCCCACGCCGGGACGCCGAGACACGCGCCAACGCGCGGCTCATCCTCGTCGTCGTCGCCGTCATTGCCTTTGAGGTCGTCCGCAAACGTCACGTTTCGTCGCGGGTTTCCATGAGCACCACCAGCAGCGCCGTGATGGAGCGAACACATTAACAAGCATCCAGAATTGCTCCACACGCCGATGCCTCGCCGACGCCATCCCGCCGCGAGCGCGACTCCGTCGTTGGACCATTTCATATGCGCCACCGCGCCCGTGTCCTCCACTCCGAACCCAAACGCGCGCACGTTCAACACACGTCTCGGTTTACTCGCCTCGGCGGTCATCGCATCGTCATACATGCGTATTTCACCATCCGCGGTGCCAAGCGCCAACGCACGCGTCCGTCGATGAAACGCCGCGCACGTCGACGGACACGGAAACGCGTCAATCCAATTCATCGCGCGCACGCCCCCGTCGCCATCAATTTCCGCCGCACACACCGCACCCGAGTCAAAACGAACCACACACGTGGACGTGCTCGCGCACCAATCCACGCTCGTCGCTCCGCCATCCGATTCCCGACGTCTGACGTCCGCCGCTCGCGTCTCCGTCCCGCGGCTCCAGTCGATAAACACCACGCGCCCGCGATCGGTTCCGAGCACGAATTCGAGCTCATCCGACGCCACGCACGTCGCACGTTCACCGTCATCGAGTGCGAGCACGCGCTCGAGCTCGACGTCGCCAGTGACGTCGCCGTTCAACGGAGCTCGGCTCGACGTCGCTCGAAACGCGTGCGCCTCGCCCTTCTCCGTCACCGCGCAAGCGCGCGCCATCACGCGCTCCTCGACGTCGCGCGCGGCGGTGCGCGCATACGATGGCGACGGTGCCGATGCGGCGCGGCGCAGGCGACGCAGATCGTCGACGTCGTCGTCGGGGGCGTCTTCTTGCCACGCGAGCGCGACGTAGGCGTCGTCGGCGTCCGCGCGCCACTCGCCAATCGCGCAACCGCGCGGGCCGAGCTCGCGGAATGCGATGACGGGACCGGAGAAGGCGGCGATGAAGGCGCCTTCGCGGTGCGCAGCGCATCCGTGGCGCGCGTCGCGACGACGCGACGACGGTGATGGTGCTGCTGCTGATGACTGTTGATTCGGTCGGGACTTTTCGTCGTCGTCATCGCGCGCCGACGCCGCGGTGGTGGACGCGTCGGCGTCGGCGATGCGTGCGGCGAAGACGTCGGTGCGTTCGCGCTCGCGGACGTCGCCGATGGCGCTCGCGCGCGCCCACGCGCGGGCGAGGTACATGTTGGCTACGGGCGCGTCGCGCTCTGAGGCTCAGCCTCAAAGCGCCGGATGATACGACGCATTTGACGCATAAAACGACGTGGTATATGTGATGCACATGTATATGGAAATGTATCGCTCAGCGACGACGAGGCTATGGTGGCTACTGCTAGGTCTACGCGTCGACGCGGGCGTAAAACGCGCGCTCGAGCGCTTCGAGTTCATCCGCGCTTTTCGCTTTTCGTACGCGCGCTACAAGCTCACGACGCGCGTCGTTCACGATTGCCGCCACGTGTGCGCGCGATGATGCGTCGGCGCGCGCGATGGCGAGCGATACGGCTTTACGCGACCGCACGTCGACGGCGTGCGCGGCGTTTCGGCGCGTCTCTTCGCGCGCCGACTCCAATTCCTCCGCCGTACGCAATTTCTTCGGCGCCGCGCCCCACGCGGCGACGATGGATGCCCACGCGACGGCAACGTCGTAACCGCATGCGTGTGTATCGATGCGCACGGTGGGAAACGACGACAATGACAGGGAAGATCCGTCATCGAGCCGCAAACGCGTCGGCGGCGCTTCAAATGTCCGTCTGGCGCGCGAAAACGCTTCATCTGGAACCCGATCGCTCGCGCGCCTCGCGTTTCGCTCGCGCGCGATATCGACACCGCCGGCAGGAATGTGACCATTCTCGTCATCCCCGGCGACGACGTACGCGCACACGCACGCGGCGCCGCGCTCGCGCGCGATTTGAAACCATTCCCAGCGCATCGACGCGTAATAGTTATTATCGTCCGCGAACACCACGCGGCGCACGCGACGCCGACGCCGACTCGTCGACGCTCCACCACCATCATCACCACCATCCTCATCGCGCAGGAGCTCCGCCGCGCGCGCGCGCGCTTGCGCCCGCGCCGACTTCCACGCCTCGGCGTCGAACGCGTCCTCGGGACGCGCGCCCGCGGCGTCACGCAGCGCGCGCTCGTGCGCATCCACGCTCACATGATGCGCCTCAAACGACGACACACACGACATCGATGGCATCACCGCCTCGCCGGCGTCAATCATCGCGCACACCGCGCGCGCGAACGTCGTTTTGCCGCTTCCTGGAACACCGCAGAGCACCACCAACACGTCACTCGCCTCGCGCGCGCCGCCGCCGACGCCGCCAACGCCGCCGACGCCGCCACCACCGCCATCGCCATCGCCGCGCGGCGCATGCGCCCGCGACGCGCGCGCCTCGTCCATCCCACCGCCACTCGCGTCGCGCACTGTCGACGCTCGAATGCGACGCATCGATGCGTGCACGCCGTGAAAAAACGCCCACGACGCGCGCCATGGCGTCGCCGCGCCGCGCGTCGGCACGCACGCACGCCACCCGCATCATCATCATCGTCCACGCCATCGTTCCTTCCCGCACGCGCGCGTCGTCGCGACGCGACGATGACGATCGATGTGCAATCGATTGAAGTTCAATCGTCACGCCGAGTCCAAACCACACGTCGCCCATCGAAAGCGACAGAATATCGATCGAGTGCGTGACACATATCGATGAAAATATCGATCGATGAAAATATCGATCGATCGATCGATGACGGTGGCGCCGCCGTCGCGTCGTCGTTCGTCGCCATTCGTCGACGCCGACGGCGTCCGTTCGCGCGCGAACAGACGCAGAGCGGTGCGCGAGACGCACGCG
>Ga0255753_1005929_pt1 | contig 11517 bp, 13 predicted proteins | sample 041ome_10_FD_179953 | JGI IMG/M metagenome (GOLD analysis project Ga0255753, IMG submission 179953) | Coastal salt marsh microbial communities from the Groves Creek Marsh, Skidaway Island, Georgia - 041412US metaG (version 2) | ecosystem: Environmental > Aquatic > Marine > Intertidal zone > Salt...
GAGTGCGGTAGAGAATGGCTTGAGAAAGAAAATGGCCGAATTATAAATTTAAATGGTAACGATAGTTGTGAAGTAGAAATGAATGATTTGTTTGTAATGCTGACTCCTGGAGGTGGAGGTTTTGGAAAAAAATAATTTATTTATTTTAAATTATTTATCGCTTAAATTTTCTATAGCATGATTAATACCATTTTTTATATGTTCTTCTAAAACCTCTTGAGCCTTTGAATAATTTTTTTCCAGTGTATAATTAAGTAATTTTTTGTGCTCATTAATGGAACCTTTTCCTCGAAAAGTTAAAACAAGAAATTGATACCTTAAATATTTATCAAATATTAATTTATGTAGTTCAATCAAGTTGTTTGAACCACAATTTTTTATAAGAGCTTGATGAAATTCACTATCATATTTTTTCCATTTTTTTTTATCGTCTACTCCCTTTTTCAACATATCATTTTCATAAATATTTAATTTGTGATGAGTAGACAACAGTTCACCCTCCCATTCGGGATTTGAATTTTTAATTGATTTTTTGAGAGCGTGACTTTCAATTAATATTCTTAAATGAGCAATTTCTATTAAATCACCTTTAGAAACAGGACTTACAAAAAAACCTCTCTGCTCTTGAGAGCAAACAAATCCATCACCAGATAGTCTGCTTAAAACTTCTCTTAGAGTAGAAATACTAGTGTTATAATTTTCTTTTAATTCTTGGAGCTTTAATTTTTTAAGTGGAGGCAAATTACCAAAAATAATATCTCTTTTAATATTTTCATATGTACTGACACCAACAGTTTTCAAATCATCAATCATAACATTTTTCTTTTAGAATTAAATAATATCATATATTATATAATAATATCATATATTTTTAGGGTTACAAATGAAAACATCAATAGCAACTGTTTCTATTAACGGAAACTTAAAAGAAAAAATATTGGCCATCTCAAAAGCTGGCTTTGATGGAGTTGAAATTTTTGAGAATGATTTTTTAACATTTAATTTGTCACCCAAAGAAATAAAGAAGATTGTTAAAGATCAAGGTCTAGAAATTACACTATTTCAACCATTTAGAGATTTTGAAGGAATGCCTGACAATCATAGAACTAGAGCTTTTGACAGAGCTAAAAAAAAGTTTGATATCATGGCTGAATTAGAAACAGATTTAATATTAATCTGCTCTAATACATCTAATATTTCTTTGGGTGGATTAGACAGAGCCGCGAATGATTTTTTTGAATTAGGAGAAATTGCAAGAGAAAGATCAATTAAAATTGGTTATGAAGCCCTAGCATGGGGAAAATATATAAATGATCATAGAGATGCGTGGGAGATAGTTAGAAGAGCAAATCATGAAAATGTTGGCATTATTCTAGATTCATTTCATACACTCTCAAAAAATATTGATCTAAACTCAATAACAACGATTCCCAAAGAAAAAATATTTATAGTTCAACTCGCAGATGCTCCCTTACATAATATGGATTTACTTTATTGGAGTAGACATTACAGAAATATGCCAGGCCAAGGTGATTTACCAATATCAAACTTTATGGATGCTCTAAATAAAACAGGATACGATGGATATTTATCCCTAGAAATTTTTAATGATAGTTATAGATCTGGACCAAGAAATTTAATAGCAAAAGATGGCCAAAGATCCCTCATATCTCTTATTAACAAAAGTAAAACAAAAAATAAACAAGAGTTAAAAATCAATCAAATAGAGTTCATAGAATTTGCTGCTAATGAGAAAAATTTAAAAGAACTAGAAAATACTTTAAATGCATTAGGCTTTAATGAAATAGGAAAGCATCAACACAAAAAAATAAAATTATTTGTATTTGATAATGTAAAGTTCATTATTAATTATGAAAACACACTTCTCATAGAAAAAAATAGTCAAAAAGGTCCATACCCATATGCTTATGGTATTAATATAAATAGTTTAGATTTATTATTTAAACAGGCTGAATTATTAGATATTAGCTTAATTAAAAAACAAGAAAATTTAAATTTATCCATGGATGCAATTAATCATATTGATGGATTAATTTATGTAATTGAAAGTAATGATAATAATATTTGGGAAAAAGATTTTGGATACTGTCCATCACCTGCAAAAAATGATTTTAACGTCAAAATAGATCATATTGCCCAAACACTTAATCAAGATGAAATGTCATCTTCATTATTATCTTACTCAGTTTTGTTTAGTTGTAAAAAATCACCTATTGTCGACATAATTGATCAATATGGAATTACAAAAAGTCAAATAATCGAAAATAAAACACAAACTTTTAGAATGACTATGAATGGAGCAGATAATTCAAACACTATTGCAGGACAATTTCTTAAAAAAACAACAAGACCTGGCATTCAGCATGTTGCTCTTAGTTCTGACAACCTAATTGCTCTAGTTAAAAAGTTGAAAAAAAAAGGTCAAGAATTTCTCAAGATATCAGATAATTATTATGATGACATAGAAGCCCGTTTTGGATTAGATTTTAATTTTTGCAATGAATTGAAGGAATTAAATATATTATATGATGAAGATGAGAATGGTTCCTTTCTTCAGGTGTATACAAACCTAATTAATAATACTTTCTTCTTTGAAATCGTACAGCGAATTAATAATTATCAAGGATATGGTGCAAACAACGCACTATTTAGAATAGCAGCACAGAAAAATATAATTTAATTAAATTGTTTTAATAAAGCTAATAATTTTAAAAAAAATGAACACCCAAGTTTAAAATATTTTAAATGTATGCAAAATCATATTTAATTTTATATAAAAAATCTTAAAGCTTTTTTTCAAAAACCTATATTATTTGTTAATATATATTCATTCACATAACTATTTTTAAAAAAAGTGGAACTAAAATTGATGTTGTTAGTCCACTTAAACCCATACCTACAGCTGCAAATACACCAGCATTTTTATCTCTACTCATAGCTCTAGCAGTACCTATACCATGACTAGCTAAACCCAAGCTAAAGCCCCTAGCTTCCATTTTTTTTAATTTTATAAGATCAAAAACAAAAACCCCTAATGATGCCCCTATCACTCCTGTTATTATTGTGATAATTGCTGTTAAAGAAGGAATGCCTCCAATAATTTCAGAAATTCCCATTGCAATTGGCGCCGTAACGCTTCTTGGTAATAAGCTTAAAATTAATTCCTTTTGGATTTCAAATTGTAATGACAGAATATATGTAACTAAAATAGCAAAAACAGATCCTATGATAAGAGATATAAATATGGCTTTACTATTTAAAATTATTAAATGCCATTTTCTATAAATTGGGATTGCTAAAGCAACAGTAACAGGTCCCAGAAGAAAATGAATAAACTTTGCACCTTCAAAATAACGCTCATACTTAATATCAAATGATATTAAAATTAGACTAACTAACAAAACACTTATTGCGACTGGGTTCAATAGAGGAAATAAATTTGTTCTTCTATAAATTGAATCTGATATTATATAAGATCCTATAGTTAACGTAAGCCAAAATAAAGGCTCAGCCTGAAGATAAACCCATATACTATATAGTTTTTGTTGATCTATCATTTTTGGTCATCTTCTTTAAGCAGTCTTTCCATTATAAATCCGGTTATTGCAAGAGTTAACAAAGTACCTAAAATTATTATAGTAATTACTGATATTAAATTCTCTTCTAAAAGAGTTAAATGCATTACAACCCCTACACCTACAGGAATAAATAATAAAGGAAGGTAATTTAGTAGACTTTCACATGAACTTACAAGCTCTCTTTCAAAGGTGCTTGGTGACCTATTATATCTATTTTTTAACAATAAAACGCTGAGTAGAAGAATTAATCCTATAACAGGACCAGGAATACTTAATTCAAAAAATTTTTGAACAAATTCTCCAGCTAATTGAAATAAGAAAATAGTAAAAATACTATTTAGCATAAAAACCTTGTTGAATATATAACCTAATTAAAAGAAAGCCTGAATACCAGTTTGTGCCCTTCCAAGAATTAAGGCGTGCACATCGTGAGTACCCTCATAAGTATTAACAGTTTCAAGGTTCATTAGATGCCTCATCACTTGATATTCAGCATGTATGCCATTTCCTCCATGCATATCTCTAGACATTCTAGCAATATCAAGAGCCTTGCCACAATTATTTCTTTTTATAAGTGAAATAGACTCTGGCGCCAAACTACCTTGATCGAATAATCTACCAACTTGAAGAGCAGCAGCTAATCCCAAAGTAATTTCTGTTTGCATATCAGCCAATTTTTTTTGAATTAATTGAGTTGCAGCAAGCGGCTTTCCAAATTGTTTTCTATCCAGAGTATACTGACGAGCTCTAAACCAACAATCTTCAGCAGCCCCCATTACTCCCCAAGCTATTCCATATCTAGCTCTATTTAAACATCCAAATGGACCTTTTAGACCAGTAACGTTAGGCATAAGATTTTCATCAGGAACAAAAACGTCATCCATAACTATTTCACCAGTAATCGATGCACGTAATGACAGCTTGCCATTTATTTTAGGAGCAGTTAATCCACTCATACCTTTTTCAAGAATAAAACCTTTTATTGCGTTATCATGATGTTTCGATTTTGCCCATACTACAAAAATATCGGCAATTGGTGAATTAGAAATCCACATTTTTGAACCAGATAACAAATAGCCATCTTGAACTTTAGTTGCTGTGGTTTTCATTGATCCAGGGTCAGAACCAGCATCCGGTTCTGTTAACCCAAAACATCCAATTAAGTTACCAGAGGCTAAACCTGGCAAATATTTTAATCTTTGTTCTTCGGAACCGTAAGTGTAAATTGGGTGCATTACTAATGATGATTGCACAGACATCATTGACCTATAACCAGAGTCAACTCTTTCCACTTCTCTTGCTACGAGACCGTATGATACGTAAGAAGCTCCAGCACATCCATATTTTTCTGGAATTGTAATACCCAATAACCCTAGCTCACCCATTTCCTTAAAAATATCTTTATCTGTTTTTTCGTCTAGAAAAGCTTCTTCCACTCTAGGTAAAAGTTTAGATTGAGCATAATCATGAGCTGTTGATTTAATAAGTTTCTCTTCTTCAGAAATTAGAGACTCTAATAGCAGGGGATCTTCCCAATTAAATTTGGGTTTAACTAGCTTATTAGATTTTAGATCCACTATTTTTTTATCATTATTTTTAGCTTGGGTATCCATATTAGTTCCTTTTTTTTGCTATATTACTTAATATATCAAAATTAAACAATATCTATTCAGTCTTGGTTAATTCTGCTAGATGTCTTTCAACAAAATCTAATCTATCTTGACCCCAATAAATTTGATCTTCTATAATAAATGTAGGAGCGCCAAAAACATCACTTTTGATTGCTTGATTGGTATATTGATCAAGAATTTCTCTACACTCAGTACTCTTGCCAAATGACAAAATATCATTTGAATTTAATCCTGTTTCATCTAATATTTTAGATAATATTTTTTCATCATCAACATCTAACTCTTTTATCCAAAGTGCACTCATTATATTATTAGCTAGAATAAATTCTTTATCCGTTTTTTTAATTTTAGCAGCAATAATTATCAATGATGGTAAAAGAGATTTTGAAGGAAAAAATTTTGGCTGAGGAACTAGTTTTATTTTTAAAAATTCACTCCATCTATTCAATTCTTGCAAGCGTATTTTTTGCCTTTGGGGGGGTCTCTTAGAAACGGGAAGTCCTCCCGAAATTGGAAAAATTTCTCCATAATTAACCGGATATAAATTCAATTTTACATCGAATTTTTTAACTATTCTTTCCAAACGCATATGCCCAAGGAAAGTCCATGGACTTCCATGACTCATAAAATAATCAATTTCTATCATTTTTTACTCTAAAATATTAATCACCAAAACCAGATCCTGCTTTTTTGTATTCATTTCTAGGAGGACTAAAAATATCTAATATTTTTGCACCATGTGGTCCAGCTACAATACCATGCTCAACTCCACCTGGTGTTTGCCAAAAATCTCCCTTCTTTATTGCAATTTGTTCTTCTCCTTGGATCCTTATCCCTGAACCTTCAATTAAAAAACCCCACTGTTCTTCTGGATGTGAATGTATTTTTCCTTTAGCATTTGGTTCAACGGTTACAATAGATAGCATAGCTTGTTCACCACAAAATATTCTAGTAGAAATACCCTCACCTAACACTCTATTGATTCCCGATTTAAGATCATCAATGTTATAAAAATTATTTTTTTGTGACATACATTGCTCCTTATAAAATCTAAGCGGGCTTATCGCCAGCAAAAGTAATCCTATGCATTAACCTTCTTTGGCCGTGATAATCATTAATAGGATTGTGCATTGTGCATCTATTATCCCATATTGCAACTGATCCTGACTCCCATCTAAATCTACAAGTGAATTCTGATTTAATTTGATGTTTAAATAGGAATTCTAAAATTGGTTGGCTTTCCTCCTCTGTCATTCCAACAAAATTGGTTGTATGCGCTTCATTTACATAAAGTGATTTTCTTTTAGTCTCCGGGTGAGTTCTAACCACAGGATGAACAGCCCTTAATTCATCTCCTTTCAGACCAACTGAAGCATGCTTCATTATATCTGATCTTGTTTTTGCCACTCTTGCCTTCCCAGAAATATTAACTGCTTCCAAAGTATTAAGAAACTTTTTCATACCCTCTGATAAACTTTCATAAGCTAAATATTGATTAGACCACTCTGTATCACCACCATAATGAGGTATCTCGATACCATATAACATCGTCCCCATAGGTGGTTCTTCTTGATATGTTGTATCACTGTGCCAAATACCACCAAAATTATTAATGTCCGTTTCCTTCTTCAAGATAGGTGTTATTTCTGGAAATTCATCTAAACTTTTAACAAAAGGATAAACAATAGGTTTACCAATTCTTTCCGCAAATGCTTTTTGTGTTCTCGGTTCAAACTTTTGATTTCTAAAAAAAATAACTTGGTAGGTTAAGAGTGCATCATAAATTTCTTCAATAATGTTGTCCGGAAGATTATCAGATAAATTAACATTCTCTATTTGAGCACCAAGAGCTCCAGCAGTTGGAAAAACCTCTATATTTTTAAAATCTTTCTTAATATTAAAATTTAAATTCATTTGGTAAAATTTTCTCCTTCAAAAATTAAGATACATGTAAGAAATTAATTGCACTTAAAATATTAAACAGCAATAGTTTAAATGATAAATCAAAAAATTATTATTATTAATTGTAAAGTTATGAAATGGAAAAAATAAAGTCTCCGCATCTTGAGGTTAACGAGGATTGGTTAAGTCTTAGAAAAGAAGAAGCACTTCTTCCAGATCTCCCTATAATTGATCCGCATCATCATCTATGGAATGTTGGTTTTGGCAAATACTATGTTGAAGAATTGTTAAATGATATAAATTTTTCTGGTCATAATGTTAAAGCAACAGTGTATATTATGAGCTCTTCTAATACTAAAATATATTCAACTCAAGGGCCTGACGAATATAAAACTCTACCTGAAATAGAATTCGCCACAAATGAAGGTAAAAGAAGTGACCTTATTCCCAATAACCATGTAAAAGTGAATGCATCAATAGTAGGTTCATTAGACCTAACTCATGGAGTCAAGATTAAACCTGTAATTGAGAAAGGATTGGAAATTAGTGAAGGGCGCCTAAAAGGAATAAGAATGTTATTAGCTTCTCATAAGGACCCCAGAATAACGTCTGGGGCTGTAAAGTCTGATTTAGGGCTTATGCTTCATCCAAATTTTATTGAAGGGGCTAAATGCCTGGAGGAAGCAGGTTTATCTTTGGATTTTTGGATATATCATACCCAACTTCATGAAATGGAACAAATAGCAAAAGCTCTTCCTAATTTGAATATTATACTGAACCATATAGGCGGGCCTATTCACATAGGAGATTACGAAGGGAAGCAAGCTCTTACTCATAGAGAATGGCGATCAGCAATGCTGAGGTTATCACGACTACCAAACATATGTGTAAAGTTGGGAGGTTTAGGAATGGCAGTAAATGGAGCTAAGTTTCACTTGCAAGAAAATCCACCAACCTCGACTGACTTATCAGAGATCTGGAAACCATGGATTTATGAAACTATCAATATGTTTGGCGTTGAAAAGTGTATGTTTGAAAGTAACTTTCCTGTTGACAAAGGATCATGCAGTTATGGTTCACTCTGGAATGCTTTTAAAATTATTTCTAAAGAGATGTCACAAGACGAAAAAAATAAATTATTTTATGAGAACGCAGCTAATGTATACAAAATACAAATATAACCATGGAACCTGTGAGGTCAGTTAAATGCAAGTATCTATTCTTGAACAATCAGTGTCTGTTGAAGGAAAACCTCACTCAATTACTATTCAGGAAAGTATTAACCTTGCTATAAAAGCAGAACAGTTAGGTTTCAAAAGATTTTGGGTATCTGAGCATCATAATCACCCCACCATAGTAGGGAGTGCTCCAGAAATTTTGATGGCTGCTATAGCAGCTCAAACTAAAAAAATAAGAATTGGTAGCGCAGGAATAATGTTGCCACATTATGCCCCCTTCAAAATAGCTGAACAGTTTAAGGTTTTAGAAGCTATCGCTCCAAATCGAATAGATTTAGGGCTAGGTAGAGCCCCTGGCTCTGATGGGAGAACGGCCCTAGCTTTAAATCCTAATAGTAGAGAAGACAGTGAGCAATTCCCAAGTAATGTAAGGGATTTAATCGCGTGGGTTTCTAATGAAAAACTATTAGAAGGCCACCCCTTTAGGCATCTAGTAGCCCAGCCTGAAACTAAAACAAATCCTGAAATTTGGATGTTAGGAACTTCTAATTATGGAGCACAACTAGCTGCCTACCTTGGTATTCCTTATTGTTTTGCTCATTTTATAACTGATGGTCAAGGCATGAAAAATGCTATTGACCTTTACAAATCTGAATTTAGACCAAGCAAAAATTTAAAAAAACCATTAGTTAATGTTTGTTTATGGGCTCTAACAGCTAATACAGAAAAAGAAGCTAAATATCTTTTTTCTTCAAGAGCAGCATGGAAAATAGGTAGAAACTTTGGGCATTTAGCTCCTATAACAGACCCTGACAATGCACTAAATATAATTTCTGTTAACGACTGGGAAAAAGAGTACGAGTTTATGTATAACAAATCGATGGTTGGAGACATAAATTTAGTTTACGACAAAATTAACGTTCTGGTAAAAGATAATGATATTGACGAAATAGCCATCTTAACATGGTGTCACAATGAAAGTGATAGGATTAAGTCCTATGAATTATTTGCCAAAAGCTTTAATTTAAATTCAAAAAGCAACCTTCAAAAAACTTGTCTATAAGTCAAATTTAAATATAGGTTACCTTAAATAATTAATTTTCATTTTGGAGTTTATGTTGTTATATCTAAATAAAATTATTTCCACACGAAACCTAATACTTGGTATTTCTTTTTTGTTTTTATTTACAGGATGCTCACAGACGAATATGAAGGAGTTTGAAAATAATCAGCCCAAATTAAATTTATTCTCTTTTTTTAAAGGGGAAACTATAGCCTATGGTATATTTGAAGATAGATTTGGAAATTTAAAAAGGCAGTTTCGTGTAAAAATAAATGGTGAAGTACAAGGTAAAACTCTTACATTAGACGAAGATTTTTTATATGACGATGGAGAAAAAGCTAAAAGAATATGGAAAATCACAGAAATTATAGACAAAAATAATAATATCACTTTTGAAGGTGAAGCCAGCGATGTTGAAGGAAAAGCTTCTGGGTCAGTCTCTGGTAATACTCTTAACTGGTCATATGACATTTACCTAAATATTAAAGGATCAAATATCAAAGTTCACTTTAATGATTGGATTTATAAACAAAGTGAGGATCTAGCAATAAACAGAGCGTATGTAAGTAAGTTTGGTTTAAATATAGGTTCTGTAACCTTGGTTTTTTTAAGAGGTGATGCCATTAAAAATCATAGTTCATTTGATTTAAGTAAATGGTAAGGCAAAGTGATAAGAAAAATCCTAATTTTAATAATTCTATTTTTTTTAAATATTAATACACTTTTCGCAGAAACTATTAATAAAGATTTAGGATTAGATACCGAAAAAATAATATTAAAGTATTTTCCCAGCTATGAAATAGTAGGTAAAGCCAATTATAGTTTTCTTATTTGGAATATATATGACGCGACATTAATTACAAAAACTGGTGAACTTAACAACAGTGAATTTATCTTGGTTCTGAAATATAATAAAGTAATTAAAAAAGATAGATTGATAAATGAGACTATAAATGAATTTAAGAAACAAGCTAACTTTAAAGAAGAATATTTGATTGAAGTTAAAGAAATTTTAGAAAAAACTTTTAAAGAAACTAAAGTTAACAGTGTTTTTATTGGGATAAAAAATATAGATAAATCATTTTTTTATTTTGATGGTCTAAAAATTCTGGAAACAGAAGACCAAAAATTTATAAACCACTTTTTCAATATTTGGTTAAGAGAAGATAGTCAAAATCCTAGCTTCACAAAAAAGCTAACAGGCAAGGAATAATAGAAAATTTATGAGATTAAGCGCTTTCTTTTTTGAAATTGTTCCTTTGTCAGGTTTTTTTATAAGTGCTCAATATTATAATCTGATAATTTCTGCAATTATCTCTCTGATATTAAGTGTATTAGTAATTATAACATTCTATTTTATTGAAAAAAGAATTTCAAAATTCCAAATCTTTGGCATATGTATGTCTGGTTTAATAACTATCTTTGCCTATTTATTTAATGATGAAATATTTGTTAAAATCAAACCAACTATTTTTAACGGATTTTTTAGCGCAGTTTTGTTAATTGGAATATTGAATAAAAAAGCAATGATGAAACAGTTTTTTGGTTCACAATTTTTTTTAAATGATGAAACATGGTATAAACTAAGCTTAAGATGGGGTTTGTTTTTTTTGTTATTGACTATCATAAACGAAATTGCATGGAGAAATCTTGAAACTGAAGATTGGGTCTTTTTGAAAGTTTTTCTCTTATCACCATTAGTTGGAATTTTTATGCTAGCACAATTACCTCTAACTTTAAGAGGCAGAATAAACAAATAGCAACTTAACAATAAAAATTTAATCGAGGTATTTAATGGGTATTAAAATTACTAATGTTGATATTCACGTCATAAAATCAGATTTAGACGTTCCTTTTGCCTTCTCTCAAGGCTGGGTGAACAAAAGGTCAGCAACATTAGTTGAGATTAAAACTAATGAAGGGATTATTGGATGGGGTGAAGCTTTTTGTCAAGGATTAGAACCTCCTGAAATTTCAGCTGCAGTTATTGAAACTGCTCTTAAGCCTTTACTTTTAAATCAGTCCCCTTTGGATATAGAAGTTCTTTGGCACAAAATGTATAACAATACAAGAGACTTTGGAAGAAAAGGTTCTGTTATATCAGGTATTAGCGCTATAGATATTGCATTATGGGATATTTTAGG
>Ga0255753_1005933_pt1 | contig 11511 bp, 7 predicted proteins | sample 041ome_10_FD_179953 | JGI IMG/M metagenome (GOLD analysis project Ga0255753, IMG submission 179953) | Coastal salt marsh microbial communities from the Groves Creek Marsh, Skidaway Island, Georgia - 041412US metaG (version 2) | ecosystem: Environmental > Aquatic > Marine > Intertidal zone > Salt...
TAAATATTTTAGAAAATCTCTTCTATTGGTATTCGAATTTTCAATACCAGATTCATTACTTTGAAAAGCATCTAATGGCAATTCGTTGACAAATTCATTGTTTTTTAAATTGTCAACAATAGAACTGTCATTAGTTAGTTCTAATTCGCTTTTCCAATATTTTTTATGGTTTCCCATTTATAATTACTTTATTAATAATGACATTTACCACATTCAAGACCACCCATTTGAGCGATTGTTAATTCTTCAACTCCGTATTTTTTAGAGAGTTCTTCATGAATCTTTGTGTAATATTCGTTGTCCTTAACTTTTACATTAGAATCCCTATGACAATCAATGCACCAACCCATTGTTAAAGATGAATACTGATATAAAATTTCCATCTCTTCGACTGGCCCATGACATTTATTACAATCAACTCCGGCAACAGAAACGTGTTGTGCATGATTGAAATAAACAAAATCAGGAAGATTGTGAATTCTAACCCATTTGACAGGCTCGGTATCTCCCGTATAGGATTGAGTTTCTTCATCCCAACCTACGGCCTTATATAATTTTTTTATTTCGTTTGTATAGAACTCTTTGGTGTAACCCTTTTCAAGGTCTTCTTCTCCATTATATTCAGCTATATTTTCATGACAATTCATACAAACATTTAAGGATGGTATTCCAGAATGTTTGGAAACTCTGGCAGAAGAGTGACAATATTGACATTCAATCTGGTTTGCTCCAGAGTGAATTTTGTGTGAATAATGAATTGGTTGGATCGGCATATAACCTTGATCAACACCAATTTGCATCATGTATCCATAAGCAAAATAAGCGCTTGAAAGCAATAGTAAAATAACAGAGCAAAATATTAAAAACTGGTTTTTTATAAACGCTTTCCAAATAGAAAAAGGTTCTGATTCTGGCTTTTCTATTTGTATTCCATTTTTTTCAGCAATACTTGTTAAAGTCTTTGTAACTAAATACAACATTGTAACCAGAACAAGTAGAACAACAATTAATAGTCCAAGTATAATGTCATTGGCCAGCGATGGTTCACCAGTTGAAGATTCTCCACCAGCAACTGCGGCAGGTGCAGCAACAGGTTCAGGAACATAATCAGTGTAGGCTAAAATATTATCAATATCCTCATTGGAAAGTTGAGGAAATGCATTCATAGCAACTTTATTGTACTCTTCGTAAATTGCAACTGCTTGCTCATTACCAGCTTTTATCATTGCTGCACTGTTCTTAATCCAAGCATATAACCATTCTTTGTCATATTTAGCAGAGACACCCTTTAAAGCAGGACCAATAAGTTTTTTATTTAGCTTGTGACATGAAGCACAATTAGCATTGTAAAGTGATTTTCCTTTTGCAATATCTGGTTCTTGAGCCGAAGTATTTAAAGCTATAAGTAGAACAAAAATTAAGTTTGGAGCGTGGGAGGTTACAATTCTTTTAAATAGTCTTAAAAATAGATTCGATAAAGATGTTTTCCTAACGACTAACAATTCTATAAATTGTATCAAATTTAGACGGCAAAAATACAACACAAAGGCGATATTAAAAACCTAAGTTAAGTCTAATTTTTAATTTATAATCATTCTAAATAACTTGTTTCGAAAAGTCATAATTTCAATTAATTTATAAACTCAAAAAACTATATTTACAAAATGAATAAACAAATTGTTTTTATAATATTTACAATTTTATTTTCTAATAAAATATTAGGTCAAATCGATTCTATCATAATAAACCAAGACCCTAAGCTTTCTAAAGTTTTAGAGTTAAAAAAAATAGTTAATCAAGAAGCTTTTACTTCTGGACAATATACTATTCAGATTTTTAGTGGAAATTTTAATGATTCACAAGAGTTGATGAATAAAATTGAAGAAGATGAAGATTTTGATGAGTTTTTTTTCAGCTTCGAAACACCTTATTATAAAATCAGAGTTGGAAAATTTGTTTCAAAAATTAAAGCTATAAAAGAACTTAAAATAATTAAGAAAAAATATCCTTCAGCGTTTATACTTCAACCTAACTAATTACTTTATTTTTTTTTTAATTTCGACTTCAGAATAAGCTTCTATAACATCACCAATTTTAATGTCATTATAGTTTTTAATTTGTATCCCACAGTCGTATCCTTTTGAAACTTCTTTTACGTCGTCCTTAAATCTTTTTAGTGATGCTAAAGTTCCAGAGTTTACAACTATTCCGTCTCGTATAATTCTGATGTTTGAGTTTCTAAAAATTTTCCCACTGGTTACCATACAACCAGCAATAGTTCCAACTTTTGAAATTTTAAAAGTTTCTCGAATTTCAACATTACCAGTTACCTCCTCCTTAAACTTAGGAGCAAGCATTCCTTCCATGGCATCTTTTAAGTCATTAATGGCATCGTAAATAATTGAATAATTTCTTATGTCAATTTCTTCGTTGTCAGCTATTTGTCTAGCGTTTCCAGTTGGCCTGACATTGAAACCTATGATTATAGCATCAGATGCTGAAGCCAGTAGCACGTCAGATTCAGTAATGGCACCAACTGCTTTATGGATTATATTTATTAGAATCTCATCTGTAGAAAGCTTCTGAAAAGAATCAGTTAAAGCCTCAACAGAACCATCAACATCACCTTTTAGGATAATATTCAATTCTTTAAATTCTCCAATTGCAATTCTTCTTCCGATTTCGTCTAATGTAATGTGTTTTTGTGTTCTAACAGATTGTTCTCTTACAAGTTGAGTTCTTTTAACTGCAATCTGTTTTGCTTCTTTCTCATCATCAAAAACATTGAATTTGTCTCCCGCTTGAGGAGCACCATCAAGACCTAAAATGGAAACTGGGGTTGATGGACCAGCTTGAGTTAAAGTTTTGCCCCTCTCATCATGCATAGCTTTTACTTTTCCAGAATGTTGACCAGCCAAAAGATAATCGCCAATTTTTAAAGTACCTGATTGAACCAATATTGTTGAGATATATCCTTTTCCTTTATCAAGAAAAGCTTCCACAACAGAGCCAGTTGCTGGCTTATTAGGATTAGCCTTTAATTCCAAAAATTCAGCCTCAAGTAACACCTTTTCAAGTAACTCATCAACCCCGGTTCCTTTTAGAGCTGACACATCTTGTGATTGAATTTTACCTCCCCATTCTTCAACCAACAGATTCATGGATGATAGTTTTTCTTTAATTTTATCAGGATTTGAATTGGGTCTATCAATTTTATTTATTGCAAAAACAATAGGAACTCCAGCAGCTTGAGCGTGACTTATAGCTTCTTTCGTTTGAGGCATTACGTCATCATCAGCAGCAATAACTATAATAACCAAATCAGTAACTTGGGTTCCTCTAGCTCTCATTGCAGTAAAAGCTTCGTGACCAGGTGTATCTAAAAAAGTAATGTTTTGGCCGTCTTTTAGTTCAACATTATATGCACCAATATGCTGAGTAATACCACCAGACTCTCCAGCAATTACATTTTCTTCTCTGATGTAATCTAACAAAGATGTTTTTCCATGATCAACATGACCCATAACTGTTACTATAGGAGCCCTTGGCAATAGATCCTCAGGACTATCTTCTTCTTCTTTAATGGAATCCTCAATATCAGCAGTTACAAACTCAACCTGGTAACCAAATTCATCAGCTACAATAGTTAAGGTTTCAGCGTCTAATCTTTGATTCATTGTCACCATGATACCAAGAGACATACAAGCAGAAATAATGTCAGTTGAAGTAATTTCCATCATAGTTGCCACTTCTCCAACTGTAATAAACTCTGTCACTTTAATAGTTTTCTTTTCTGCTTCATTTAAAGCTAAATCTTCTTCTGATTTAAGTTTATGAGAGTCTCTTTTTTCCTTTCTATATTTGGCACCTTTGGAAGATTTGCCTTGAAGTTTTTCAAGGGTTTCTCGAATTTGCTTTTGAACCTCTTCTTCAGTTGGTTCATTACTCACTACTTTAGTCCTATTAGCTTTATTAAAGTTCTTTTTTTGTTGAACATTTGGCTTAACAGAATCCTTTGAAATTCTTATTCTTTTTCTTTTCGAAGCACCTCCATTTTTTTTATCAGATTCAGATTTTGATTTTTCAAATTTTCCAAGATCAATTTTATCACCAACAGTTTTTAAACCACTTAGTTTAGTATATTTTGTTTCTATACTCGAACTTTTAGAATTATCTTCAACTTTACCTTCAACTTTTTCTTCAGTTTTTTCAGATTGTTTTTCTTCTAAAATTGATTCTTTGTGTTTTGGTTTATTTAAATTGTCTAGATCTATTTTTCCAAGGTGAACTGGTTTTTTTATTTCTGCTCTTTGAATAAATAAAGCTTTTTTCTTTTCCTTTTCTTCAAGCTCTTTTTCAATTTTAAGCCTTAGCTCTTCTTTTTCTTTTCGTTTTTCTTCACTTAGGTCATGAGATTCAACTTTGTTTGACTTATCAGAGCTAAACTCATTAAGAAACAAATCGTACTGTTCTCCAGAAATTTTAGTTGTTGGTCTAGCATCAACTTCGTGACCATTGCTAGCTAAAAATTCTACAGCTCTGTCAAGAGAAATATTAAATTCTCTTAATACCTTGTTCAGTCTTGTTAATTTTGTTTCGCTCATATAAATTTTAAATTATTCAGAAAATTCTGCACTTAACACGTTTCTGACCTCAATAATTGTTTCTTCTTCTAAATCGGTTCTTTTTATTAAGTCTTCAACATCTTGTTCTAAAACGCTTTTAGCAGTATCCAACCCTGCCTTTTTGAATTCTTCCAATACCCATCCTTCAATTTCATCTGAGAACTCAGTAAGTTCAACATCCTCTTCAGCACCTTCTCTGTAAACATCAATTTCATAACCTGTTAATTGGCCAGCCAATCTAATATTATGGCCTCCTCTTCCAATAGCTTTTGAAACTTGCTCCGGATCCATAAATGCTTCAACAGTTTTGTTCTCTTCATCAATTTTTAGTGAAGAAATCTTAGCAGGACTTAAAGCTCTTGTTATTAGCAGTTGAGTGTTGTTTGTATAGTTTATGACGTCAATATTTTCATTCCCAAGTTCTCGTACAATACCATGAATTCTAGAACCTTTCATACCAACACATGCTCCAACTGGATCAATTCTATCATCATAAGAATCAACTGCAACTTTTGCTTTCTCACCTGGGATTCTAACAACTTTTTTTACTGAAATTAAACCATCAAAAACTTCAGGAATGTCTTGCTCAAAAAGCTTTTCTAAAAATTTAGGTGAAGTTCTTGAAAAAATTATTGATGGCTTAGTACCCTTTAGCTCAACAGATTCAATGACTCCTCTCACAGAGTCACCTTTTCTGTAAAAGTCAGATGGAATTTGACGATCTTTTGGCATAATTAATTCATTTCCATCATCATCTAATAAGATTACGACATTGTGTCTGATATGATGAACCTCAGCTGTGTAAATCTCTCCTACAAGATCAATAAATTGTTTGTAAATAATTCCATTATCATGTTCATGAATTCTAGAAACTAAGTTTTGTCTTAATGAAAGAACTGTTCTTCTACCAAGATCAACTAATTTAACTTCCTCTGAAACATCTTCTCCAACTTCAAAATCAGGTTCAATTTTTCTAGCTTCAGAAAGTGAAATCTCTTGATTTTCATCTTCAACAGCTCCATCTTCAACAACTATTCTATTTCTCCAAATTTCTAAATCACCTTTATCAGGATTAATAATTATGTCGAAATTATCGTCATCTCCGTATTTTCTTTTTAATGTGTTTCTAAATACTTCCTCCAAAATTGACATAAGTGTAACTCTGTCAATAAACTTTTCGTCTTTAAATTCTGAAAACGATTCAATTAGGGATAAATTTTCCATATTATATCTTATTAAATTCCACTATTAGATTAGCTTTTTCAATTTGGTCAAAAGCTATCAATTTGATTTTCTTTACATTTATTTTACCTTTTCCAACAGGTTTTTTTTCTCTAGATATCCATTCCAGTTCGATATCATTGGAATTAACACTAACGAGGTTTCCAATGTAATCAATACCTTCTTTTGACTTGACTTTCATCTTCCTTCTTGAGTTTTTTAAAAATTGACGATAAGTTTTCAATGGAGCAAGTAACCCAGCTGAACTAACATTTAAGTTATAATCGTCAAGCTCAGTATCAAAATGATTTTTAATGTGTTTAGACAAGTCTATACAATCACTTATTTTTACACCTTTATCACCATCGATTTTTATATCAATCTTAGAAAAATCCATAGAAAATTCGACTAAAAAAAGTGATTCATTTTGTTTGAAAAACTCTTCACATAAATTTTCAATAATTTCTTTCAAGTCAATTTTATTTAATAAAGAAGGGGACAGTGTCCCCTTCAAATTTTCAATAATGCTGTGCAAATATAGTAAATTCTAATAAACATCGAATAAAAACTATATTTATATTTAGTTGGCCTACTAGGGATCGAACCTAGACTCTTCTGGACCAAAACCAGACGTGTTGCCAGTTACACCATAGGCCAATAATTGACGGCAAATTTAATATAAAGTTTTAGCTAGACAAATAAATTATATTTAAAATATTAATAGAATTTATTGTTTAATTTCGTGATCAAATTATAGATATGGGTATTAATAAGTTCGAAAGATTAAATAAAATAAATGGTTTTATTATTTTTTTAGTTGCATTAACTACTTATTACTTTACTGTAGAACCTACTGCAAGCTATTGGGATTGCGCAGAATACATTTCAACCTCTGCAAAATTACAAGTAGGACACCCGCCAGGAGCTCCATTTTTTCAAATGATGGGAGCTTTTTTTGCGTCCTTTGCATCAGATATTGAAGAAATAGCTTTTATGGTAAATATGATGTCTGTTTTTGCAAGTGCGATAACCATATTTCTTCTTTTTCTAACTACTTCAATTATTGGAAAAAAAGTTTTAAAAATTTCAGAAAAAGTTTCTAAAACAGAAGCAATTAAAATTTTAGGAGCATCTAGCTTGGCGTCTTTAACTTTTACATTTTCAGATAGTTTTTGGTTTAACGCTGTTGAAGCAGAAGTTTACGCTATGGCAACATGTATAATGGCTTTATTGTTTTGGCTCGGATTTAAATGGGAACAAGACATGGATAATGAAAGAGGTGATAAGTGGTTAATTCTTATATCTCTTGTCATTGGTCTTTCATTTGGAGTTCATTTTATGGGACTACTAGTAATACCAGCTATTGGAATGATTTATTTTTTTAAAAAATATCCCAAACCCAACTTAAAGAATTTCATTACAGCCAATATTTTTTCAGTTGCTATTCTTCTTTTTATATTTAAATTACTTTTACCATCAACCTTAGGACTTTTTGGATATCTTGAAGTTTTCTTTGTAAATACAATAGGACTTCCTTTTGATTCAGGAACTATTATAACAGCTGTTTTATTAATTGTATTTTTTGTCTTTTCAATAAGGTACTCTAGAAAAAATAATTTATATAACATTAACACCTTCTTGTTATGTGTTATGTTCATTTTAATTGGGTTTTCATCTTGGCTAATGATTCCAATAAGATCTAATGCTAACACTGTCATTAATGAAAATTCCCCATCAGATGCAAGAGCTCTTTTAGCATACTATAATCTTGAACAATATCCAGAAACTCATCTATTTTATGGCCCCATGTTTTCTGATGCATATGCAGGTCAAGATTCTGAAAATCCTTACAAAGACGATAAACCTAAATATGAAAGAGATGAAAAAACAAAAAAATATTTTATAGTAAATGATTGGGAATCTGGAAAAATTAACTCCAATAGTGATCATGTTGGTTTTCTTCCAAGAATGTGGAGCTCAGAACATGCTGTAAATTACATGAACTATTTTGGCTTATTAGAATTTACTATTAAACCAGAGTATTTAGGTGAATCGAATTTAAAAAAGCTTGTAAATGATTTTAAACAAAGCGTTAATGAAGGGGAGATAGATGCAGAAGGCTATCACAAATTTTTAACTCAATATGGAGGTTATTTAGACATTAGTAAACCAAGTCTTTTAAGTAATCTAGAATACCTATTTAATTATCAAATTGGCTCAATGTATTTTAGATATTTAATGTGGAATTTTAGTGGAAGGCAAAATGATGTAAAGTGGGAAAACGATCTATTGAACGGAAATTGGATTTCTGGTATAAAATTTATTGATGAGTATAGGCTGGGGCCTCAATCTAACTTGCCCGATGACGCTAAAAATAATAAAGCTAGAAATACTTATTACATGCTACCATTTATACTAGGTTTAATTGGATTTTTATTCCTGTTTCGTGAAGACAAAAACCTTTTTTGGATTGTAACATTATTGTTTTTATTTACAGGTTTGGCATTAAAGGTATATTTAAACGAAAGAATATTTGAACCAAGAGAAAGAGATTATGCTCTTGTTGGTTCATTCTACATTTTTGCTATATATATTGGATTGAGTCTTTTTTCAATTTTGAATTTTCTAAAAAGAATTATTTCAGAAAAAAAATCAGTTCCAATTATTTCTGTTTTACTACTATCGGTTCCTGTTTTAATGGCTTTTGAAAATTGGGACGATCACGACAGATCTGATAGATACACTGCTCAATCACTTGCAAAAGCATACTTAAATTCAATTGATGAAAATAAAGATGCGATGATTTTCACCATTGGGGATAATGACACTTTTGCTTTGTGGTATGCCCAAGAAATTGAAAATTATAGAACTGATGTTAGGACTATAAATACTTCATTAATCGCTACTGACTGGTACATTGACCAAATGAAAAAAAGAACTTACAATAGTAGCCCCATTCCATCTCAACTTAAACATAATCAATACGCTTATGGAATAAGGGATTATGTTAAGTATGAAGCTCTTATAGATTCAGTGAGATGGGACATTAAAGATTTTATGAATTGGATTTCGAGTGATCACCCTAGAACTAAGTATAAAAATTTACTAGTTCAATACGGTGCAGATCTTACTAATATTCCAATGTTTACACAAAACATGGTATTTTATCCTACAAACAAAATTAGAGTACAAGTTAATAAAGACAATGTATTAAATAGCGGCTTGGTAAAAAATGAGGATAAAGATCTTATTCTTGATTATATAGATATTGATTTACCTGAAAGTGGATTATATAAAAATCAACTTTTGATGCTTGACATTCTAGCAAATAATGACTGGAAGAGACCAATTTATTTTACTGGCGGAAGCTATAATGATGCTGAATATCTATGGATGAAGGATTACCTTCAATTAGACGGTTTAGTTTATAAGTTAGTCCCAATAAAAACTCCTCTTAATAAAAATAATCCATATGAAATGGGGAGAATTGATTCCAATTCTATGTACGAAATAGTGAAGAGTTGGGAATGGGGGAACTCTGAAAGTGAAAACATTTATCACGATCCAGAAACAAGAAAAAATAGTATTTCTTTCAGAGGAAATCTACATAGATTGTCTAAACAGCTAATAATGGATAATCAAGAAGAAAAAGCCGAAGAAATTTTAGATTTATCAATCGAAAAAATGCCAATAAACTATTTTGGATATTATAGTTTGCTGGAACCTTATATTTCAACATATTACAGTTTAAATAAATACAACAAAGGAGATAATCTTTACACAACACTTTCAGAAAAATATATCCAAAGCCTAAACTACTACTCTCAACTTTCCACATCAAAAAGTTCGAGATTCTCAATTTATACTTATGCGGAAAATATAATTACTGACACAGAAAGATATAGATCTCTTGTTGAAACTGTTTTAAAATCAAATAATACTAAATTAAAGTCAGAATCGATTCAAAAGTTCCTAAATTCAACTGAATTTGTTAAGGAATTATATGGTGATTATGATTATTATTCTCTGTTAACTCAATTTGTTGAAGAATTATTTGACCTGGAAAACAAAGAACTAGCAAGAGAACTATTCATTAAAATTTCCAGTCAATTAAAAGATAGAATTAATATTTATCTTTCATTAGAAAATAAGAATAATTATACTGAACTAATTTTAAATGACTTTATTCAATTAAGAGATTTGGTTAAAACTATAAACATTTACGATTCTAATGAAGAATATGTCTTGGGAGAAACAAAAAATATTGAAGAATTAAGTATCCAATTAGATAAAATCATTAATTAAATTGATTAAAGTGTTGGCATCTTGCTCTCCACTTTGTCTCCAAACCATTTCTCCATTTTTGTAAATCATCAAGGTAGGTAAGCCTTTGACTCTTAGAGCTTCTGAAAGCTCATTATTTAAATCAACATTGATTTTTATTACTTTACCCTTGTCACCAATAGCAGCTGCTACATCTTTTAAAACAGGATGCATAGCTTTAGAAGATTCGTCCCAATCACCATAAAAATCTAAAAGAATTGGAACTTCAAGGTTTATAAGTTCTCCAAATTTTGACATAAGCCAAATTTTAATTTATTCTATAAAAATAACATTTTTACAAAAACTAAGATTTTTTTAATGTTATGACAGAGATTTCAGGGGGAATTCCAACTCGACCTGGAAAACCCAGAACACCAAATCCACGATTTACATTTAGAAATTGATTTTTTTCATTATAAAGTCCAGCCCATTGTCTATATGCCCATTTGGCTGGACTCCATTTTACCCATCCAGGTATTTCAATTCCAAATTGCATTCCATGTGTGTGTCCACTTAAAGTTAAATGAAAGTGTGTTTTATGATCAATCAATATTTTGTCCCAATGTGACGGATCATGACTTAAAACAATTTTAAAATCTCTTTTATTTAAACCATTACAAGCTTTGTCAATATCTCCTTTTTTCTTGAAACGTCCCTTTCCCCAATTTTCAACTCCAATCAATGAAATATTAGATTCTCCTTTTTTAATTTTAATATTTTCATTTAATAATAATTTAAACCCCATTTGTTTTTGAAAGTTCAATAAATCACTAAAATTATCTTCTTTTTCCTGTTTATTATTCCAGTTAACATAATCGCCATAATCATGATTACCTAAAACAGAAAATTTGCCGTCAGAAGCTTTCATAGTAGATAATAAATCTTTCCATTTTATTAGTTCACTAGATTTATTATTGATGATATCACCTGTAAATAAAATCAAATCAGATTTTTGTTCATTAATCAATTTTACAGCATATTCAACATTATTTTTATTCTTCAAACTTCCAGAGTGAATGTCCGAAATGTGAGTTATTTGATAGCCATCAAAATCTACAGGTAAATCATCAAAACTTAAATCATACTTATATACTTTGTAATTATATCTTCCCTTGTATATTCCATAAAGAACAAATGGTATTGGGATAGAGGCTACTAATAATGCTATTTTACTTAAAAAAGATCTTCTTTCAAAAATTTTGGCATCAGAGAAATTGAAAAAGAAATTAATTATTGAAAGAACTGCTCTGGAAATATCTTCAAAAAATAAGAATAAAATTATAATTAATTTAAAACAAACAAGAGTAAAAAACAAAGCAAATGGAATTGATAAATTACCATA
>Ga0255753_1005938_pt1 | contig 11494 bp, 10 predicted proteins | sample 041ome_10_FD_179953 | JGI IMG/M metagenome (GOLD analysis project Ga0255753, IMG submission 179953) | Coastal salt marsh microbial communities from the Groves Creek Marsh, Skidaway Island, Georgia - 041412US metaG (version 2) | ecosystem: Environmental > Aquatic > Marine > Intertidal zone > Salt...
TATGCAAGCAGCGTGTGGTTTAGCACAGCTAGAAAAACTACCTGAGTTCATTAACGCAAGAAACAAAAACTATGCATACTTAAAAGATAAGTTAAAAGACCTATCTGAGTATCTAGATGTCGCAGAAGCAACAAAAAACTCAACGCCCTCTTGGTTTGGTTTCCCAATAACACTAAAGAGTGAAGACCCTGATCTGCGAGTTCAGCTAACCAAGTTTTTAGACCAACACAAAATTGGAACTCGATTACTTTTCGCAGGTAATTTGATCCGACAGCCATACTTCCAGAATATTGACTATAGAGTAGCAACTGACTTAGCCAATACCGATGCAACAATGAATAAAACCTTATGGTTAGGTATATATCCAGGTTTAAGTGAAGAGCATTTGAATTTTGTTTTTGCGACTTTAGTAACTTTTTTCCAAAAAAAAATAACAATATGAACTCAATTACTCTAGCGAAAAGCATTCGGCTTAATGCTTTAAAAATGGTCAACGCAGGTGGCAGCTCCCATATTGGCTCTGTTTTATCTATAGCTGACATCCTGGCGGTGCTTTATGCAAATATTTTAAAAATTAATCCCAGTTGTCCTGGTGATCCTGAAAGAGATAGATTCATCCTAAGTAAAGGTCACGCTGGTGCGGGTGTTTATGCCGCATTAGCTGAATTAGGTTTTTTTGAAAAAAAATATTTACTTGATCATTGTAAAGATGGCTCAAATATGAGTGGACATGTTTCTCACAAACTCATCCCAGGGGTTGAATTTTCCACGGGCTCTCTTGGACATGGCTTGCCAGTTGGTTGCGGTATAAGTTACGCCTCCAAGATAAACACTGATAGCTCTAGAACTTACGTTTTGCTAAGTGATGGCGAGTTGGGGGAAGGTTCAAATTGGGAAGCATTTTTATTTGCCGGGCATCATAAACTAAATAACTTAACGGCTATTATCGATAGGAACAAACTTCAAAGCATGAAGTCAACTGAAGAGACGCTGGCCTTGGAACCTTTGGCCGAAAAACTTTCAGCCTTTAATTGGCGTGTTATAGAAGTCGATGGCCATTCTCATAGAGAATTACGTAGCACTCTTCAGGATTGGCATGCCGATAAGCCAACAGTATTGATTGCTAATACCACAAAAGGTAAGGGCGTGTCATTTATGGAAAATAGTGTCTCCTGGCACTATAAAACCCCAATGGGAGTTGATTTTGAAACGGCTATAAATGATATTGAGAGCTCACAATCATGAGGAATGCCATGATGGAATCTCTCATGAATCTTGCCGAGAAAGATTCTGACCTAATGCTTCTGACAGGTGATCTAGGTTTTGGTGTTTTCGAGGAATTTGAAAAGAGGCACCCAAAGCAGTTTTTAAACGTCGGTGTTTCAGAACAAAATATGATCGGCATTGCTTCTGGATTAGCATTAAAAGGCAAAAAAGTTTTCGTCTATTCAATAGGAAACTTTCCTACATTACGTTGTTTAGAGCAGATAAGAAATGATGCTTGCTACCATCAGCTCAATATAAATATTGTCGCAATGGGTGCGGGTTTTAGTTATGGCGCATTAGGCATGTCTCACCATGCGACTGAAGACATTGCAATAATGTCATCCCTGCCAGAAGTTACAGTGCTATCACCATCAACTAAAGATGAAGCTAAGCAGTTAGTAAATAATGCTTATTTCGAAAAAGGTGTTTGTTACATTCGTATAGATAAATCATCTATTACATCCGATGTGCCAAATCCAGACATTAAAATAGGAAATGCATACACCCTTGCGGAAGGTGGTTCTGGAATAATCATATTTGCCACTGGAGGTATTGCTGAAGAAGCGATAAAGGCTCGAAGTGCGCTTTTAGAAGAAGGTGTTTATGTGGAAGTGGCATCAATATCAACAGTAAAGCCAATAGACAGAGAATTTATTCTGTCTAAATCAAAGCAAAACAACTATGTAATAACTCTTGAAGAACACAATACCTTTAACGGCCTAGGTACCTTAATAGCGAATTTGCTTTACGAGGAAGGAGTATTCAACAAGAAATTCACCAAACTAGGAGTAGATGATGAATATGTCTCCATTGTGGGAAGTCAAAAATTTTTACGTGAATATTGCGGTATTGATGCAATTTCAATTAAAAGCATAATTAAAAAGTATATTTCAGAGCTTTAGATAAAGTAGTTGTAAATGAATACACAACCTCAATATTTATTTGTTTTGATAATTACTTATTAGCGAAATAATTTTCTGAATTAGGCAATGTCAGTGTGGGGCTGATTATCAAGAGGTTTATTATATGAATCCTAGAATCACCAATCATGTGATTGAGGAGGACCTACAAACAATCCTTTCAAATGACCTGCCTTGGCAGGTGTTTAGCGGATGTCGAATCGTGATCACAGGTGCGGGCGGTTTCCTCGGAGGTTATCTGCTACGCACCTTGCTAGCACTTTACCACTCTGGAAAAGTGAGTGAGCCATTGCAGGTGGTCGCGTCAGTGCGAAACGTAGAGTTGGCGCGTTCTCGACTGATGGACTGTATCGATGACGATCAGCTTGAATTGATCCATTGGGATCTGAGCGATATTGCTATACCTGATCTTGGCGATTGTCAATATGTTCTGCATGCTGCCAGTCAGGCTAGCCCTCGATTCTATGGGAGGGACCCTGTCGGCACATTGATGCCCAACGCAATAGGAACGGCGAGTCTCTTGCACGCGTTACAACGTTCCTCAGACCCACGTGGTCTCCTATTTGTCAGCAGTAGCGAAGTTTATGGACAAATTAGTGGCGATCGCACACTAGCCGAGTCTGATTTCGGCCACCTCGATCCAACAACAGTTCGAGCCTGCTACGCTGAAAGTAAAAGACTAGGTGAAACGCTCTGCGTAGCTTGGCACCATCAATTTGGCCTGCCCACTTACATCGTGAGACCTTTCCACACATACGGGCCTAACTTGTTAGCCGACGATGGCAGAGTATTCAGTGATTTCACTTACAACGTAATCCGGGGTGAAAATATAGAAATGATGAGCGACGGCCAAGCACGACGAGCGTTTTGCTATGTATCCGATGCAATCGCAGGTTTTTTCACAGTGTTACTAAAGGGACAACCAGCTACAGCATACAACGTTGCCAATCCTGCAGGAGAACTATCTGTGATCGAGCTCGCAGAATTACTCATCGGGCTATGCCCAGATAAAAAGCTGAAAGTGGAAAAACGATTACCACCTGGGGATCAGAGCTACATATCAAGCACCTTTGATCGTCTAATTCCTGATGTCCATCGCCTTTTAAACCTGCGTTGGACAGCTCAAGTCACCCCTGAACAAGGATTCAGTCGCATGATTGAGGCACAGTCATTATGACCAATTCAATTCAATCCCTAAAAGACAAATATATCGCTGGCACACTCGATAAGCACGATTTCATCCAGCAAGCATTGCAGACGCACCGTCATTTGTTTGATTACATTGAAATTACTCGAAACACAGACGTTCGTGAAGTTCGCATTACAAAGGAGGGCGTGCAGTTCCGTATAGGGGAAGAAGATATCTGGCTGTTTTCGCCAGCGGAAGAAAGCCGAGTAGCCCCTATCGAGATTATGAACTTTGACAGATACGAACCTGAAGAAACTAGGGTAATGGATCTGCTTATTGGGGAAGCCACTCAAATTCTTGATGTGGGCGCCAATATTGGATGGTACGCAGCACGCTTTGCTAAGCGCTTGCCGAAAGCAATCGTACATGCATTTGAGCCAATGCCTGTCAGCTATTCATACCTACAACGTAACACTGCAATCAACAAAGTCGCCGAGCGTGTACGTTGTTATAACTATGGGTTATCAGAAGTCAACGGAAGCTTTGATTTTTATATCGCTCCTAATAGCTGCGTCAATGCATCATTATTAAACGTCGCGGAAGCGACCAATGCTCAGAAGGTGGTCAGCTTGACCCTCACCCTAGATCAGTGGTGTTTGAACCAGCAGGTCCGACCCGACTTTATTAAGTGCGATGTAGAAGGCGCAGAACTTCTCGTGTTTCGTGGCGGTAAAGAAACACTTATTCACGAGAAGCCAATTATATTCACAGAAATGCTTCGTAAATGGGCAAAACCTTTCGGATATCATCCCAATGATATGCTTGCCTACTTTTACAACCTAGGGTACGAGTGTTTTGCTGTTAGCCAGTCTGGCGTCCGACGCATTGATACGGTGACGAATGAGACACCAGAGACGAATTACGCATTTATTCACCGAGTTAAGCATGCCGAATTGAGCAGCAAGTTGGAAGCGCTATGAGCGATGAACGGACTTTGACTAAGAATATTTGAACACAGGCACTAATGATGGAGCAAACTACCAAAAAATTTAGGAATAAAAAGTAAATAAAAAAAGAGTACTAAGATTGTTATATATAGGAACACTTACTTACAATAGGCCAAAATATATAAGAAGATTGGCTGTGAATATCAAAAATATAGAATCTGGAATATGGATAATACGAGATAATGGAGAAAATGGCCCCCTATTAGATGATTTATATAAAGCCGGATATAATGAATATAATTTGAAATACTATAAAAACGAAAAAAATATTGGCCCGAGAAATAACGCCCTAAGAATACTAAAAGATTTCGTAAAAATAGCAAAAAATGGTGATTCTTTACTATGTGTTTCAGATGATGACCTAATTGATGAGAAAGCATATAAAATCGTCAAATTTGAAACAAAAAAAAATCAACTAAAGGTGTTCGGGCATGTAAGAAATAAAAATAATGGTGAAGATTTAAATATTAAAAATAATCTAAATATAGAATTAAGAGAGGTTATAAAACCAGATCCCATAAAAAATCTACCTAAATTTATCGATAATTTAAGATTGTATTCAGGTTTACTTATTGACTACAGCCTAGCCGAAAAAATATTATCTTTAGAATCATTATCGGGCTTGGTAAGCAAGTCATGGTATCCGATGCAGTTATATGCATTTGAAGCAGAAGAAATTGAGAGTAACCAAAATATACCACTCATTATTCATACGGTAGGGAATGAAATATTATAGAACGAAAAAGAAGAATGTTTAAGTTACGAATTAGCAAATGAAAGAAAAGAAACATACAAAGAGTTAAAAAAAATATATAAAATAAATAAAGACTTGAAAAGATACAGATTAGTTTATGATGTATCAAAACGATACAATTTAAGAAACCTAATTTTAAGAATTGCTTCGTATAAGATATTTCCATTCAAAAAGACATTAAAAAAAATAATTTATAAATTTTGGGGTTAGAATGAGTAAGAATTTACATATTAAAAGCTCCATATTGTGTTTTCTATTAATTCTAAGTAGTTTCAAGGCGGCTTCAAGTCCTAGATTTGATCATTTATGGATTTGGGAGGATACTGAAAATGACCAAAAGACATTGTTAGGCCTTATCCATGGCTATGAAAAATTATTAAAAGTTAATGTTGGTGCAGTAATAATAGATTCGCCATGGGCTCAAGCCTATAATAATTTTATTTTTGATAAAGAAAGGTATCCTGATCATCAAAAAGTTATAGACGAAATAAAAGATAAAGATATTGGAGTGGTAGGGTGGATTACTCCCTATATAAATAATAAAGGTCTAAAACATGATAAGTTTGAGGAATTTACTGATATATCGTTTAAGAAAAAAATATTTAAATGGTGGAAAGGGGAAGGGTATTTAATTGATTTCTCAAAACAAGAAGCATATGAAAGATTTTTCTATCAGAAAGGTAACGAACTAAAGTTATTCAATGCGCTAAAAGTTGACGCTGTTGCACAATTTCAGCCCTATGATGAATGGAGAAATGCATCCATGAACTGGTCCAGAGCGGCTGGAAAATATGCCTATGATAATAATATAAAAATTCTTCAAAGAGGGGTATCACATCAAAATGGATTACAGAGTACACCACGATTCGTTGATTGGAATTGGGGTGGAGATTATACAGGTCGACATGAGGATGGTTTCAAACAAATTAATGATCTTTGTCAATCAATAGCCTTTGGATTTGAAAGTCCAGCCTTTGAAATTGGTGGCTACAATCCACCTGCCGCTAATGCTAATACACTATACAAGCAAATAATTGTCGGTTCCATTTTTCCAGTTGCAATATTGGGAGGAAAAAATTGGGAAATATATTTCGATTTAATTAAGTCTAAACCTAAATTAATATCAGCTCTAAAACTAAAGGAGCAATTAGCTGAAATCCTAAGTTCAAATGATAAGCTTATCTGTAACAACGGGTACTTAAAAAGAAATAATATATATGTTGTATATGAACAGGCATCCATTCCTGTTGATTTAGTCAATTTTGAAAATGGTGAGTTTTATGAAATGGGATATCCTCTTCCATCTGGAGTTTATATACCTACTGGAATAGATTTTTGTCCAAGAAGTATTACTCCATTCTTAAATAAAAAAATGCTTAATATTAATCCACCAACTGAAGGAGTTGATAAATGTTTTAATACTAAAGGATGGCATGGCAATAAATGACAAAAGAAAGAGATATAGCTTTTATACAGATTTTAAAATTTATTACAAAAGAATGGTGGGGTAAGATATTTTTTGTTATCTGTATATCTATTATAGTGTCTCTCCTTGAGATACTTTTTTTATCATTGATGACCCCGGTTCTTTCAATGATGAATAATGGACAGATTGGTAATTTACCATTTGATCTAGCATTAGATAACGACTCTTTCTTTATTTTAATCTTGGTAATAATAGTAATCTTGGGTTTGCTGAGATTATTCTTAGCAAAATATCAACCACTGCTAGCACAGAAGATTGGAAGCTGGCTTTCTTGTATTATTTACAAAAACATAACCAGTATAAATTTAAATGATTTTAACCTTTTAAACGCATCAGAAATTCAAAGTGCTATCTCTATGAAACTTGCTGTATTTGTTAATAGAGTCGTAATCCAATTAATTGTAGCGTTGAATTCATTACTAATTATCTCCATTGTTACAATGTATTTAATTATAAATGTTGGCTACATTTCTATTTTAGCACTATTTATCATTGCAGGTTCTTATTTAATAATCCTGAGAATGTTATCGAACAGATTGAGAGTTACCTCCGAAATCACATCAAGGAATCAAGATGATATGCTTAAAATTCTTGAGACTACTTTTGGAAGTTTCAGGGAGATGAAGGTAAATCATAATGAAGACTATTACCTATCAAAGTATACTTTGAGCGACACAATATTTAGAAATACTCAAGGGAAATTGCAATTCTATACATCGGCACCAAAATTTATACTAGAATCTATTTCATTGCTATTTTTTATATCATGTCTTTGGTTCGCAACCGTCTACAATCCCCCTCTAATTCCTTTAATTATATTACTCCTTATTGGTTTTATTAGATTGCTACCATTAATCCAACAAGTTTATGCATGTATTGTAAATGTAAAAGGTTCATTAGATGTCTCAACGGATTTATATAATCTAATTAATTTGTCAAATACTAATGCCAATGAAAATATAAAGAGTAACTTGCTATTGACTCATGGTTTCGAACGCATTCAAGTTGATAATTTGTGTTATACGCATCCAGGTACTAGTGAAGCTTTATTTAATAATGTTAATTTCGTGATAAATTCAGGTGATATAGTTGGCATTACTGGGCCGTCTGGATCAGGTAAGTCGACACTCGTTGATATTATCTTGGGGCTAAGAAATCCATCGAGTGGTTCTGTTAATGTCTATCATAATAAAAGTTTGCATATTAATAATCAGTTTGCAAATATAGTGCCTCAAAAAATATTTATTTCATATGATACGATTATTAATAATATTGTAATGGATGATAAAAATGTTGATTATAAAAGACTTTACGATCTGCTTGATTCGTTAAATATTCGTGAATCAATAGAGTGTTTAGCTGATGGTTATAATACATTGATTAATGATCATGGAAGCAAACTTTCAGGTGGACAGCGACAAAGACTTGGAATTGCACGAGGTCTATACAAAGAACCGTGTTTATTGGTCTTAGATGAATCTACTAATGGACTTGATGAATATTCTGAGAGTTGTGTATTTACTGCGTTACGTAATTATTGTCGATCAGGTGGTACTGTCCTATTAGTATCTCATCGTCTCTCATCCTTATCTTTTTGCGATAAAGTTGTAAGATTATAAAGTTGTTAAATTGTGATTTTGATTATTCAAAAATGTCTTCCAGCTTACCGAAAAAAAATATTTGATGAATTGCTTGTCCGTGGAAAAAATGTACATATTGCCTATTCTGATCCTGATGTTGGCAAATTAAAGTCTGTTCATGTTGACACTTCTAGTAAAAATTATACGTTATTATCTTTAAAAAAATTACGTTTATTTAAAAGAACGTTTTATATACAAACTGGCCTTCTCAAGTTATTTAGAAACCATAAAATTGATACAATTTTAGTTGAAGGTGAGTCAAACTTTATTTCTAGTATACTGTGTCTGCTTTACAGTTTATTTTCTAGAAAGACAAAAGTGATTGTTTGGACTCTAGGTTATCTACCTAATCGACATTATAGTTTTATAAGTATACTCATTAAGTATATGTATTATAATTTTTTCGATGGCGTTATGTTTTATTCGAAGTATTCGTTTGATTTTCATAATCGATATTTTATTAATAATAAAAAGTACTTCTATAACACTAACATTACGATGCATAAGCAATGCTCCAATTTAAGCATGTTTCGTAAAAAAAGGGATGTTAACAATATTGTTGGATTTTATGTCGGAGCGTGGGGCGGAGAGAAAAATACCGATTTTTTTCTTAATCCTAGTAATTATACTGGTTTGCAACATTTATTTGTGTTTTCAAAAAATGTGCCAGAATGCGATGCCTCTATTTTAAATAAATTAGAAAATGTTACGCTTATTTCAAATTATACATATAGAGAAATTTATAGGTTTGCATATCGTTGTTGTGATTTTATGATACTGCCAGGGCGCGGTGGTCAAGTTGTTGGTGAAGCATTGCTTAATGGCTTACCTGTTATATGTTGGAGTGGTGATGGTACTGAACATGAACTGATAAGTCACAAAAACGGTATGATCTTAGAAAGTATTTTGGGTATCTCCCAAGCGCTATCTACTCCCTCAAGTATCTTTAATATTTTGAACACATTCAGAGCCAGTGATAGTGATGTTATAAATGATATAAAAAGGATACAAGAGAATTGGTTCATAACATTTGAGAATAGAGTTTTATGAATATTTACCCACCATGTGAAAAATTGACCGGAGGCCCCTCAACTTTTTGTAAAAATCTGTTAATTTTTTCGTCAAATTTCTTCCGAACATCAGCGGATTGTTTTGTCGTTATTAATGCTCCAAAGAAACATCTTATATCAATTATAATTGATAGGTTTGTAAAAAATAAATTTATGATACTACGGCTTGGCAGTCCACTAAGATCAAATCTTTTGGAGAAGAAATCAATATTATATGATTTTAAATATCTGCCGTCATTTTTATTTATGGTGCTTTTAACTATATTTGCAAATGATATAGTTGTTCAATCTAATTTTACATTAGGTCAATGGCGTTCAATTTTACCAAAATATATTATAAAAAAATTTCGTGTTATCTATAATCCACAAAGTTTTTCTGCTATCTTGCCTTCAGAAATAGATAATGGTTCTTCGTTAAATTTGATAAGTGTAGAAGGGAATCAACCTTCGCCTTCTAACTCTTATGCTCTCGATGTTTTTAATATACTTTATAATTTTAATCATTGTAGCTTAAATTTATATGGTCTTTTCAACAATTCTGAATGGAGAGATATTACATCAGAACATTTGTTTTTAAACGGATTGGTTACTAAAGAAACATTATTTGAAGCGTTAAATCATTCTCATGTGTACATTTGTTCTGATAATTTGACGTCATCATGTCCTAATAGTGCTATTGAGGCTCTTTCATTCGGTTTGAAAGTTTTGGCACCAGTTAATACACCGGCTTGGGAACTAAATTCCTATGTAGAATCTTATATAAAAGATCACTTAGATCAAGTGGATGTTAAGAAAGCTAGAATTGTTGCTTCAGCCATTTTATTTGACCCATTTGTAATTTTTGAAAGCTACTTTTCAGTTTATTGTAAGTCTAGATCTGATGCCCTCTAGTTTAATTATTTTTGTTATTTATTTATTTACATTCCTGCCCGGTTTTTCACCAATTTATTTAGATTTGCTCTCATTTTTAATAACTTTGGTGTATATACCTTTATTTGCGATTTTTTTTGTAGTGATAACGATCTCCTTATCTTCCATATCAATAATACATAATGACTTCCAATTACTACCTCAATTGAGTGAATATTTTTCAATGTTTAGGTTTTTATTAATACCAGGCTATTTTGTTTTTATGCAAAAAAAGTTTTTTCATACTAAAGCATTGATGCATCTACTCTTTCTACTCTTCGCCGTTGTCTTTGTGGAGGTTATATTTTTTATTGATAGGAGTTTTTATTTAAGTATTATTGAATACCTTTACCTTGGTAATGTTGATTTTATGTCATCTGTGCCTGGCTTTAGGGCACTAGGTGGAGATAGAGTGTCTTTAATTTTCTATCAACCTATGACATTCTCCCTTTTGGGTCTTTTATCTATCGCTTTAGGTTTGAGATTAGGAAATGGATTGTACGTTATTCTTGGTTTTGTCGTTGTTCTTGTCTCTGGTAGCTCATCAATTATTTTATTGCCACTCCTTCTTATTTCAAGTATTTTAGATAAATATAATTTTATTTATATCCTCCGTAAACCATTTTTCAATTATATTTATATCTGTTTGTTTTTTTCGGTTTCAATTGTTTTTCTTAGTTTACACTTTCCTTTGGATATTTTTGACCATATTACAAGTGGTAGATATAATGTAGATGGTAATATTTATCCTGTTTTTCACTCTCTACAATTAAATGAGATGCTGCTTGGCGGCGTTGATATATTCACGAATCATTCACGATTTTTAGGTGATAGTATATATACAATGAATCTTTTTCTTGGTGGTATTTTCTCACTAATCGTATATTTATTTTCCTTAATTGTACTTTTTAGATGGCTATTTAGACGGAACTGCAAAAGTTGGTTGTTTTTTTCCTTTTCCCTTATACTAATCTTTTTTGATGTTGGTGGTTTTGGCGCATCTTCTCCTAAACTCACATTTTTACTCGCTTTCACATTTTTTATTATTTCTAATAAATCGGCCGATCGATTGAGGTTTATTAATGCTTAAATTTTACGTTAGTCCGGTTTTCTTTCATAAAATTAGACCCACTTTCCTAAAAATCTTTTTTCAAATTGATCCCTCCTTTAGTGAACTTGGTATTCCACAAGGTAAAGTTTCTAGAAGAACGTTTGCTGGAAGACTTATTAAACTCGATCAATTAGTTATTGATTACTGTTTGCCTAAGTCCACTTCAAATAATGGTATCTTTAATTTTCTTGATTTGGACTTA
>Ga0255753_1005940_pt1 | contig 11491 bp, 7 predicted proteins | sample 041ome_10_FD_179953 | JGI IMG/M metagenome (GOLD analysis project Ga0255753, IMG submission 179953) | Coastal salt marsh microbial communities from the Groves Creek Marsh, Skidaway Island, Georgia - 041412US metaG (version 2) | ecosystem: Environmental > Aquatic > Marine > Intertidal zone > Salt...
AGCAATTACGCTATATTTGGGAAGTCGCGCACCACGACTTGAATGTCTCTGCCACCGCGCAGAGTTTGTTTACATCGCAACCCGGTATCAGCAAACAGATTCGGATGCTCGAAGACGAGCTCGGCGTCGAAATATTCGCGCGAAGTGGCAAGCATCTGACGGAAATTACGGCGGCTGGGCAATTGATTATCGAAGCGGCCGGCGAGGTTTTGCAGCGGGTTGAAGGCATAAAACAGGCGGCACGCGACTTCGCAGATGAAACGAAAGGCACTTTGTCTATCGCGACGACCCATACACAGGCACGCTACGTCCTTCCACCGATCATCCAACAATTCATTAAGCGCTATCCTGGGGTCACTCTGCAAATGCAACAGGGTACGCCAACCCAAATTTCCGAGATGGCGGCTGAGGGGCGTGCTGACTTTGCTATAGCGACGGAAGCCTTAGAGCTCTACGACAACTTGGTTATGATGCCTTGTTATCGTTGGAATCGCTGTATTTTAGTTCCACAGGGACACCCACTGACCGCTTTAAAACACCTATCCCTGGAAGACATCGCCGCGCATCCTATTGTGACGTATGTATTCGGATTTACGGGGCGCTCGCAACTAGATGACTCTTTTCGCAGCGCAGGACTCCAGCCTGATGTTGTTTTCACCGCTGCTGATGCCGATGTAATAAAAACGTACGTGCGTCTGGGGCTTGGCATCGGTATAGTCGCTCACATGGCGCACAATCCCCAAACTGACACAGATTTAGTGGCTTTGCCCGCTGATCACCTGTTCGACAGTAGTGTGACCAGTATAGGTTGTCGGAAAGGTACGTTTATCCGGGGATTTATGTACGACTTCATTGAGCTGTTCGCACCGCATTTGACCCGAGACCGTGTGCGCAACGCCATGAATTCACCCAACAAAGAACAGCTCGAGCGTTTATTTGCGGGGCTGGTATTGCCGCGCCTTTGAGCGGCTTTTTTTAGAAGAGGATGTAAAGTGGAACTGGTTTGTTTGGATTTGGAAGGTGTTTTAATTCCGGAGATATGGATTGCGTTTGCAGAAAAAACGGGGATCGAAGCGCTCAAAAAAACCACCCGAGACGAACCCGATTACGATGTTCTCATGCAATATCGTTTGGGGATATTAAGAGAGAACGGTTTAACCCTTAGGGACATCCAAGACGTCATAGCGACCTTGGAGCCCTTACCCGGCGCAAAAGCCTTTGTTGATTGGTTGAACGAACATTTTCAAGTCATCATTCTGAGTGACACTTTCTACGAGTTTTCAGCGCCACTTATGAAGCAACTAGGGTGGCCCACGCTGTTCTGTCACCGTTTAGAAACCGACGACAGCGGTATGGTTGTTAATTATCACTTGCGCCAAAAGGACCCGAAACGTGCCTCGGTTAAGGCCTTGCACACTCTGAACTACCGTATTTTTGCTGCAGGCGACTCCTATAATGACACGACCATGTTGTCTGAGGCCGACGTTGGATTCTTGTTTCATGCACCCGAGAACGTCAAAGCCGAGTTTCCACAGTTCGAAGCCGTTGATGAATACGAGGACTTGAAACGCTTGATCGCAAAAGCGAGCGCTCGCGACATTCCGTTATGAGCTCTTGCGTAGTGCCGATACTGAGGCGTCTAACTTAGAATTTTTGAAAGCTTTGTTAGGCATTCTTCGTATTCTTCATCAGCCTGCGAATCGCTGACAATGCCACCGCCACCCCAGACGGTAGCGGTGGCACCTTTCAAAGTCATACTGCGGATCGCAATACTGCTTACCATTGTCCCATGGTTCCCAAGGGCGACAACGGAGCCGCAGTACATCCCTCTGGGGTGCACCTCCAGCTCCGCGATGATTTCCATGGCACGACGCTTGGGGGCACCGGTGATCGATCCTCCGGGGAACGCGGCCCTGAGCAAGTCAATAGGTGTGGATTCGGGAGGCAGCGTGCCCTCTACGTGACTAACGAGGTGATGAACGCTCGGTAAGCTTTTAAGTTCACAAATTGCGGTGGTAACGACACTGCCAACTTCACATACCCGCCCCAGATCATTGCGCAGCAGGTCAACAATCATGATATTTTCAGCGCGATTTTTTTGAGACTGCATGAGTTGTAAGGCCAGAGCTTGATCTCGCTGCGGGTCCTCGTCGCGGGGGGCCGTTCCTTTAATGGGGCTGGTTAATACGCGGTCGCCTTGCGTCCGCAAAAATAGCTCTGGCGAAAATGAAAGAAAAGTCCCGAGCTCGGTCTCGGGCCAAAAACACCCGAACTCGCCGGCATTCTTAGCCCGCAGGCCCGTGTATAGATCCCAGGGATCGATGGGCACTACTGATACAAAAGGCTGTGCATAATTCACCTGGTAACAGTCGCCTGCAAGCAAATATCCTTGTATACGCGCAAACGCCTTTGCATACTCGTCTCTCGATATGCGAGGTTCAAACCCCATCGCCACCTCGGGTTCGCGCCCCTCTGTCAACCTAAGGGGCGGTTTCGAGAGAGCCTTTTTTACGCGACTTTTGATTACATTGATGTGCGCTGGGAGCACTCTGCCGTCATCGATCCAAAGCGTCTGCGGCCCATGCTTGTCGATCAGAATTCCCCAAGGATAATATGCGGCGTGGGCGATGACCCTGTTTTTTTCGTTCCTGCAAATACCCTGCAACGCTTCGCCGAAATCGTAGCTCAATGCCGCAATCCATCCACCTAGGAATGGGCAGTGGCTCTGTTGTGATGATCGGGTCAGACTGTAAGCCTGATTCCACGCGTCCAGGAAAGCATGAGAGGCACTTACAGAGTGATCGGTGCAAAGTAGCGTTTCAGTGGGGTGAAATGCGATCAAGTCGAAGCGGCTAGAATGTGAATTGGATGAGGCGCTGTCCAAAAAGACAAATCCAGGCTCGTGACGAAGCAACTCAGCAATACTTAGCGAGTCAGCGTGACCATGCAGCTGTTCGGACCGTGCCATTTGCATCCGTTTAAGACCCTTAAAATGAAGGGCAAAGATAGCCTAGTTCAGGCGAGAAAACCATGATGAGTGAGTTTTCGTAAGACCTTTAGTGAAGTCGCATAAATAGGTCACAAATTGACTTTTGGTGCCCGTGAGGTACTGTGTGCACTCTACAAAAATAGTCCTTTTTTGCCCGCAGTCTGGCATGTAAACCAAGCCGGCGCTGCGAGCACGACACGATCAAGAGAGCGAGTTTATGAGCAAGCCCACCTCCGAATCTGCCATACCTACACTGACCAACCCCTTCAAGATCGACAAGCCGCAGTCCTTTGGGGTACCTGGTGCCATCCAGGGTAAACCCGGGTTGTACGAACAGGCGCTAGAGGCCGGATGGAAACTGCAACAACGTCCCTACCAGGCTGCGGGCATCAAAGCCATCATGCGCCAGCATCAAAAGGGCCGCATGACGATCTGGGAGCGCATTCAATTCCTGAGTGACGGTCCCATCACCGTGTTTTATCAAAACTGGGGGCCAAATTTGGATGGTGCGTCGCTCGTTACTGCGCTGATTCAAGTCAATGGACGAGACGTTGCCGTCTACGGTCACGACTTCACGGTACGTGCTGGCTCGATGGACGCCACCAACGGCAAAAAGTTGGCTCGTTTATTCGAACTCGCAGCGAAACGAAAGATTCCCCTTATTGGTTTGAATGACTCAGCAGGGGCTTACATCCCGGCTGGCGTAGGCGGCTTGGATGGTTATGCTGATGCCTTCACGGCTCTGCGCAAGATCTCCGGTGTTGTGCCCAGCATTATGTGTATGTTCGGATTTAACGCAGGCGGCGGCTCGTACTTACCACGTCAGGGCAGTTTTTTGATTCAACCCAATGAAACCTTCTTCGGCTTAACGGGTCCTGGCGTGGTCAAATCGGTGCTGGGCGAAGACGTTACGCCAGATGAATTGGGTGGTCCAAAAGTGCACTCTCAAAGCGGTGTAACCGATTTTGTCGTGCCGGATGAAGTGGCCGCTTTACGGAAGGTTCGCGAGCTTCTAAATTACCTGCCCAGTCATTCAGGTGAATTTGCTCCCACACAGGTATCCTCGGATCCACTCAGCCGCAAGACATGGGACATAGACATTTTACTGAAACAAGCATTTAACTCGCCCACAGGGTTCAACACACCCATTGATATAAGCATCTTGATTCAACAGTTGTGCGACCACGGCGATTTTTTGGAAATTCAGCCTGAGCGCGCTCGCAATACGATTACAGCCTTGGGCCGTATGGGCGGAAACGTAGTGGGTTTTGTTGCGAATAACTCGGCAGTGGCATCTGGTCAGATCGATATCGATGCCGCCTATAAAAATGCGCGCTTCATTCGTTTCTGTAACTTATACAATATCCCCATTATCTTTTTGGAAGATACGACCGGCTTTTTGCCCGGTCGGGAGCAGGAAAGCCGGGGAATTGTTCAAGCCGGCCGCGCAATGCTGGATGCGATCGTCGATCTGCGCACGCCGCGTTTCTTAGTGCTGGTTCGAAATGCGTTCGGTGGGGCTTATGCTTCATATAACAATTACCCAACGGGTGCCGATTTTGTTGTCGCACTGCCTACCACTCGTGTGGCGGTGATGGGCCCAGCCGGTGTTGAGTACGTTTACAAGGATGAGCTGCGAAAGATCCGCTCTTCGGTTACCAACAAAATTGCGCAAGAAACGCAAGCGCAGAAAGCCGCAGGGCTGTCTGACACTGAGGCAAAAGAAGCCGCAACAACTTTGGTGCATGATTGGGTTAAGGCAGAAGAGCAACTCCTCGCGCAACGGTACGAACGCGAACTGATGAATCCGAATGAGGCGCTTAGCCTCGGATCAATCTCACAGATCGTGATGCCATCCGATTTGCGCACCGTTTTGGGTGAGCAAATGGCCTTCTGTCTACGTCACTACACTCCGGAGCCGCTCGGCGGAATCCAGCGAGAGTTTCATTAATAACCGCCAAGCGAATAAGAGGAAATCACTGTGTCTAACGAACACTATTTGAACAATAAGCTCATTCACAAGGCGCGTCAGTTGCAGGCCCACCCATCAAGCTGGGTGCGTCAGTTCGATTGCAGGGCCTTGCGTCCACTCATCATTTGCCGTGGCCCAATTCGCAAAGAAGCGATGGATGTCTTTAACGAGATGGGTATTACAGAGTTTGGCATCCTGCTCAGTGAGAAGGACTCCATCGTCTATCAAGACGCGCTCGCGCCTGAATTGCGCGCAATGAAAGACCCCAATCATATTCACCGCGTTCCTGACTATACAGGTGCCAATAAGGAGGAGCGCGAACAGCGAATCCAGCAAATTATCGCAATCGCCAAAAGTAACGGTTATAACTCGATCTTCGCGGGCTACGGCTTTATGGCCGAAGACGAGGCCATGGTTGCTTCAATGGAGAAGGCCGGCTTGAACTTTATCGGCCCTTGCAGCAAAACCGTTCATGACGCCGGTTTGAAAGATGAAGCCAAAAGAACGGCTCTAAAAGTGGGGGTAAGCGTAACGCCGGGTATCGATAACGGCACAGCTCTGACCCTGTTGAAGAAGTACCCCGATGTGGCGGCACTGAAACAATTGGTGAAAGAAGAAGATTTAAACGTTGATCTAGCTGCGCTTGACGATACATCGATCTCTCTTGAAGACAAAGCAGATATCGTGCTGCAGGGCTCTTATGATAAGGGCATTGATCTGTACACCGTAGAGGAACTCTCTGAGACGCTAACCGATGCGGTAAAGCGCATGTATGGTAACTATCCTTCAAATCGCGTACGTCTAAAAGCGATCTCTGGCGGTGGTGGGAAAGGGCAGCGCATTCTCGCAGCCCCTTCGTCTTATGAAGGAAGCGATGTTGAGCGTATTGAGCAAGCGGCGGCACGAACCCCCGAGCTCATCCGTGAGATTCTAAACGAAGTCAAAGCCACTGGGGTGGGTGATAACAAGAACGTGTTGGTTGAACTCAATATCGAAACAACACGTCACCAAGAAATTCAGGTAATAGGTAACGGCGAATGGTCAATGACACTCGGCGGTCGCGATTGTTCACTGCAAATGCATGAACAGAAGCTATTGGAAGTGTCTGTGACAGTAGAGTCCCTTGAAGCCGCGATCATTGAGGCTAAAAATCAAGGTAGAATCACTGAGGTCGCGGTCTTGGAGCAAGACCTTAAAACGCTCATCGCAATGGAGGACGAAGCCGCTCGCTTTGGAGAGGCGGTGGGGCTTGATTCGGTGTCGACCTTCGAATGTATTGTCGATCGTGACAAGCATTTCTTCATGGAAATGAACACTCGTATTCAGGTAGAACACCGGGTAACGGAGCTGTGCTATGCACTGAAGTTTACGAACCCAGAGAATGCCCAAGATTTCTTTGTGGTTGAATCACTAGTAGAAGCCATGGTCTTGCTCGCCGCACACGGCAAAAGCTTACCGAAACCCGAGCGCTTGCTCCGCCACAACGACAGCGTTGAGGCGCGATTGAATGCAACTAATAATGCATTGCAGCCGTCTGCGGGCGGTGTGATCGAGTATTGGAGCGATGCGATCCCAGGCGAAATTCGTGATGATCAGGGTATCTCTCTCCACAATCCCGACACCGACGTTTTTATTAAGTACACTTTGGCGGGGGCATACGATTCGAACATCGCTTTGCTGCTGACCGTGGGTAACACCCGCTTAGATACCTACGAACGTATGGCGGAAACCCTGCGTCGTACCACGATCCGCGGGAAGGATTTGGCAACGAATTTGTCTTTCCACAACGGCTTGGTTAACTGGTTTATCGGCAACAACATCAACGCACGACCCACAACCCGTTTTATCGTTCCTTATTTGACCGCTGTTGGCGAACTTAAGGCGCTTGCGAACAATATCGACATCGAATACGCCTGGAAATTGGCCACAGACAAAGCGCTCGAGGTCGCGGATGCAGACGAAAGAGCGGCGATGGCCGATTGCATCACACTTAAGCAGACTCTCATCACTCGCCCGATGCAGGCCCTCTTGTCTGATCCACATGCTCTGAGCGGTTGGCTCAGTATACACCGCGATTGCATCACGGTTATCGATAATCAGCCCAGCTGGAATGAAAACCCCGTTGAACTCCTGTCCGATACCTACCAGTTTTTGAATATGGGCTATCGAGAGGGGCAGGCCGCATCGAGCATAATTTGGTCGCACGATAACGAATTGCTGCAGGACGCCTTGGCGTTTTACGGCGAACTTAATACACTGCTAAGCGTCGAAGATTGGGTTGAGCTATCCTCGGCGCTAGACGAACCGGAAGCGCCAGCAGACGCAGATTTAACGCCGGAGCTTTGGTCACAGGTCAGAGCCGCTCACGCAGGATACCAAGCGGGCATGGATTTACTCTTCGTGTTGCCGATGCTGGCTGAACAGAGCGACTTTTACTCGCTGTTAGTCAACGAAGATTTGACGATTAACATCCCTGAGCGGCTGCTCGATGTTGAGCATCAGAACGCCATGTCCAAAGTGCTCGCACCGCCTCCAGTCGCGAAAGCCGATGAAATCCTCGCGGCCAGCGGCGGCATGTTCTACGGTCGGGAAAGCCCCGTGCATGAGCCCTACGTGACCGTCGGTTCCCATTTCAACGCCGGCGATCCGCTCTACATTGTGGAAGTCATGAAGATGTTCAATAAGGTGTATGCGCCCTTCGCTGGTAAGATTGACGAGGTTTTGGTTGATACGGATGGCAAGATCATCCGCAAAGGCCAACCCTTGTTCAAAATCACGCCGGATGAAAAGATTGAGATCGAAACACCCGAGGAGGCCACTGCACGTAAGCGGCAGAAAACGCTCGCCCTGATGAGCACTATTTTGTAGGAGTCCGTATGATTACCGCGTTAGATCACATTGCGATTGCCGTACCTGATTTGGAGAAAGCCATTAAACGCTTTATGGACGACTTTGGTTTACCTTTCGAAGGCACCGAAGAAGTCATGGCCGCCAAAACGACCACGGCTTTCTTTCCTTTGCCCGAAACCAGCATCGAGCTGGTGAACCCCTTGAACGGGGAGGGGCCGATAGCCGCTTATCTCGAGAAACGTGGCGGGGGCATTCATCATTTGTGCTTTCGTACCGACAATATCGAAGAAGATGTGGCTCGCTTGAAGGAAAAAGGCTATCAATTCATTGGTGATGGGCCCACCCCGGGCGCGCATGGTTCAACGGTAATTTTTATTCACCCTAAGAGCTGTGACGGCGTGCTGATTGAATTAAGCCAACCAGCCGAGCACCACTAATACCAGGAAGGGAATATGAGCGATTCAATTTACGACCCAAACGCGTCGACCAAAACGCAGTGGCAAGACCTCGCCAATAAGCAGCTTAAAGGTAAGACGCTGGATGACCTAACTTGGCATACGCCTGAGGATATAGCGGTTAAGCCCTTATATACCATGGAAGATTTGGATGGTCTCCAGTACATCAATACCATGCCCGGTATGTCCCCATATATTCGCGGCCCACAAGCGACCATGTACGCCGGACGTCCCTGGACCATCCGTCAGTATGCCGGCTTTTCAACCGCAGAAGAATCGAATGCGTTTTATCGCAAAGCGCTTGCTGCAGGTGGCCAGGGGGTCTCGGTGGCTTTCGATTTAGCGACACACCGCGGTTACGATTCAGACCATCCTCGGGTATCAGGTGACGTAGGTAAAGCGGGCGTCGCTATTGACTCGGTAGAGGACATGAAAATTCTGTTCGACGGCATACCTCTCGACAAAGTGTCGGTGTCAATGACCATGAACGGCGCCGTTTTACCCGTGCTCGCAGGATATATCGTGGCTGCCGAAGAGCAGGGCGTTACGCCAGAGCAACTGGCGGGCACGATTCAGAACGACATTCTCAAAGAGTTCATGGTCCGCAACACCTACATTTATCCACCCGCACCGAGCATGCGGATCATTGGTGATATCATCGCCTTCTGTTCCGAGCACATGCCGAAGTTCAATACCATCAGTATCTCGGGCTACCACATTCAAGAGGCCGGTGCGAACGCGGCACTGGAATTGGCCTATACCCTGGCCGATGGAAAAGAATACATTAGGACAGCCATTGCAGCGGGCCTCGATATCGATGCCTTTGCACCGCGCTTGTCTTTCTTCTGGGGTATTGGCATGAATTTCTATATGGAAATCGCCAAACTCCGCGCGGCACGTCTGCTGTGGGCCAAAATCGTCGCTGAGTTTAATCCCAAAAATCCGAAAAGTTCGATGCTGAGAACACACAGCCAGACCTCGGGATGGTCGCTCACGGAGCAGGATCCATACAACAACGTTGTAAGAACGACTATTGAGGCGATGGCGGCGGTGTTCGGTGGCACTCAGTCTCTGCACACCAATGCTTTAGACGAAGCTATCGCTCTTCCAACTGAGTTCTCGGCACGTATTGCGCGCAATACCCAGCTGATTATTCAAGAAGAGACTGGCATTACTAAGGTTGTTGACCCCTGGGGTGGTTCTTACTTCATGGAGAACCTGACACAGAACATTGCCGACAAGGCGTGGGAACTGATAGAGGAAGTCGAAGCCGCAGGGGGCATGGCTAAAGCGATCGAAACGGGCATGCCCAAGTTGCGCATCGAAGAGGCCGCGGCCAAAAAACAAGCACGCATCGATCGCGGCGAAGACGTAATCGTCGGCGTCAACAAATACCGAACCGATAAAGATGAAGAAGTTGAGGTCCTATCGATCGACGATCAGGCCGTGCGGGAGGCCCAGATTAAGCGGCTCCAGAGCATTCGAGCGAGTCGCGATGAGACCGCCGTTCAGGGAGCATTAGACGCACTGCAGGCTTGCGCGGCGGGCGGCGAGGGCAACCTGCTCGGATTGGCCGTAGCCGCTACGCGTCTTCGAGCGACGGTCGGTGAAATCTCTGAAGCCTTGGAGCGGGAATATGGGCGCTTTAACGCCACGGCTCAAACGGTTTCCGGCGTTTATGGCGCAGCCTTCGACGAGGATGATGACTGGAAGATGATTAGCAAGGATATCGAGCAGTTTGTTAGTGATTTCGGCCGCCGCCCACGGATGCTCGTGTGCAAAATGGGCCAAGACGGTCACGATCGCGGTGCAAAAGTGGTCGCAACGGCTTTTGCTGATGTTGGGTTTGATGTCGACCTTTCCCCCATGTTTTCAACACCGGAAGAAGTCGCCAAGCAAGCCATTGAAAACGATGTGCATGTAGTCGGTGCCTCGTCTCTGGCAGCAGGTCATAAAACCTTGATCCCAGCACTCGTGCAAGCCCTTAGGGAACAGGGTGCAGACGATATCATTGTGATTGCAGGCGGTGTAATTCCGAAACAAGACTACCAGTCACTCTATGACGCTGGCGTTAAATGCATCTTTGGGCCGGGCACGCCGATTCCCGTATCTGCACGCGCAGTCCTTGACGCGGTTCGTGAAAATACAGGAGCCTAGTGATGCTGGTCACGGCCGAAACGATCCGTTCTGGCCAAAGAAGAGCCCTAGCCAAGGGCATCACGCTCATCGAGAGCCTGCGCGCTGAAGACCGTGAGTGTGCGCAGAATCTTCTTGGCGAGCTTCTGCCCTATACAGGCAACAGTATCCGAATCGGAATCACGGGTGTACCGGGTGTGGGAAAGTCGACCTTCATCGAGTCATTTGGCCTGCATCTTCTGAATCAAGGTAAGCGAGTGGCGGTGCTCGCCGTGGATCCGAGCTCGCCTTTGGCAGGGGGGTCCATTCTCGGCGACAAGACCCGTATGGAGCTGCTATCCAGAGCTGAAAATGCCTTTATTCGTCCGAGCCCAGCAGGCAGCACTCTTGGTGGTGTCGCCCAAAGAACCCGAGAAACCATGCTGCTGTGCGAGGCCGCGGGGTTCGACGTGATCTTAGTTGAAACCGTGGGTGTGGGTCAGTCGGAACACCAGGTAGCGGGCATGGTGGATTTCTTCATGCTCTTGATGCTGCCCGGCGGCGGCGATGAGCTACAAGGAATTAAGAAGGGAATTCTTGAGCTGGCCGATGCGCTCATCATTAATAAAGCCGACGGTGAAAGTCTGGGGCTCGCCAAACAGGCCAAGCAGCACTACCAGAACGCGATGCATCTTCTTCGCCATGAGGGCCAATGGATACCGCAGGTCCAAACCTGTTCCGCTCTCAAGAACGAGGGTATCTCCGATGTGTGGGAGATGATTCTCGAGTTTTGGCGATCCAGCGACGAGGCCGGCGAACTCCAGCATGTACGTGAAGCACAGCGATTAGCCTGGTTGCGTCAGCTTATCCAAGAAGGCTTACAAGCCCGGTTCAGCGCTCACCCAGGCGTCAAAGCCGCCATCCCTGAAATAGAGTCTCAGGTAGCCGACCAACAAATCACAACGTATACTGCCGCTAAACGGGTTCTCGATCTTTTTAGCTAAGCGTTGGGTGGAACATGCGGTTCATTGTCCTAGAACGACTCATTAATTTGGAGGACGGTTACCGTCGCCGCTTCGAGCTTGATGGCCACAGTATTTTGCTGGCTCA
>Ga0255753_1005945_pt1 | contig 11484 bp, 7 predicted proteins | sample 041ome_10_FD_179953 | JGI IMG/M metagenome (GOLD analysis project Ga0255753, IMG submission 179953) | Coastal salt marsh microbial communities from the Groves Creek Marsh, Skidaway Island, Georgia - 041412US metaG (version 2) | ecosystem: Environmental > Aquatic > Marine > Intertidal zone > Salt...
AGGTAAACGACTGATCATTACTGAGGGTGAGTTAGATGCGCTAGCTGTAGCACAAGCTCAATATGATAAGTACAATAGGTTCTTCCCTGTTGTAGCTATCCCTTCTGCTTCTGCTACCTCTATCATCCTTGCTCAACGTGAATGGATTAGGAACTTCGATGAAGTTGTCTTGATGTTTGATAACGATGAGCCTGGACGTAAGGCTGCTGAACAAGCAGCTAAGATTATCGGCTACGAAAAGATTAAAGTAGCTAGCTTACCAGAGAAAGATCCTTGTGATGTATTAATCAAACATGGTTCTGAAGCTCTTATGCGTGCTATGTTTGATGCTCGTACCTTTAGCCCAGCTGGTGTAGTTAAAGGTGATAATGTATGGGAGCAATATCAACGTAAACAAAACACAGTATCCCTTGCTTATCCTCACTGCTTAGACTCTCTCAATGATAAGTTGTATGGTATGCGTCAGGGTGAGATCGTATTGTTTACTTCAGGTACTGGCTCAGGTAAGTCAACAGTAATTAAAGAGATTGTTTTAGAAATCCTAGCTAAGACAGATGATATGATTGGTATGGTATCCTTAGAAGAATCTATCGGTGATACTGCACAAAAGTTTATTGGTATGCAGCTCAAAAAGAATCTTAACAGAGATGATGTCTCTGAAGCAGAGCAGTATGAAGCCTTTAAACAAGTGTTCGGTGATGAACGACTGGTACTGCTTGATCATCAAGGTTCTGTTAGTGATGAGTCATTAGTAGATAAGATGGAACACCTAGCACTAATGGGTTGTAAACATATTATCCTTGACCATATTACTATTGCAGTATCTGAAGGTAGTAAAGGCAAAACAGGTAACGAAGCTATTGACTCAGTCATGTCTGACTTACTTAAAATTACTAAGAAACATAACATCTGGCTTGGTGTTATCTCTCACCTACGTAAAGGTGAAAAGCCTTTTGAAGAAGGTCATCTACCTACCATTGATGATATTAAAGGTTCTGGTTCTATTAAGCAGATCTCATTTGATATCATTGCATTTGCTCGTAACATGGTTGCTGAAACGGAGGCTGTACGTAACACAATTAAACTTCGGGTACTAAAGTCACGATTCACTGGTTTGACTGGTGACTGCGGATCCACTCGATACGACACTGTAACAGGTCGTTTAACTCAAAACAATGCAATCGACTTTGAATAAATGAATCCATTAAAATACTTATCCGAACGTGTATCTAAAGTCGTAGTAAACTCAGATAAGATTTATAATGAGGGTGCTCGACTGTTAGCACACTATCCAACATGGGAATATGAACTAGAAAGGTTTATAGATGAATCATGGGACACACTATTACGGTATTGCATCCGTAACAAGACCTCCAAGTTTACCGCCTCAGTTAAGCTCACTTTTGCAAGTGATCTCATCGGAAAGCGTGTCGCCCGTTCTATCGGTGCTGATGATACTAATATCAAAACAACTTTAAGCCTTGGAGACTTATTCTTAGAAACATTCCTTCAAGAAGGTTTGATCGATATCTTCCGTGAGTATGAAGGACACAAGGCACCTTATATGGTACGCATTGTTAATCAAGCGGATGATATCAAGCCTGTACTTATTGGTACTGTATTTGATCCTCCCTTGCCTATTGCAGGTTTATATAGTGGTGTTACTAAAGATCCATTCATTAAAGGATGGTCTAATAGTAAACTATTTCATGAGTACTTGGACAAACCCTTTGTTAGATCTCTTGAGACACTACGACAGCAAGGATGGAAGTTAAATCTAGAAGTACTTGAGGCTATGAAAAATAATAAGCCCTCAGATATCATAGAGTTAACTGATGATGATGGGGAAATATACGAATATAATATTCATCATGAGAACTTACACTTACCTAAACGTCTTAAGCACTTAGATGGTACTAAGTTTATGGGTAAGAAAGATCCTAAGCTGCAACGTATGCTCTCAAAGTATTTTGAGTATATGCAGGTAGTTAAGAAGGCTGAGATGATTGGTGAAAGAACTTTCTATCAAGAAGTCTCATGCGACTATCGAGGGCGTATCTACTATGCAGAATCATTTCTTGAGTTCCAGGGTAGTGATTTAGCTCGTAGTTTATTCTTGTTTGCTAATGAAAAACAAGTTACACCTGAAGGTTTTAAATGGATGCTTATCCATGCGGCTAATAGCTATAATGCTTCTTACACTATTGAGCAGTTAAAAGATATTAATTGGTTATCAACTAATTATATTGATTACCTCAAAGAAGAAGGATTAGAGACTATCAGCGTAGATAAGATGACATTAGAAGATCGAGTAGCATGGTCACATAATAATTTAAAGTTCATAGTTAGTTGTTCTAATAAATTAAAAGTAATCCATGATGCCGAAAAGCCTTACTCATTTCTAGCTGTCTGTATTGAGATAGATAACTGTTTAAACTCCTCAGGAGATTACTATTCAGGGCTACCTATCCCTATCGATGGTAGTAACAATGGATGGCAACACCTAGCAGCTATGTCTAAGGATAAACAAGCAGGTGAACTAGTATCACTAGTACCTACGCCTATCCAGAAAGACTTCTACGTAGCAGTAGCTAAAGATCTTATTAAGATTATGCCTGACTGGTTTGCTAATAAGAAGATGCCTATGAAAGATATCCGTAAAGGTATTGCTAAACGTGGTTCAATGACTCGTGCTTACTCTGCTGGTAAACAACGTATCGCAAAGAATATGTACGATGATTGTCATGTAGAAGGATTCACAGTTAAGTATGACATCACGGAAGATGACTGTAATATGTTGGCAGGTAACCTTATTAAGGCTATTAACACTGTATGTTCTGGTCCATTAAAAACAACTAAGTACCTACAAAAGATAGCTGAACATGAGCTTAACTCAGGACGTAATACTCTTGAGTGGCACACCCCAAGCGGTTTCCCTGTCATATATAAGGCATTTCTCCAACATGAACGTAAACAAAGGGGTACTATTAAAGGTATCGTTGGAAACAAAGATGGTCGTGTTATGCACGTTATTAAGGTTGATGTACTCAATAAAGATACAGGTGAAAAGATACCTTGTCGAAGGTCATTTGCATCTGGCATTAGCCCTAACGTGGTTCACTCTTATGACGCTGCTCATATGGCTAACACTATCAATGTCTTCAATGCAAGCTTTGCAGCTGTACACGATAGCTTTAGTACACATGCTTCTGATGTAGACTTCTTACAAGAGGTAACTAAGTTAACTTTCATTGCTCAGTATGATGTATCAAACTTCTTTGATGTTATTCAGAGTACACTAATGGATAACAAAGAATCATTCACTATGGCTCAACCTGAATTAGGAAGTTTAGATTTGATTGATGTAGAGAAATCAAAGTATTTCTTTTGCTAATTAGTCGGTACCTAATACCGAATAACAATAACCAACAAGGATAAAAATGAACATTAAAATTGACTATAAACGTGATGATCAATTAGCAGATTACTCACGAGATATGTTGATGGATTTCTACGCTAAGGAAGGAGAGAAGTCTCCTCAAGATGTCTATGCCAGAGCAGCATGGGCATGGAGTAAGTTTAAAGGTGTTAGGGATGAAGCATTAGCTCAACGGTTATATGACTATGTTTCTCAGGGTTGGTTTATGTTCGCCAGTCCTGTATTGTCTAATGCTCCTGATGATAATAATAAAGCAAAGGGTTTACCAATCTCATGTTTCTTAACGTATGTACCTGACACAGTTGAAGGTCTTATTGATCACAGCTCTGAGCTTCGTATGCTTTCTGTTATGGGAGGCGGTGTGGGCGGTCATTGGAGTGATGTACGCAGTGTATCGGATGTTGCTCCAGGCCCTATCCCATTTCTTCACACGGTAGATGCTGACATGACAGCCTATCGCCAAGGTAAAACTCGTAAAGGTTCTTATGCTGCCTATATCAATATTGATCATCCTGATATTATGGAGTTCGTTGGCTTACGGATCCCGACAGGGGACGTCAATCGGAAGTGCTTTAATTTGCATAACGCTGTTAATATTACTGATAATTTTATGTCAGCCGTCTTAGCAGGAACCAAATACGAATTGATTGATCCTAAGCGTGGTAATACAGGTGAATGGTTAGATGCACGAGTTGTATGGCAGAAGCTCTTAGAAACTCGTTTCCGTACTGGTGAACCATACCTTAACTTTATTGATACAGCTAATAAAGCTTTACCACAAGCCCTTAAAGATCGTGGCTTAAAAATTCACGGTAGTAATCTCTGTAATGAGATTCATCTACCAACAAGCGCTGATCGAACAGCAGTATGCTGCTTAAGCTCTGTTAACCTAGAGTACTATGATCAATGGTCTCATACATCTATGGTAGCAGACTTGATTACTATGCTTGATAATGTACTGGAGTATTTCATTGATAACTGTCCTGACTCTCTTGCTCGTGCTCGTTTTTCTGCGTCTAGGGAACGTTCCCTTGGCCTTGGGGCTATGGGCTTCCACAATTACTTACAACGTCATGGTACTTCTTTTAGCGATGATAACGCAATGAGTATCAACATATCTATCTTCTCTAATATTAGTTCACAGGCTAGACTACAAAGCAGAATGCTCGCTAAGGAACGTGGAGAAGCTCCTGATATGGAGGGTACTGGTATGCGTAATGCGCATCTACTAGCTATCGCTCCTAACGCCTCTAGTAGTATTATACTTAGTACATCTCCTAGCATTGAGCCTAACAAGGCTAACGCTTATACCCATCGTACCCGTGCTGGATCCTTCTTGGTTAAGAACAGATACCTTAAAGATGTATTGAATGATATTGGTAAGGATACACAGGAAGTATGGAGTAATATTATTACTAACAATGGTTCTGTACAGCACCTAGACTTCTTGGATGAGAAGACAAAGAAAGTATTTGCTACTAGCTTTGAGATTGATCAGATGGATATTATTAAACTGGCAGGTATTCGCCAAGAATATCTATGTCAAGGTCAGTCTGTTAACTTGTTCTTCCCCGCAGGTATTGATCGAGCGTATGTCAACAAGGTACACATTGCTGCCTGGACCCATGGTCTTAAGGGCCTATACTACTTACGTACCGAGGCTAAAGAACGTGCAGAGAACGTGTCTAAGAAGGTAGAGGCTAACAAATTAAATGAAGAGAAAAGAACAATCGTATACGGTAAGTCGAACTGCCCGTACTGCCATACGGCTAAAAGTTTACTTGACACTAAAGGTATTGCTTATGAGTATATCGATATTGAAGTTGAAGGTAAGACTGCGGCAGAAATTACGGGACGTCCTGACGTTCGTACAGTCCCTCAGATCTACATAGATGGTGAGTATATTGGTGGATTCACCGAGCTACGTAATCACTTTAAGAAACAACCAGTAACCCCAGAGACAGATGAATGTCTTGCTTGTGAAGGATAAACATGTCGCTACTAGATTTTGCAAAGACTTATAAACCATTTAACCATGAGTGGGCTGTAGGTGTAACAAAGAAACATGAAGAGATCCATTGGGTTGAGGATGAAGCTGATCTGTCAGAGGATATTAATGACTGGAAGCTCAAACTTAATCATGATGAGAAAGAGTTTATCACACACATTCTACGTTTGTTTACTCAAGGCGATGTACAGGTAGGTCAGAACTATTATGACTTCCTTATCCCTAAGTTTAAGAACAATGAAGTACGAGTAATGCTAGGTTCATTTGCTAGCCGTGAAGGTACACATCAACGAGCATATGCCTTGTTGAATGATACCTTAGGCTTACCCGATGATGAATACCATAAGTTCCTTGAGTACTCAGAGATGGCAGACAAGATTGAATTCATGTCTCAGTCAGATAACACTACCCAATCAGGTCTAGCGTTAGCACTAGCTAAGTCTGTATTCAATGAAGGTGTATCCTTGTTTGCTTCATTCGTTATGCTGCTTAACCTACAACGCTTTGGTAAGATGAAGGGTATGGGTACTGTAGTTGAATGGTCTATCCGTGACGAGACAGTACATGTAGAAGGTAATGCTAGGTTATTTAGGGAGTTTTGTAATGAGCATCCAAGAGTGGTTAATGACGAGTTCAAAGCTAAGATCTATCAGATTGCTAGGGATGTGGTGTCTCTTGAAGATAAGTTTATTGATCTTGCTTTTTCTAACTACACTATCGAAGGTATTACCAAAGAAGAAGTAAAGAAATATATACGTTATATTACTGATAGACGCCTTATTCAATTAGGTCTTAAGACTAACTTCAAGGTAAAAGATAATCCTCTTCCTTGGTTAGACTGGGTTCTTAATGGTGTATCACATGATAACTTCTTTGAGAAACGAGTAACGGAATACTCAGTTAACGGTATGGGTGGTGACTGGGGTTGGAATACAGTCGGAGCCTAATAGAGAACATTCCTCGATAGCTCAGTTGGTAGAGCAACGGACTGTTAATCCGTGGGTCACACGTTCGAGCCGTGTTCGAGGAGCCAGATCCCACTACCTTAGGGCGTTGTAGTACGTAAAGCTATCAGAAAGCTCATCGCTGTAAAGGATGAGCACCATGTGCCTATAGCTCAGTTGGATAGAGCAACGCCCTTCTAAGGCGTGGGTCGGGAGTTCGAATCTCTCTGGGCATACCATTAACCCTAAGGTGGGAAAGGAATAATAATGATTAATGAATATGATATTGAAGATATGAGTGACAGTATTGCTGATCACGAGACTGAACATAAAACAGTCAAGCCTTCACTTATGTATAACATGTGCAGCTATATTGATATGGATATTTACCTAGACAATTATAGCTTTAGCTTTAGTATGGAGACTAATTAATGTCTGGTAAAGGGAGTGGACGTAGACCTACTGATGAAAAGAAATATCAGGATAACTACGAATTGATCTTCGGTAAGAAGAACAAAGAACAAAAAGAAAAGGAACAAGATGAGTTGCGAAACAAAGCTGAAGAACCTAATAGCCGATAACTTTCTTGGTTATTTTAAAGCACATGTGTATCATTGGAATGTGACTGGAATTAACTTTCCTCAATTCCATGAATTGTTTTCAGAGGTATATGAATATCTATATGAGAATCATGATATCTTAAATGAACAACTAAGACAAATGGATGTCATGTCTCCTACCTCTCTTAAGGAATATATCTCTGAGAGTAACTTTACTGCGGATAATAAAGCAAAGACAGTAGAGGATATGGTGGCTGATCTAGCTAAGATGCTAGAAGAATTAATTGTATTTAGCCAAATACTTTATGAAGAAGCGGGTAACGAAAGTCACGGTGCTTTAGAAACATTTATTGGCGACTATCAAGTTGGTCTGTCAAAACTACATTGGAAGGTTAAATCATGTCTGTAAAACAAAGTTATAATGTACAAGCTCTTCGCGGATCCTCTATGGATGATAGAGAGTTTCAAAAAGAAATGTCAAGAGTTGGTGTAGATATTCCAGATGAAATCTTATTTACTCCTGAGATTGGTCCATATGTTATTAACAAAGTCCATGAGAGATCAGTTCTAGGTCTACCAGAAGTAATAAACCCAGACACAGGTATGAACTACACACAAGAAGAAGCAATTGAGACGGCGAATAAACACCGTAAAGATGCTTTAAATAATTACAATGATCTAATTAAATAAAAAAAAAAATAACCCTACCAGGATAATTCCTAGTAGGGTTTTTTATTTGCTTAAGTGAAAAAGTAAATATTATTTTTTCTAGATAAAGCTTTAATTTTATTTAAAGCTTCTTTTCTTTCGTTTTCAGATTTGCTTTCCCATCTGCTAAGGTTCTTCCCAACATTTCTAAATACTGCCATTTCCGAAATAAGCTTAGCTAACTTAGCTTTGCTAATAATCAGTGTTTGTGCTCTATTTTCTTTTGGAATATAGCCAGAGCTAGGTGATTCCATAAACTCTTTAAGCCTTTTCTGGTTATCTCGGAGATCTTTTTCTGGTGTGCTCATGATATATTTATATTGAGTATCGTATACATCTAAAACACCTTGGTATTTAGAATTCTCACCGATCACAACATTGTCTGGGCCTTCTCTAAGCTCCTTAATTGCTTCTTCTTTTTGTTCATTAAAGTCTTTAAGGAAGCTACCAACCATGTTAAACTCTAGAACTTTCGGAACAACAATATTGTTAGCTACAAACATAGTCATAAGATAACTATCAGAATCAAGAATATAGTTGTCAAACACTGGGGACATATTAAGCATATTAACAGAGTCTTTACTCTGATTAATATATTTAGCGGTCTCCATCATAACAATAGACTCTCGATACTGACCCATGACTGGTCCGATTTGATTCTTAGCAGCGGAACCAGGTCCAGGTGGATCAATAAGCTCGCCATCTACATTTCTAATTCGTTTGTCTTTAGCCTTTGCTCTTGGATCAAATTCAAAATTAGTAACTGGAACTTTTACATCGCCACCTTTAGGTGAAGTGATTCTATAGTAATCGCCCTCTTCCTTAGGTCCAGTCTTACCAATAGAAATTTGTTCACCATAAACACCTCTAGGTTTTGGAACTCTGCCGAACATTTGTAGGAACTCTACAATATTCTTAGGGAGACCATACTGCCAGGCATTATCTGCTGTTCTAAGAGTATGATGGTATACCTCATTTAAATCAGCAATCAAAGCTTTGTAATCATTTCCATACTTTGATAACATTTCTGATCTGAAGTCGGGGTTCTCTTCAAGAAAAGCCATGGCCTCATCCAAGTGAAACATAATGGGTTTACCATAGTCTGTAGTCAGAAGTACCTTCTTACCAAAACTTGCGTTAAACGTTTTAGCGTTCTTAGCACCAGGACCACCATATTTAAACAGTACATCTTTCCATGTCTTCTGTTTTTCAATATCAGAGAAGGCAGCTGCGATACCTTTTTCTCTAGCCTGTTCAGTAAAATAAGCCCTTGGGTCACCTAATCCTACAACATCTTGGAATTCTTTATCTGAGAATTCTTGCCATAGAAGACCAACACGAGAGAGGATAGTTTCATTACCAATATCCATTGCCAAGAAAGCTCTGCCAGCAGAGTTCATATCAATAGCAATTGTGGTTTTGGGTGTAAACAATTCTCCTGTTTCTTTTGCTTTAAGATACCTAGCTGCATCAAGATATGCTTGCAAAGTGTAACCCCAAGTGTCTCTCTTAGAATTATTAATCCAAGTAGCAACTGCATTTGATTGTGCTTCGGTAAGAGGTTTACCAAACAATTCTGAGATTGCAGCAGGATTTCCTTTATAAATATTAGCCTGCGATTTAAGACCTTTATTGTACTGCATATCTGTTTTAGTAACAACAGCTAAGATTTCGTTAACAATCTCTTTAGTACTATTTGGAACTAAAGATGCTAATTGCATACCAATACCAGCAGCATTTTCAATAAAGTTCTTATCAACCAGAGACATCATTTGTGGTACAGTCATGTTCTCTGTTTTACTTACAGGCGCATTTTTACCTACATCTAAAGTTCTACCTAAAAGAGCTAAGAAATTTAATTCTCTTTCTTTTGTAGTAAAAGTAAAGTCTCTTTTTCTAGCCTTAGCAGCAATGTTTTCCCAATGAGCATTAGCAACACTAGCACTGATACCTGTTTTATGAAGATTAGTCTGGTTAACTTGCATACCTGCTGATGAGTAGATCATCATAGCGCGGGTCATCTTATTGCGTTGCTCATTAAAGTCAACACTATCCTCGTACATACGATGGGTTGAATAACTTTCTTTATATCTGGTAAAGTTAGGTGAGCCATCTGCCATAAAGCCTGCTTGATGGAAGAATTCACTTGCCGCCAAATTAAGTTTTGCAAGCATGACAGGAGTGTTTAACTCTAAAGGGTCAATTTTAAAGAACGCCATTGCATTAATACCTTGAACAGGAGTCCCACCGTTCTCAATTTGTTGCAACAGAACCTTAAACATTTGTAAACCAAAGTAGCCCTTAGTTGGTGAGGCCAACTTACCAATCGAGCCATAAATACGTTTAACTTCTGCAACTGCATCTAAGGGTTGATAGCCAAAGCCCTTAATGTCAGAGCCTCTAACTCCTTTTTGACCACCAATAAGTTCTCCAGTGTCATCTACTGGTACTTTCTGCGCTCTACCTGATAATGTATTAGTCATCATTAGGTCAAGTGCTTTACTCTCCATGTAATAGCTCATCCCTTTGTCGGTTAACCTGACATGAGGGATACCTTCAAAGTCAAAAGTCTCATAGTAACCTGCATCAATAGCTGCCTGAACATTCATAGCTCCTGCAACTTTAGAAGGCATATTCATACCTCTTGTAGTTGATGGATCAACAGGTCTACCTTGGCTATCAACGGCGTTCCTGCTATTCCTAGCAAGTGCGCTAATAACTCTGCCTGAAAGAGATTCTATTGCATTTCTAGGAGCGCCTCCATTTGGTGTTGATGACATAGAGATTGCACCCTCATTATCTGAGGATACTAAAGCATTCAAAGAAGTAAAGACACTATCGCCTTCTTCCGATTGTTCTACTTCATCAAAGTTTTCAAAATTAGCTTTTCCTTTTGCATCTGCAGGTCTTTTTCTAGTAAGCAAGGCAGACGTACTAGTGATTGCCAAGGCATTCAGGTTACCGGCACTTCTTGAGGTAACACCAAGTCCATTGGAAAGCATTGATAGAGAGCTTTGGGATTCACCATACTGTGAGGCAGGGAGAGTAGTCTTTTGGTTAGCTAGTGCCAAGCTAACGTCTCTAGCTAAAGTTAGAGTACTATTAGCCTGACCTTCCTGAACAGCCCCTGGATATGCGCTTACAATATCAGCCGCTTCCCTAGCCCTCATCAATTGAGCGATGGTGTTAGGGGTATTTGCCTGACGAGCAAGCTCTTCTTGACGCCTAGCCGCTAACTCTTCAGCTGGTAAGGGGTTACCTTCCCGATCTGTAAATACTCTACCGCCACCAGTAGGCTCTGGGTATACAGCATTAGGATTAATATCATTAGTGGTAAAACCATCGCTTGTATCATCCTTAAATAGATCTATGCTTTTATTATAATACTCTTCCATATCAGCTTCTTGCTGAGTTGGAGGTACTTCATCATAGCTAAATGGATCCATAACACCGCCTGAAGGTACAGGAGGTGGAGGAGTTACTGAGGCAGTTGATGTCTCTGGGACATTAAGCTCAGTAGCCATCTCCTCATCTCTTTGTGCTTCTAGTTGATCCTGTAATAGGCGATCAGTAGAAACTTTAGGTACCTGACGAGGTACAATAGTCTTACTCATTTATAAATCTCCGAGTTCTTTTTGAAGTAGTTCAGCGAATGATGGTGATGTACCAACAATAGGCAATGCTCTAGCAGCTCTTTGAATACCTTTACCTTCTGGTGCTGATATTGCGGTATTAAGTTTATTTAGATAGGACAATTGAGGTGACTGCTCCGAAATGTTTTGCCACAATTTACCAGCAACACTTTGATTACGATATTGAGAATCA
>Ga0255753_1005969_pt1 | contig 11449 bp, 10 predicted proteins | sample 041ome_10_FD_179953 | JGI IMG/M metagenome (GOLD analysis project Ga0255753, IMG submission 179953) | Coastal salt marsh microbial communities from the Groves Creek Marsh, Skidaway Island, Georgia - 041412US metaG (version 2) | ecosystem: Environmental > Aquatic > Marine > Intertidal zone > Salt...
CGCCGAACGCTGACGCTGAGACAGGGAATGAAAGTAATCAACGAGAAGGCGTTGCTGAAACTGACCAGCGGCATAACGAAAGTCTCGCCCTCCGAGAGAGGCTCAAAGCCTCCAAAGAGAAACGCATCCACAAAACCGAAAACAAACGAAGCGATAACAATGACGAGGGTGTACATCCAGAACTCTCGTCGCGAAGAGCGGCCAGCGAAATCCCGCCACCGCCGCATTACGGTCCAAAATTCATTCATAAGCTGTCCCCCGGTGGTGGCCCGATGCATGACGGCGCCACTACGTTTAGCTTATCGCAGGGATAAAAGGATAAAAAAGGGGTCATTAAGATCTACTTGGGAAAGGTCTTGTTAAAGAGTCGGTCGATCCAGCTAAGGTCCTCCCGCAACACCACCTCACCGTTCACCAAAATCGACATTTTGACCTTGAATACCCCCGCAGCAAATACCTCGACTGACTGCACTGTCTCCGAAATATCAACAGCGGACAGAAGCGGCTTGTGGGGATTGGGGACCAGCGAGGTATTTTGATCTTTGGCGACGCCATCAATGTAAAGATCCGCGGCCCCTACCAGCTCGCCCCCCTTCAGACTCCACCAATTGCTGACTTTGATCGTCGTGCTGTCGGCATCGACAACCCACTCTTTGAGGTTGGGTTTCGGTGAGCCATCGTCGGATTGCGCGTTACCTGTAGATGGCTTGAACCACATGGCATACAGCTGCCAGGCGAGCACAGCGGTGTTGAGCACAGCGAACCAGAACGAAAACTGGCTGCCGCTTGAGGCGTATTGCCACCAAAACAAGCCAGTGAAAAAGGCATAAAAAAACGGTCCTGTGAATAGCTTTTTCAACTCCGCTCCCTCAGCTTCAGCATGACTGAGCCCAATGCTCGCCCACGTCAACAATAATCCCGGTGATGTTATCCTTTCCACCCCGCTGGAGCGCCTCGTCAATCAAATTTGTGAGGATGCGCTCATCAAACGGCGCGCCTAATACGTTCTGAATATGCTCAAGCGTGAGCTCTTTATAAAGGCCGTCTGTGCTGATCAGAAATCGGTCGCCAGCCTCTACCTCTGTGACCTGCGCTTCAAGATTTAAGTCGTGATGAATGCCCACTGCTTTGGTAAGTACGTTTGCCGCCGGCAGTCGCTGTGCCGCGTCAAGGGAGAGCTCCCCTCTACGGTATCGCTCCTGAGCCAAATTATGGTCCTCGGTCAGAACTGTCAGCTCACCGCCTCTCAGGCGGTAAACTCGGCTATCGCCAGCCCACACACAGACAGCCTTGGCCTGAAACACCAGTAGGGCCGCGACGGTAGTACCTTGAATCTCTGCACCGGGCGCATTTCGGCAGGCTTGGTTGGCTTCTCTGAGCCTGGCTGTGATGTCACTCAAACAACTCTCGATTGAATCGCCCTGACGGTAGCCTTCGACATGCTCAACCACTGTCGCACTGGCCTTTTCACCATTGCCATGGCCACCGATCCCATCAGCCACCAGCCATAGCAATTCCTGTTCATTGACGAATAGTGCATCTTCGTTAAGGCGCCGAACACAGCCAATGTGAGTGCCCTGGCAGGTAGCGATGTTATGAGGCCCGGGCATTTACAGCGCAGTTCCTTTTTTTAAAAAATGGCAATAGCCGGGCTCGTCCTGTGCGCAGTCGAGCGTCCAACCTTCACGATGCCCAGTTGTGCTGGATAATGCGAACCACTTCCTCGGCTGAATCCGGCCGATCCTCTGGGTCTTTGCTGAGACAGCGCATAGTCAGATCCGATAAAACCTTGGGTACTTTGATACTGCCAAAGTGAGACGGCACATCGGGCACCTTCTCACGGACGTCGTCCAAAATTTTTCTGACCAATTCGCCACTGAAAGGGGTATGCCCAGTGAGCGCCTCGTACATGACAGCACCCAGGCTATAGATGTCTGAGCGAAAATCGATGCTGGCTTCACGATCGATTTGCTCAGGCGACATATACATCACCGAACCCTGGAGTTTGCCAGCGCTGGTCATGGATACGCCGATATCAAGATCGGGCATTGTGGCATCGGAGGATGCAGCCGCATCATCGCTATGCCAGACCTTGGCCAGCCCCCAGTCAAGTAACAAGACCTCGCCGTAGGGCCCGATCAATATATTGTCGGGCTTGATGTCGCGGTGCAGTACCCCAACAGAGTGAGCGTACCCGAGGGCGTTACCGACCTGAGCGATGACATTCATGAGCTGTGAAAAGTCGTAACGCTGTCGATAGTTCAACAACTCTCTAAGCGTATAGCCGTGGACCAATTTCATGGTGAAAAAGTAGTGGCCGCGATTGTCTCGCCCAATCTCATAAGTTGGCATCGTATTAGGATGCTGAAGCATTGCTGAAATGCGCGCTTCGCGGAGTAGGCGAGTATTTTCGATGGGGTCGTGCCGAAATTCAGGCTTGAGCGTTTTGTAGCAGACCGTTCGTCTCAGGTAGAGATCGCGGCATGACTGAATCAGAGACTTTCCACCGGTCGCGATAGTGGAGAAATAGGCGTAGCGAATTTTCGGGTTGAGCGTCTCCGGTAACGGCGCATCAGTCTCATCCGCATACAACTGCTGGGTAAGGTTTTTTCTTTGAGGAAAATGCAGCATCACACCTCCGAGCCGACCTAGCGCAAAGTATGACAGCTGGGAAGCGGAGAGGGGATAGATAAAGGCGGAGGTAAGTGGTGCCGGAGATAGGAGTCGAACCTACGACCTTCGCATTACGAATGCGCTGCTCTACCAACTGAGCTACACCGGCATGGGCCGCGGATGTTAAGGAAAACTCTCGACCGGCTCAATACCCCAAGGCTGGTTGTTGGCAAACGCCCTGACTATCAGCCTCGCTACTGAGAGCGTCACCCGCTAGGTCTCGCGCACTCATGGTTTAATGCGCGGCATGAACAGGGTTTCGAAATAGTTATGCGCTACCTCGTAACGGGCGCCGCCGGTTTTATTGGCGCGAATGTGGTCAAAGCATTACGCCGGAAAGGTATCGAAGTGGTTGGGGTAGACAGCATCACCGACTACTACGATCCGAGTTTGAAGCGCTCTAGGCTGGCGTCACTGCTCACAGACCCGGGAGTCACTTTCGTCGAAGCCGATCTAGCGGACCCAATGGCAACCGGGGCGCTCTTTGCAAACGGTGCCTACGATGTCGTGATTCATTTGGCCGCCCAGGCGGGGGTACGCTACTCGCTGGAGAACCCGGGGGCCTACATCGCCAGCAACATCGTGGGCTTTCAAAATCTGATTGACACCTGTCGGACACATCCCCCCCGGCACTTTGTGTTTGCCTCCTCAAGCTCGGTCTACGGCAACAGTAGCCGGGACTGGTTCTCAGAAACCGATCCCACCGACACGCCTGTCAGCCTCTATGCAGCCACCAAGAAATCGAATGAGATGGTGGCGCACACCTATGCGCACCTTTACGGCCTGCCCGCCACAGGTCTGCGCTTTTTCACCGTGTATGGTCCAGCTGGACGCCCCGACATGGCTTACTTTGGTTTTACGAAAGCGATTTTTGCAGGGGCGCCAATTCAGGTATTCAACCACGGCAAACTCGAACGAGACTTCACCTATATCGATGACATTGTGAGCGGTGTGATAGAGGTGGCTGAGGCGCCGCCTGACGGCAGTGAGGCACCCTATCGTCTGTTGAATCTGGGCAACCACAAGCCTGTCAAGCTGGGCGACTTTATTGCCACGCTGGAAGCATTGATTGGGCGCGAAGCCAATAAGGCCATGGTCGACATGCAGCCAGGCGACGTGTATCGCACGGCGGCGAATATCGACGCGGCGCGAACGCTTGTAGGCTTTGAACCTGCGACAGATCTCAAGACCGGATTAACGCACTTTGTTCAGTGGTACAGGGACTACTTTAAACCTGAGTAACCGAACATAGCGGTCGAGCCTTCTCGTCCGGACTCACTGCGCGGGCGTTAATTCGTAAACCAGGATGGCGTGCCCTCCCGGGCTGGTGATCATGGCCTCACTGAATCGCATACCCTCGGGCGTGGTATCCGTGACGGTCTCGCTCACCGTAACGCCAAAGGCTCTGGCGCTGGTCAGGGTGTCACTGAGCTGCGGCACTTCCACTACGGTCACCACCGGCGTCGGGCGGTCGCTATCAAATTGCGGGGCATCATAATGCTCAATCAAGAACAAGCCTCGCGCCTCGGTTTTGGTTGACAGCAACGCGCGACGAATCGGCTTGCTCGCATCAATATTGAAAACTGGTCCCAGAAACGGCTCACCACCGGGTGGCAGAGTGCCCTCAAAATCGAGCGTAAAGCCGACCACCTCGGTAAAAAAAAGGATTGAGCGATCAAGGTCTGGCGTCATCAAGGAGATGCGTTTAATCCGTGCCGACTGAGCACTGGCCGTGCACGCTAACGCGACGCAGATTAAACCCGTCGCCATGATCCGGCTGCGAGCGACTCGTCTACGGCCATAAGACCGAAAGAAACTGTTCATACAAGCGGGCTCCTAACTCGAGGCACGCTCCGTGGCGTGACGGCAACGCGGCGCGCCCTCTCGATTTACGATTAAGGCAACGAGGGTCTCACTGCCCGGGCGAGAAGAACTGCATGATCGAGCCATCAGGGGTTTTGACCGAAAACAGATCGACATCCCCCATTCCTCCGACGGTCACTCGGCTCACATCCCGCCAGATACTCCCGCCCCGCTGAAGAATCAATGATTTGGCCTGCTCGGCGTCCGCAACCGGGTACCGGACAGCAAGAATACCCAGATTAGGCGCTTCGCACTGGCTGGAGTAATCGAAGCCATCGAGGCCCATGACTTCGATCATCTCCATGCGACCAAATTCACCGGGCACCGGGTAAACAATACCGGCGCGATAAGGGACAGAGGTAGTGAGATTCAAGGGTATGCCAATGGGCGTCGGCGTCGGTGTTTTGGCGGTGTAGGGCTTACCCTTGTAGAAGGTATCGAACCCCAGCACCTGAGTGAAAAAATCGTAAGCGACATCGCGATCAGCCACCATTTGCATCATGTTAAATGGCGCGGTCATCCGTTCAAAATCAGGGATGGCATCCGGTAACGGCGGGCTCAGTCGGTCATAAGTCTGAACCTGCACACCGTCAGGGCCCCGATAGATCACCACCCGCAGGTCCGATTCTCCAAATTGCAGTGCGGTAATCGGGGTCTCGGTCCACCAACCCAGTCGAATGGCGTCATCGTAGATCGACTGCATATTTTTCACGCGAATCATCATGCTGAAGTAGCAGCCGGTATCCCATGCTCTGGCACCCGGCCGCATCGGCGTCCGCCTGCCGGCATCGGAAAAGCTCACCAGCCGCACGAGACCAAAATCACCGCCCATCGGTGCGCGTAACAATAAATACTCACCACTCGCTTCGGGCGGTAAACCCCATGCGGCGATGGCTGATGCAGACAGTGCACCGCGGCCCAGCTCCTCATACCCACCAATCTCCTTGAAGAACTTTGCCGTGACATCCGGGTCGGTGACGCTAATCACCGCCTCACGCCACGGTTTGTCCGTCACGGGCTCTGCCGCTGCCGCGATACCGGTGCCGACGACCCAGATAGCGAATACCACCGCCGCCAGGTTGCCAAAGCCACAGTAAACACTCGATGCCTTACGGCGCTGCTTGTCAGTCATCACTCTCATCGCTTTCCTCTCTCCGGGCGCAGCAGCCCTGTTCTGTTTAGGCAATCGGACCTTAGCGGCCTCAATATCCAGTGTTTTAATTCGACTCGTTGACCAAGATGACCTTTCCGAAGTGAGTCCGCTCATCCACCATCTCGTGCGCTCGTGCGAGCTCAGACATGGGCAGCACGGTATCCACGACGGGGACCAATTCGCCGCTGGCGAACAGCGGCAAGGCTTGCGCCCTGAACTCAGGCATGGTGCGCGTCATGAATGCAGGACTGGTAGAGATGCTCATCGACAGCAGCTGTATGTTCAAAATGCCGATGCGCAGGTTAAACGTGATATCGCGCCCGCCAGTACTGCCGAACATCACCACCCGGCCATCCATTCCCATGGAATCAATGAGCTCGTCGGCGGTCGCGTCACCAATGGTCATCAAGCCAATGTCCATGCCCTCACCACCGGTCAGAGATGACACCTGCTCAGACACCGACGCATTGCGATAATTCACAATGGCATCACAGCCCATCGCAAGGGCGCGCTCCAACTTGTCATCGCGACTCGCTGTACCCAATGTCCAGCAGTCAGCCTGCTTGGCCAGCGCCAGCGCGGCACTGCCGACGCTGCCGCCCACCGCCTCGATCAGAATACGATCCCCTGCCTGCATACCGCCGACTGTGTAGAGCGCATGCCAGGCAGTCAGCCAGCCCACGGGAATCGCCGCACCCTGCTCAAAACTCAGGCTGTCAGGCAGGAGCATGAGATGCTCGGGATCGCAATCCACCACCTCGGCGTGCGCCCCGCGAACGCGACCAAAAACGCGATCACCGACGGCTAATCCAGACACACGGTCGCCAATCTGCTCGACGGTGCCGGCGACCTCCATGCCCATTACAAAGGGGAGCTCTTGTCCGCTGTAGTCCCCAGCGCGCATGCGAGTTTCGGCGAAGTTAATGCCACTGGCACCGACCCGCACGCGGACCGCACCGGGCGCCAGATCGCCAAGATTCAGAGCCTCCCAAATCATCACCTCTGGCCCGCCAAATGCTTTCACCCGATAACCATTAGCCATTTAGCATCGCTCCTTTGCCAACCCGATTTTCGATTTCTTCGACTTCCAAACCAGAGGGCAAGGCGTCGAGGGTGAGGTACAAAAGCCCCGCTAATCCTAAAGGCACCCCCACCAGCACCGCGTAGCCGATATGCCACCCCCAGGCCTCGATAGCCAGCGACACGGAGTAGGGGCCTGCCGCAGAACCCAGTGTGACTGCCAACGATCCACAACACGCCATGGCCAATGCACGGATGCGGGTGGGGAAGACCTCGGCGAGATAAGCAAACTTCACCGCCGCCGAGCCGTAAAAGAACATGCTCATCAACGCATACACGATCAGAATCTGTGAGAAAGATTCAGGTACCCAGACCAGCACCTGAAAGAGCAGCGAACCCAATAAGGTCCACAGCACCACGGTGTTGCGGCGGGTCCACACCCGTTCACCAACCCATGCAGCGAGGACATAACCCAACGCACCAATCGCATTCCCGGCTCCGATCAGCAAAGAGAAATCAAAGGCATCGAGTGCTCTGACTTCGCGCAAAAAGCTAGGGAACAAAAAAATTGAGGCGGCGTAAGCCCAAACGAATAAAAACTGTGCGAAAAATAGCGTGAGCGCGCGCTCACGAGTCCCCTTTGCCCAGAGCTCGGAAAGCGCCGCCGGCGCTTCGTGGGAGCGAGCAGCAATCGATCGAGGCGGCTCGCGAAGGTAGCGGCGCACCACCCACACCATGGGCAAGCTGACCAGCCCTACCCAGAACAATTGGCGCCATCCGTACTCGGTCAACAGCCACATCGACCACAGTGAGGCCAGCGCCCACCCCAACGGATAGCCGATCTGTAACAACCCCATCATGAAACCGCGCACCCGAGCCGGCATCTCTTCGGTAATGATCGCGCCAGTAATCGGATAACTCAGCCCACCGACGGCAATGCTGGCGCCGCGCAGCGCTGTCAGGGTCATCACCCCCGGCGCCACGCTGATCAAAGCGACCAGCACCGAGGACCCCAGCAGCGAGAACTGAAACAGTGGCAAACGGCCCATCCGGTCTGCTAACCAACCCAACACCACGAGCAACGCCCCACCCATCAGGAATGCAGTGGAGACAACTGCCATCACCTCGCTGAGAGAGAGCCCGAACTCGGCACGAATCGCCGGCACGGCATAACCAAACAGGGCGAGATCCATTTGCGCCGTGGTGTAAGCGATCAGACAGATGATGAAAGCTCTGAGGGGATAGCCGCGCAGAGAATCAGTCACCGACCCACATCCAAAAATAACCATCTGGAGAGCGAAACGTGCAGGCGGGCTCGCCGAATTCATTGCGACCGGACCGATAGTCGGTGACATTCGGCAACGCAGCCGCGTCGATCGTTTTCGATCGGTAACTGTAGGCCGTGAGACCGCGCTGGCCGGGCTGACTTAACTCACGGCAATCGTCGGTGTCGAAATAGGGCGAGTAGACCTGCAGCAGACCCGTGGGGCAGTCGGGGGCGCGAAGACGCTCGACACGAAATAACTGCCCTGCTTCTAGGCGCAGCGCGCGCTGGGTCGGCGGTTCATCACCTGAGTCGTGCGCCTCACCGTAAGGCGCCGACTCGAGACCGAACACGGTCTTGTAAAAGGCGGTATCGAAGGCATTGCTGGGCTGAACCACATTAGCGTGACTGCCCTCACTGTTTTTATAAGGTAAACCTTGATCGATGGTGCCAAACCCCGGTCGATCGAAGCCGCCCCTCTGAATGAACGCGATCCGACCGTCTGGGTCGAAATACAGGGTTTCCCGCAATCCGACAAAGGGGCTTTCCCAGGTCACCTGCGGGGGCGGATTGGCCAGCGGCGCAGACACCAGCTCAGACAACCAGCGGTCGCTGACATCGGAGTTGTAGTCACCAAGGCTGTCCCGCAGTTCAAGAATGTCGGCGGTGTACATGCCCATCCAGCGGCTACCGGTCACCAGAGGCTTTCGAGCACCCAACCCGTCACCGGCTAAATCACTCCAGCATTGGAGCCTGACCAGCCCCGTGTCATGCGCATGACTGCCTGAGTGCTTGAGACGAACAGACCGTAGTGCGGCGGCATGTCCGTAGAGCGCCTCAGATTCAGTGGCGGTCAGGCTGCCCTCGCGCTCAGGCAAAAAGCCCAACTGCGACCAGAACTGTAAGAGTCGGTCGCGCTCCGAGATGTGCGTCGCAAAGACGAATTCGTGCAGGCCGCTGACAACACTCATAGAGTGACTACAGATCTCCACCGACGCGAATGACACTCCGCCCGAGAAGTTCTCGGGCCTCCCAAGCGCGATGAGCCTCGGCGATATCAGTCAGATCAAATTCGCGTTCAATCGGGATACGCCAGACATCATCGGCCAGCGCCTGATGGGTAGCGGCCACTTCGGCTCCGCCGCTGACGGCCTGATGAAAATATTGCACAAAGCCCGACATCGAGCAGCTTTTGCCAATCAACATAGAGGGCGGCACTGGGGGCGCCTGTCCCGCACTGGCGCCGAGATACACGATATGACCCAGCGGTGCGATGGCGTCGAGATTCATGGGAGCGCGATCGCCGGCATTGCCGTCAAAGATAACGTCAGCACCGCGACCATCAGTAAGCGCCTTCACGCCGTCGGGCCAGTCATCGCGCAAATAGTCGATGACAGCATCCGGGCCAAATTGCTCGACAAACTCAAATTTGTGCTCACCACCCACGAGCCCAATGACTTGTGCGCCGGCAGACTTAGCAATTTGTATGACCAGAGACCCCACTGCCCCGGCTGCGGAATGCACCACGACCCACTGATCGGGTTTCACCTTGGCGGCGCTGTGCACCAACAGCCATGCGGTATAAGCGCAGGTTGAAAAGCAGCTCGCCAACTTCCAGTCAAACGCATCTGGCACCATCACCAAAGCCTGTGCGGGCGCGGTGGCGAACTCAGCGTTACCGCCCCACTGCCCATTAGTCGCTACGCGCCGACCGATCAGCGTCTCATCAACACCGTCGCCGACACTGCTGACCCGACCGCAGAACTCAAAACCGGGGGTGAAGGGGTAGCCCGGATGATTCCATTTGATGCGATCGGCTCTCGCGTGGTTATCGAGCGGGTTCAAGGCCGCGTAGGCCACCTCAATCACTACTTCTCCAGGAGCAGACTGAGGTGTCTCGGCCTCAATCAGCTGCAAAACCTCTGGTCCACCCGGTGCTGCCACGGTCACACTTTGCATCAACACTACCCCCCGCTATTGCTGGCAGATTAAATTTGATCGGTTGTTATATCAATAAGGCAAATCGTTCCCAGTCAGCGGGGCCGCCCGCCCCCATCATGGCCAGTACTTAGGCGGAGAAAATAGCCTCCCATTTACCCCCAGAAGCGCACCTTGCGCATTAACGCTTATTGGTATATCAATAGAGCATAAGTGTACTGAACGTATGTTGGAAACATCGCTGTTTGTGTCACTTCAAGCCATTCATAAACACAATAGAGGCACTCTTCATGAATAGAAGCACTCGATGGACGCTCTCGTCGGCAGTCGCACTCGCGGTTGCCGGAGTCATGCCTAGCGCGATCACCATGGCGCAAGAATCGGCCGGTCTGGAGGAGGTAGTTGTTACCGCCCGAAAACGGGACGAGTCCCTGCAGGAGATCCCGGTTGCGGTATCAGTCTTCGGTGCTGACGATATTCTGATGACCGACATGCGCGATCTCGAGGACGTGGCCCTGCACACGCCCGGTTTCCAATTCATGAATCAGGGCAATCAGCAGCCCGGACGCTACAACACGCAGCTTCAATTCCGCGGTCTGACAACCGCCCAGTTCTCTCCCAGTTTTGCCACTGGGGCACTGTTCATCGATGGTGTTTATGTCCTGAATGGGGGCACCTCTTTGAGCCTGATGGATCTCGAGCGGGTGGAGGTCATCAAAGGTCCACAGTCTGCTTATTTCGCGCGCAATACCTTTGGCGGCGCCGTTAACCTGATCACCCGCGACCCTAACGCCGAGGAATTTAGCGGCGAGGTCACGGCGAGCATGTCTGACCGCGGTCGAACGGACATCAGCGGCCTGATAGAAGGGCCAATTATCAAAGATGTGCTGGCATTCAGCGTATCGGGACGTTTTTACGATAAAGAGGGGCACTACACCGCGACAGACGGTGGCCGAACGGGGGACGAAGAGACCACGACCTTTAATGGCGTGATCAACTGGACCCCTAGTGACAACTTTAAGCTGAAGATGCGCTATAGCACGTCTGAAGACGACGATGGCGCGCCGAGTCAGGGTTATATCTCGGGCATTATGAACGACACGTGCACGGGGACGACGGTGAACTCAGCTGAGGGACCTGCCAATCCGGTCAATTACATCTGCGGTACCGTGCCGTATGGCAATTCGGTCGCTCTTGATGCCGGTAATAACGTCATTTCCTCTAACACCGTGTTACCGGTCGATATGGCGGCATTAACCGACCCCACAACCAACATTGACGGTGTCCCGGGTGTGACTTCAATCGGCATGAAGCGGGAATCCGAGCGCTTTACTATCGCTGCCGGTTACCAATTCGACTCTGGCTATAGCATCGACGTGAGCTACGGCAAGAACGAACAGGAAGTGAACTGGATTCGCGACTTTGACCTCTCTGACCGGCTCGGCTGGTGGTCAAGAGACCCACAAAATATGGACGACGAGAGCTGGGAAATTCGCTTCACCAGCCCGCAGGATCAGCGCCTGAGATGGCTGGTCGGC
>Ga0255753_1005971_pt1 | contig 11445 bp, 10 predicted proteins | sample 041ome_10_FD_179953 | JGI IMG/M metagenome (GOLD analysis project Ga0255753, IMG submission 179953) | Coastal salt marsh microbial communities from the Groves Creek Marsh, Skidaway Island, Georgia - 041412US metaG (version 2) | ecosystem: Environmental > Aquatic > Marine > Intertidal zone > Salt...
AGATCCAATTCCGGTTTTAGCTGATGAAAATTTAGCGACTTATGGAATAATAATTGCATCTTTTTTCCCTGGAATTGCATATACAATGATTTTGTATATTACCGGACTAACTGGTGTAAATCGGGAAATGGTTGAAGCTGGCAGAATAGATGGTGCTTCAGGCTTTACTATGCTTTGGCATGTTATTTTACCTCAATTAAAACCTGCCACATTAATAGCGGTAGTAGTTACTATAGTTGGATCTCTTAGAAGTTTTGATTTAATTGCAGTTATGACTGCAGGAGGACCATGGGGAAGTACTGAAGTTTTAGCTTATAAAATGTATCAAGAATCTCTGTTTAATTACAGAATGGGATATGGTGCCGCAATAGCAACCATATTATTTTTAATAATGGATATCTATATAGCTTGGTTTTTATATAGATTGTTTAAAAACGAGAAGTCTGAAAAATAATGTTTCCAACACCTATTCAAAATTATTCTCTTAAAGTAAATATTGCTTACAGAGTTTTATTAATCTTAACACTCTTCGTATGGTTGTTGCCACTGATAGCTGTTATGTTGACATCTATGAGAACATTTGAAGATGTCCTTGCTGGTAATTATTGGACATTTCCTGAAGAAACTGCACTTATTTCAAATTATACAGCAGTGTTTGAAGGTGGAAAAATGGGGAGATTTTTTCTTAATAGTTTAATCATAACTTTACCCACAGTATTTGGTACCTTGTTTTTAAGTTCTTTAGCTGGTTACTCATTAGCAATGCATCGATTTAAATTAAATCTTTTAGTTTTTGCTATGTTTATAGCTGGTAACTTTGTTCCATATCAAATTCTAATGATACCGGTTAGAAATATATCCATAGAAATGGGTGTTTATAACACACACATTGGTTTAATCATTTTTCATATTGCATTTCAAACAGGTTTTTGTACTTTCTTTTTAAGAAATTTTATTAAAGAATTACCATTTGAATTAATTGAAGCAGCTAGAGCAGATGGTGCAACAGAGTGGACAATTTATACTAAAATAATTTTACCTTTGATTATACCAGCTTTGGCAGCTTTGGGTGTTCTAGAATTTACATTTATATGGAATGATTATTTTTGGGCTTTAGTTCTAACTCAAGGTGACACAGTTAAACCTATAACAGTTGGTTTAGATGTATTAAGAGGGCAATGGACAACAAGCTGGAATTTAGTTTCAGCAGGTTCTGTAGTTGCAGCACTGCCGCCAGTAATAATGTTTTTTATTCTTCAAAAGCAATTTATTCATGGACTTACTTTTGGAGCAGTTAAAGGTTAGAAACTTGAATTAATTATTTTTTTCTTTAATAAGAAAAACCATGGCAATTATATCTTTAAGACAATTATTAGATCACGCAGGTGAAAATAACTACGGAGTCCCAGCATTTAATGTAAATAATTTAGAGCAAATCAGAGCAATTATGGAAGGAGCTAATGAAGTAAATAGCCCTGTCATTGTTCAGGCATCTGCAGGAGCAAGAAAATATGCAGGTCCAAAATTTATAAAAAGCATGATGGTAGCTGCAGTGGAGGAATTTCCTCATATTCCAATTGTTATGCATCAAGATCATGGCGGCTCACCCTCAGATTGTAAGACCTGCATAGACTTAGGTTTTAGCTCTGTAATGATGGATGGTTCTTTATTAGCAGATCAAAAGACACCGTCTGATTTTGATTATAATGTGAAAGTTACTAAAGAAACAGTTGATATGGCTCATAACTTAGGAGTATCTGTAGAAGGTGAGTTAGGATGTCTAGGTTCTCTTGAAACTGGGACAGGGGAAAAAGAGGATGGAGTAGGTGCTGAAGGTGTATTATCACACGATCAATTACTAACAGATCCATTAGAAGCTGCAGAATTCGTCAAAGAAACAAATGTAGATGCTCTAGCAATTGCTATTGGCACAAGTCATGGAGCGTATAAATTTTCCAGACCTCCATCAGGAGATATTTTAGCTATAGAAAGAATTAAAGAGATAAATAATAAAATCCCTAATACGCATTTAGTAATGCATGGGTCATCGTCAGTTCCACAAGATCTAATTAAAATTATAAATGATAATGGGGGGGAAATAAAAGAAACATACGGAGTCCCAGTTTCTGAAATTCAAGAAGGTATTAAACATGGTGTTAGAAAAATAAATATAGATACTGATTTAAGACTTGCTTCAACTGCAGCAATAAGAAAACATTTTGCAAATGATCCATCTCAATTTGATCCAAGAAAATATTTGCTTGACTCAAAAGAATGGATGAAAAAAATAGTAATTGAACGTTTAATTCAATTTGGATGTGCAGAAAACGCTAGTAAAATACAACCAATACCTCTTAAAGATATTGCCTCTCAATATATATCTGGTGAACTTTCTCCATTAATAAATTAAATGGAAAAAATTAAATGGGGTATCATTGGGCCAGGCACTATTGCTAATAATTTTGCTGATGGTTTATTAAACTCTTACTCAGGACAGTTAGTAGGTATTGCAAGTAAGAATGACAAAAGAAGAAAATCTTTTGGAGACAAGTATGATGTTCATGAAGATTTTCGTTTTGAAACATATGATGATATCATAAATTCAGAACATATTGATGCTATATATATTTCTACGCCACACACACTTCATGCAGAATGGACAATAAAAGCTGCTGGTAAAGGTAAGCACGTACTGTGCGAAAAACCTGGATCAGTAAATTATAAAGAAGGCAAAAAAGTTATAGATGCTGTTGATGCAGCAGGTGTCTTTTATATGGAAGGCTTCATGTATAGATGTCATCCACAAATTCCAAAACTAATCGAACTAATAAAGAGTAAAACAATTGGAGATATTATATCAATAGAATCTTCATTTGGTTTTGATATGGAAAAAACAATTCCAGAGCACAGGTTATTTAATAAGGATCTGGCTGGTGGAGGAATATTAGATGTTGGTTTGTATCCAATTTCATTTTCAAGGCTCGTCGCGGGTGTTGCCTCTAATGATAAATTTTTAGAACCTGAATTTCTTGATGTTGAGGCAAAAATAGGAGAGACAGGAGTTGATGAAATTGCTCATGCTAATATTAAATTCAAAAACGGAATTGAAGCTAAAGTTTCGACTGCAATAAGAGAAAGCATGAAAAATAATGCCATTATTAAAGGTTCTGATGGCACAATTGAATTACCAGACCCTTGGATGCCGGGTCGAGATGGTGGGCCATATCATGCTAAGATAATTATTAGTAAAAATAATGAAGAAGAAAGTATAGATGTGAAAGGTCCAGAGCATCTTTTTTTCTTTGAAGCTGAACTTGCTAGTCAAAGTATTGCAAAAGAAAAAGTTCAAGCACCACATCCAGCAATGAGTTGGGATGATACTTTGGGGAATTTAAAAGCTTTAGATCAATGGAGAGATAGAGTTAATTATAAGCTACCACAGGATGAATAATGAAATACGATAAAATTGAAGGTTTGGATAAAGACATATCAAAATTAATAATGGGTAATGATAATCAGACTTATTTTGATGAAGCAGCCAAGTTATGGGATCACTGGATGGAAGTAGGAGGCAATGCCTTTGATACAGCTCATATCTATGGAGGTGGCTCAATGGAAAAATTATTGGGAGAATGGCATAGAAAAAGAAACAATTTAAAAGATTTGGTAATTGTTGCAAAAGGTGCTCATACCCCTAATTGTGATCCAAAAAGTATCTCTTCGCAATTAACAGAGTCTCTAGATCGTTTACAGTTAGAGACTGCTGATATTTATATTATGCATCGAGATAATACCGACATTCCAGTTGATGAATTTGTTGATGTGTTGAACGAAGAAAAAAACAAAGGAAGAATTAATATCTTTGGAGGCTCTAATTGGACATTAGACAGATTTAAAGAAGCAAATAGTTGGGCTGAAAGTCATAATAAAAGTAAATTAAGCATTCTAAATAACAACCTAGCTTTATCAAAAATGATTAACCCACTATGGGCTGGATGCATTTCCTCCAATGATGATGAAATTTTAAAATATTTAGAGGAAAATCAGGTGGCTCATTTGTCTTGGTCAAGTCAAGGTAGGGGATATTTTCTTCCTGAAGAAATTACACAAAAGATAGAAGATAAAATAACATCAGATGAATCTTCTTGGAGAAAACCTGGTGAACATTCAAGTGGTCCCCTAAGTTGTTATGACAGTGAAGATAACAGAGAGAGAAAAAAAAGAGTTTTTGAGTTAGCAACTAAAATGTCAGTAGATAGTCAAAATATAGCTGGAGCCTGGCCTATACATTTAAAATTTCCTTCCTTTGCTTTGATTGGACCACGAACAGTTGAAGAATTAATTTCTAGTTTAGGAAACTTGGAAGTTGATTTGTCTGATGATGAAATTAGCTGGTTAAATTTAAAAGATTAGGTAATTTTACCGTCACTTCTACCTTTATTTAATATTGGCTCAATTAACTTAGATAAATTATTAGGATTTTCTCCTTTTTCAATTTTTTCTAAAATTTCCACTGCCATTTTACCCATTTTTGTAAGAGGATGACTAATAAAAGTAAGATTTTGTGAGCTTAAATAATTATCATGATCATTGTATCCTACTACAGAAATGTCATTTGGAACATTCAATCCTTTTTTTTGACACTCCTGCAAACAGCCTATAAAAAATTTATCAAGGGAGCAAATTATTGCTGTTGGAGGATTCTTTAAACTTAATAATTTTTTAGTTAATTCTATCCCGGTCAGTGTTGTGTCTTTAAGTGAGTCTTGATAATAATGTGAGTGAAGTTTTAAATTATTTTCTACATGAAAATTTTCGTATGCTTTTTTTCTTTGATAGCCGTAATTAAAACTTCTGTGGACATTTAATAAAGCAATTTTTTTATGACCAAAAGAAACTAATCTTTCCATTAAAATATTAATACTTTTTTCATTATCCATATCAATCCATGCATAGTCAGTCTCTAAAGAAGATCTGCCCCATGTGACAAAATTTATTTTATTTTTTTGCAGAAATTCAATTCTTTTGTCATTTCTTTTTGTTCTATAAAAAACAAATTTATCTACTAAATCGGCATCAATGAGTTTTTGATAATAATTAAACTCATCTTTTTCATTGCTAAAAAATTTGAAAATAAGTTCAGTTGATTTGTTTTTTACACCTTGAGTTAAACCAGCTAAGAATTCCAATAACACATAATCTTGTCCCTGAGGGCTAATTGTGGTTATAAAAGCTATAGTATCTGGTTTTTGTGAAGCTAATCTCCTTGCATTAAGATTTGGAAAATAGTTATATTTTTCCGCTGCTTTAGTTATCTTCTCTTTTGTCTTTTTGGATATATTACTGTGTCCATTTAACGCTCTAGAAACTGAAGTAACAGAAAAGCCTACTTTTTTGGCAAAATCTCTAATATTCATGCGTTTTTTACTGATCATATGCCATCTATTTATAGAAGTTATTAATAAAAATGCAACAATTCGAGTTGACAAGTAAAACGTTTTACTAAAGAGATTATATAATTTAATTTATAGGAGGAAAAATGAAGAAATTAATTTCTATTTTATTTTCATTAATGCTTCCTTTATCTTTCACTTCTGCTTCAAAGGCTGGTGGCCATATGGAAGCTGAAGTAATTCACTGGTGGGTTTCTGGTGGAGAGCAGGCAGCAATTTCAAAATTTGCTGAAGCATGGGAAGATATGGGCGGTACTTGGATTGATACTGCTATTACAGGTGGTGATAATGCAAGAGGTACAACAGTAAACAGAATTATTGGAGGTAATCCTCCAACAGCTGCTCAGTTTAATATTTCTAAACAGTTCGTTGACCTAGTTGAGCAAGGACAATTGCAGTCTCTTGAAGAGGTTGCTTCTGCAGAAGGTTGGAGAGATTTTATTTATCCACCTGAGTTAGTTGAAACTTGTGAATTTGAGGGAGAGTTTTATTGTGTCCCTGTAAATATTCACAGTGCACAATGGATGTGGCTAAATAATGAAGTGTTTGAAAAAGCAGGTGTTGCTAAACCAAACACAATTCAGGATTTTATTGCTGTTGCACCTAAAATCCAAGAAGCTGGATTTATACCTTTGGCCCTTGGTGGTCAACCTTGGCAAGAAGGTTTAATGTTTGATGTAGTGGCATCTTCTACTTTAGGTTTTCCACATATGGCAAAACTTTATAGAGATAAGGATGTTGATGCTTTCAGAGATGGTAAAATGGAACAAGTTTTACAAACTTATAGAGACCTAAACAAATTTATCGATGAAGGAGCTCCTGGCAGACTATGGAACGACGCAACTGCAATGGTTGTTGAGGGAAAAGCTGCGATGCAAATAATGGGTGATTGGGCTCGTGGAGAATTTGCTGTAGCAGGAAAAGAAGCAAAAGTTGATTATGATTGTGTAATTCCTGGTAAAGAAAAATATGTTGCTCTTGGCGGTGATGTTTTTGTTTTCCCAAAAAACTCTGACCCTAAAGTTAAAGAGGTGCAGTTGAAAATGGCTAGCATGATGGTTAATCCAACTGTTCAAGCTAAATTTAATAACGCTAAAGGATCTCTTCCAATGAGATTAGATGTAGATACTTCTGCAGCTGATGCTTGTATGCAAATGGGACTTGAATTAATTCAACAACCAAGTGCAATCATGAGAGAAAATGATGACTGGAATAGTCCAGCATTTACTTCTGCATGGGAAGATATTATTTCTGAATTTAGAAATGATCCAAATTATTCAGTTAGCGCTGCTATGGATGATTTGGAAGGCGTTCTAACAAGCGGATTATAAAAAATATTTATCTAAGGCAGGGATTTTCCTGCCTTAGTTTTCCTTCATTTTCATATGTTTTTAACTAGAAATATTGGCTCAAAAATAGCTTTACTGCCAATGATGATTATTTCACTAACTGTTTTTGTTGGATGCATAATTTATTCTTTTGTGTATTCTTTAACTAGCTCTAAATTAATACCTGCTTTTAGCTTTGTAGGCTTTCAGCAATATGAAAGATTATTCAAAAGCAGAAAGTGGGATGTAGCTGTAGAAAATATTTTTATCTATGGATTTGTTTTTACTATTGGCTGTTTAATTATTGGATTTCTTCTTGCAGTTTTGATTGATCAAAAAATAAGAGGAGAGAGTCTCTTTAGAACAATATTTCTCTATCCATATGCAATGTCTTTTGTTGTTACAGGTCTTGTCTGGAAGTGGGTATTAAATCCAACTTTTGGCATAGAACACTCTATGCATTTATGGGGATTTGACTGGTTTAAACTAGATTGGCTGGTAAATAGAGAGCTTGCTATATATGCCGTTTGTATTGCTGCTGTATGGCAAGGTGCTGGTTTTGTTATGGTTTTGATGTTAGCAGGATTACGTGGCATAGATGAAGATATATGGAAATCTCTAAGTATAGAGGGTGTTCCTAAATGGAAGTCTTATTTATTTGTGATTCTTCCAATGATTAGACCTATGGTTATTACTGCGTTAGTATTAATAGCTGCAGGTGTAGTTAAAGTTTATGATTTAATTTTAGCCTTAACTTCAGGAGGGCCAGGCTTTGCAACTACCACTCCAGCAATGTATGTAATGGAAAACTTTTTTAGTAGAGCAAATCTTGGTCAAGCATTTGCTGCTTCAATTATTATGTTTGTTAGCGTTGTGTGTATTTTAGCTCCATGGGCTTATTATGAATTTTATTTTAGAAATCGTGAGGTAAAATCTTAATTATGGTAAATATAATAGAAGCAAATGGACCTAGGCCTAAACACTTAACTATTGGCAGAATAGGAATGTATTGTTTTATAATAATGTGTGCAATATTTTTTTTAATGCCATTGTATGTGATGGTTGTAACTTCATTTAAAGATATGGATGAAATAAGATCTGGAAACCTTTTATATATTCCTCAGTCATTAAGTTTTTATGCATGGCCTAAAGCTTGGTCAGAAGCTTGCACTGGTTTTGTGTGTGAAGGACTAAAACCAGGTTTGATTAATTCAATTAAAATAACCATTCCAAGTGTAATTGTTTCTGTTTCATTAGGCGCTCTTAATGGGTATGCATTAGCATTTTGGAGATTTAAAGGTGCTTATTTTTTCTTTGGTTTATGCTTATTTGGCGCATTCATTCCATATCAAGTTATGGTTTATCCTTTATTAAAAATTGAGAGTGCCATAGGTATATACTCTTCATTGCCAGGCATAATTCTTGTTCATACTATATTTGGAATGCCAATTTTAACACTTATTTTTCGAAATTTTTATGCGAGTCTTCCAATTGATTTATTTAAAGCGGCAAGAATTGATGGGGGTAATTTTTTAAAAATATTTTTCTATGTTATTATTCCTATGTCTACACCTATAACTATTGTAGCTATTATTTTACAAGTTACCGGTATTTGGAATGATTTTTTATTAGGTTTAGTTTTTGCAGGAAGAGATAACCAACCAATGACTGTTCAACTTAACAATATTGTTCAAGTTGATTTTGGAGTAGCTGAATATAATGTTGATATGGCCGCAACTATATTGACCTCGATGATACCTTTGGCAGTATATTTTATATCTGGCAGATGGTTTGTCAGAGGGATTGCGGCAGGAGCAATAAAGGGATAATTATGAATAATAGTGTTGAAGTAAAAAAACTATCTTTCAATTATGGTAAGGTAGAAATTTTAAAAAATTTAGATTTAAACATTGAAGATGGAGAATTTATGGTTCTCCTTGGTCCTTCTGGGTGTGGGAAAACAACACTACTTAACTGCATTGCAGGATTATTGGACATAGATGATGGTCAAATTTGGATTGAGAGTGATAACGTGACATGGAAAGAGCCAAAAGATAGACATATAGGAATGGTATTTCAATCCTATGCTTTATACCCTAGCATGACAGTAGAAAAAAATCTTTCATTTGGTTTAAGAATGATGAATGAAAAAAAAGATATCATTAAAGATAAAATAAAGAAAGCTTCTGAACTATTACAAATCGGAGATTTGCTTCACAGAAAGCCATCTCAATTATCAGGTGGTCAAAGACAAAGAGTTGCTATTGGTAGAGCTTTGGTAAGAGATGCAAAAGTTTTCTTATTTGATGAGCCTTTAAGTAACTTGGATGCAAAACTTAGAGCAGAACTTAGATATGAAATAAAGAAATTGCATAGAGATCTAGGTAACACAATGATTTATGTTACCCATGATCAGATTGAAGCAATGACTTTAGCGGATAGAATTGCTGTTATGAAAAATGGATTAATACAACAACTTGATAGTCCAAAAGAAATATACAACAAACCTTCAAATTTATTTGTTGCAGATTTTATTGGATCTCCAAGTATGAATTTTTTTACTGGTAAATTTATTTCTTCAAGTAATTCATTTTCTCTTAATAATAATCTGATAAATTTAAATAATTATGAGTTTGATAATAAGCCTTCAGATCAAAGCGACATTATTTTTGGAATTAGGCCAGAGGATATAAGTGTAAGTGACTCACAAAATGGTATGGAGTTCAAAATTGAATTAATTGAACCTATGGGAGCTGACACTCTAATATGGTTAAGTTTTGAAAATATTCCATTTTCTGTAAGACTCGAAGGTTCTTCAGAACATAAATTAGGAGATGTAATAATTATTAATTTTGATATAAAAAGAGCCTCTATTTTTGATAAAAAATCAGAACTAAGACTTTAATTTTTAAAAAAAGGAGCTCTAGAATGCATAAAGAGGATATATCAGTTCAATTATATACAACCAGAAAATTTCAGCCTTACGCTCCAATTCTTAGTTTTATTAGAGAGCAAGGATTAATTAATTTAGAATTATTTGGCTTAGAATCAATGAATATTGATGAATTTAAAAATATCATGGATTCAAATAATATTACCTCACAGTCTACGCATGTTGGTTTTGAAGCGCTTCAGGATACAAAAAATATAATTGAGAGAGCAAAAGAATTAAATATTAAGCACGTTATTGTGCCAGCTCCACCAGCAAAAAAAGATGGTGATTTTAGCAATACATTTGAGATGAATGAAGAAGAATGGATATCATTTGGTAAAGATTTATCTTCGTTTGTAAAAGAGTTTGAAGATGAAGGATTAACACTTGGCTACCACAACCACTCCTATGAATTTAAATCTCTTCCTAGTGGAAAGCTTCCAATAGAATGTATGATGGATCAAAATGAAAATTTAAAATTTGAAATTGATTTGGGCTGGGTTGTAGCAGGTGGAGCAGATCCAAAAATTTGGATTGAAAAATATTCAAATAAAATTATCGCGTGCCATCTAAAAGATTTCTATAACAAAGACCATGATATGCTTGATCATGACAATCAGTCTGCAATAGGTGATGGATTTATTAACTGGAAAGAGTTAACTTCTTCAATAAAAGAAACAGGGTGTGAGTTATACATACTAGAACATGATGATCCAAAAGATTATAAAGAATACATCTCAAAATCAGTAAAAAATCTGGAAAGTATTTAATATGCGTGTTGGTATTATAGGTTGTGGAAATATCTCAGAAACATATTTTGAGTGTCAAAATTTATTTAATAACTTTAGTGTAGTAGCTTGTGCAGATATTAATATTGAAGCTGCAGAGAAAAGTGCTGAAAAATATAACGTTAAAGCTTTTAGTGTAGATGATATTTTGTCTAATGATGAAGTAGATTTAATAATAAACCTAACGATCCCATCAGCGCATAAAGAGATTATAGTAAAATCTCTAAATGCTGGAAAGCACTGTTTTAGTGAAAAACCTCTAGCAATGAATTTTAGTGAAGGAATAGAAATTGCTGAATTAGCAAAATCTAAAAACTTATATGTAGGCTGTGCACCTGATACTTTTCTTGGTGCAGCTGGTCAAAAAGCTAGAAGTTTGATCGAAGAAAATAAAATCGGTGACGTTGTTTTAGGTACATTTAATCTTATGTCACATGGTATGGAGCACTGGCACCCAAATCCAGATTTCTTTTTTAAACCTGGTGCAGGACCAGTATTTGATGTTGGGGTGTATTATATTACTCAACTTGTAAACCTTATAGGTCCTATAAAATCAATTAGCTCGTTAAGTGGCACTGCTACTCCAGAACGCATTATTACAAGTGAGCCAAGAAATGGAGAAAAAATAAAAGTTGAAACCCCAACAACATTAATGGGTACTCTAGAATTTTATAATAATGCTAAAATTCAGTTTTTTTGTTCCTGGGATGTATGGAAACACAAACATTCAACAATTGAGTTATATGGCCTTGAGGGCTCCATGATTGTCCCTGATCCGAATTTTTTTAGTGGAGATATTTTAATATCGCACAAAGAAGAAGACTGGAAAGTCATCAATAATGATAAAATGTTATTAGGCATACCTAATAAAACAGATAACAGCGGTGCTAAAATTGCCAATTATAGAGGTATAGGTCTGTCAGATATGATTGATGCAATAAACA
>Ga0255753_1005976_pt1 | contig 11433 bp, 9 predicted proteins | sample 041ome_10_FD_179953 | JGI IMG/M metagenome (GOLD analysis project Ga0255753, IMG submission 179953) | Coastal salt marsh microbial communities from the Groves Creek Marsh, Skidaway Island, Georgia - 041412US metaG (version 2) | ecosystem: Environmental > Aquatic > Marine > Intertidal zone > Salt...
GTCATCGCGCGCACGCACGCACGCACACACACGTCGCGCACTCACGACCGCCAACGCGTCAGCAATCCATCCATCAAATCAATCAATCAATTCCATCGCATCGTCGTCGTCGTCGTCGTCGTCGTGCGAAAACAGACTGAAAAAGTGCCACGTGGCACACACAGCACCACACCCCCTCGTGTTTTATCGAACGACGGTCACAACCATACTTTATTTATATAAACCTATTCAACTCTACTAGTACTTGTATAATCACATGCTTGTACTATATGTCCCTTACCATGGTGTATATAGGAGTGATAAAACCGTGTGGGTTTAGGCGTCGTCGTCGTCGTCGTCGGCCGGCGCCGTCACTTCACGGCGGTGGTGTGTGTTGTGTTGTTGGCGACGACGACGACGACGACGGTGACGACGACGGTGACGATGATGATGGGGATGATGGGGATGATGATGCCAGTCACCCCCACGCGGCGCAGCGTCGGCGCGACGACGACGACGCGGACGACGCACGGCGATGCGCGCATCGCCGTGCGAGCCGCCGCCACTTGGGGTCAGCGCTTTTTTGCGTGTCGTCGTTCGCGCGCCGGGGTGATGATGCGGACGACGACGCGGTGGTGCGATGGTGCGCGACACACGGCGATGTGCGCGAGGTGGGGGACGACGACGACGGGTGGGGATGGGATGTCGAGCGGCGCGACGGTCGCGGGCGGGGCGCGCGGCGCGCGGGCGGCGCGCGGGCGGGGCGTCGGACGCGGGACGAGCGCGGGGAGGGTGTTCGCCGCGGTTGGCGGTGATGGGGATGTGCTCTTAGGGGGCGTGTTTGATGATGATGATGATGATGATGATGGTGATTTGATTGCTGAGGCGACGGCGATGGCGTTGGAGTTGGCGGATGATGTCGGCGAAGGGGAGTATTCAATCGACGACGACGAATTGGCGCGCGTGGGCGAAGACGTCGAGGGCGAGTCGTTTGACGATGGTGATGCGAGCGTGGCGCTTTTACGGGAGATTTTTGAAGAAGCGAATGTTACCGCTGCGTGGTTTGCCCTTGATGACGATGAGGATGTGGAAATTTCGGGCATTGCGAATGAAATCAACGCGTTGCTCAGCGGGGATTTGTTCGTGTGCTCGAAAGGGGACGACTGCGCGAACGCGGCGCGAGAGGCTGTCGCTGCGGGTGCCGTGGCGATCGTTTCCGATCGTGAGATTGATGGATTAGCAGATGTGCCTATGGCTATCGTCGAAGACATTGACGCGGCGTTGGCGGACATTGCGAGGGTGTTCTACGGGGATCCGTCCAAGGCGCTCACGGCGATTGCGCTCGCGGGAAACGTAGGAAAGACGACGACGTCGTACTTGGTCAAGGCGGTGTTTGAAGAGGCTGATATTAAAATGGGGCTCGTCGGATCGAATGGTAATTATGTCGATGACGATTTGAAGCTCACCGCGCAAGGTGGAGTTTGGGAGCGAGACGAAGAAGACGTGACGCGGGACCGGGCGTGCACATCCCCGGGGTGGTTGGCGCCGTATCGTGGCAAGTATGAATTTGAAGAGCTCGGTTCAGATGCGTTACAGTTCCAGCAGCTCACGGCGGGTATTTTAGACAATGGTGCACAAGCAGCGGTGATGGAGGTGAGTGCGGAGCAAATACGATGCAAGGCGACGCGAGGGATGAACTTTGACATTGTCGCCTTGACGTCGCTCGACGGCGCGCGAGTAAATTACAACGGTTTGGATGCGGAATACACCGCACACGTCGCCGAGGTGTTTAAAGGTTTGAGTAATGCCGAAACGCAACGCGCAGTGATCAACAAGGATGAAATCGATTCGGATTTATTTGAAGAGTACGCCAGTAGTGTGCCGATTGTGACGTACACGACGGATTTAGACAATCGCGTGGGGGCGGATGTGTTCCCAGCGCGCGTCGATTACTCTTTGTTCGAAACCGCAATCTCACTTTCAACCCCAGCTGGAAATGTCGAGGTCGTGGTTGGATTAGTTGGTGAGCACATGGTTGGGCCTATTTGCTGCGCCGCCGCCATTGGTCTCGCTGCGGAAATTCCCTTGGATGTCATCGCCGCCGGCTTGGAGGCGATTGAAGTCATTCCCGGTCGCATGGAGCTCATTGATGAAGGACAAGAGTTTTCAGTGTTAGTTGACAGCGCGAACACGCCAGAAGCGATTGAACGCGCCATCAGAAGCGTTCGCGCCACGGGTTGTGCGCGCGTCATCACCGTTCTCGGATGCGAAGGTGAAGATGAAAATCGCGGACATCGCGCCGTCGTCGGCAAGGTTGCGCACGATTTGTCCGACGTCCTCTTCATCACCAATGATTCCCCACGTGCGGAGAACCCGTATGAGATCTTGGAGGACATTTGCGGTGGATTTAGAACGGAGATTTACGAAAGCGATAAAATCCGTGAAGAGGCGTTATTTCCATTTTTGAAGGATATGTATCAAGTGCATGAAAACGCGCGATACGAGTGCATGCGCCTTCAAAATTTAGTTCGTAGATACATCATGGTTGATCGTTATCACGCTATTCGAGCGGCAATTGGTATGGCTGAGCCCGATGACGTGGTATTGATCTTAGGTCGAGGGGCGAAGGATTATTTCATCGTTGGGCGCGAAAAGCATTGGTTTGAAGATGCCCTCGAGGCGCGCGACGCGTTGAAGAAGATTGGCGCGATTCAAGCGAGCGGCGTGGACACGCGCAACCTTCCGTGGGCATCCATCTCCGCGCGAGCGACTAACCCGAGCGCGGGCAACCTTTTAGATTAACTATACAACACAAAATGACGACACACGAGCCTCTCAGACTCATAGCATTTACACACATTAGCACAAAAGCGTTTAATGATTATTCAGTTTGCGACGCTATCGATTGGACGCGCGGGCGAGCGCCCATTCCCAATTCCCATCATTCATCATTCATCCATCACTCATCTACACAAACGACTCACTAATCTTCTGCTGCAACATCTCAACATTCTCTTTGATGCACAACAACTCTTCATTCGCCTTATCCCGCGATGATATTTGTCTCTGTTCGAGCGTCTTTAACGCGCTCTCCGCCGCCTTTAACGTTTCAAGCGCGCCCAGCATTTGTTCTCCCACATCTTCTCTCGCAAGCTTAAACGCATTCCCCAAGTCCTGACTATGCCGTAACACCGATTGTGCGGTGAGTCCACCACCATCGCCTTCGATATCATTGTCGTCATCCGGTTGACGATTAAAATTTTCATCGTCTCGTTCGCGGCTCGCGTCATCGTCCCGACGAAGCGGTTCTAAATCCCGATCGAGCAATTCCGTCCACCCTTCACCGCCTTGCGCCTGAACATCCTCACTCGCCGCTAACGCGCGCGCGAAATCCATCGACGTAGGTCCATCACCGTGTTCATCGCGAATCGCCGTCATTGGAACCCCACACCGAGTCAACGTGATGGCACGAGAGGCGAAGCGACGAATGCGCGCACACACCGCGTTTGCTCTGTCTTTGCGCGCGCGATCGCACGCCGACGCCGAGGGTAGTCGATGACAAACAATATGAACCACTTCGTCGCGGCGCGCGGTGGTCGAATCCCGTCGTCGTCGCGATGTCGCGTCGCGATTTCGCGTCGCGATGTCGCGCCAACATCACAACGCCACAATCACGCGCGGCAACACACGTATAATAGTGAAAACAAAAGTAGATTACGAATATCATTCGATGACAACTAAACGCAGATTCACCAGAAACATACTCAATTACAGAACCCTCTATATAATCGAAACAGTGCGCTGTGCTGGCCTTCTCGATCGACGATCGCATCGACGCGACGCGCGTTCGACGCCACACAGCGACGACGATGTACGCCGCCGCCGCACGCATCGCCACGCGACGCGCGCACCGATGCGTGGTGACGACGGCGCGCGCCGCGTCGTCCTCAGCGTCTGAAGTCGCCCCGATATGGACGGGCGAAGAGGATGACCGCGCGCGATCGGTGAACGCATTCACGAGGTTCGGGACGCCGGAAGCGCAGTCTTTCGCGCACATTGGCGTCATCGCCGCCGCGAATGAGACCAAGGTACGTTATCTGCGCGCGTATGGAGCGTTTTCGCGCGCGCGCGTGCGCACACGAGCGCGTGGTGGGTCGAAGTGTTGGGGGTGGATCGATCGCTCGGGTGGATCGAGCGCGGGGTTTGATTTGATTATGTGTTTGGGTCGAGCTGGCGTGGTCGTGAGGCGCCAGATCTCGGTGATTATGCTTGCATTGCATAGATTGTGGATTCTTGTATCGCGTTCGTGTGACTGACGTGTGTGTGTGCGTGTGTGTGCATGGTGTGACGCGTAGGTGACGACGCTCGCGAACGGGTTGCGCGTGGCGACTGAGGCGGCTCCGCACGCGGAAACTGCCACCGTGGGCGTGTGGATTGATGCTGGATCGCGATATGAAGATGCGACGACGAATGGTACGGCTCATTTCTTGGAGCACATGGCGTTTAAGGGCACGAAGACGCGCACGGCGGCGAGCTTGGAGGAGGAAATTGAAAACATGGGTGGACATTTGAACGCGTACACGAGCCGCGAACAGACGACGTATTACGCCAAGGTGTTCAAGCAAGACGTCCCCAAGGCGGTGGATATCTTGAGTGATATCTTGCAAAATTCGGCGTTGGAAAAGCCGCAAATTGAGCGCGAGCGTGGGGTGATTTTGCGCGAAATGGAGGAGGTTGAAAAGGATATTGAAGAGGTGCTCTTTGATCACTTGCACGCGACGGCGTTCCAGCACACGTCTCTTGGGAGCACGATTCTCGGCTCTGAAAAGTGCGTGCGATCTGTGACGCAAGAAGATTTGCAAACATATATCAAGACGCATTACACGGCGCCGCGCATGGTGCTCGTGGGTACTGGTGCGGTTGATCACGACGCGCTCGTCTCCGCTGCGGAGAAGGCGTTCAAGGACCTCCCGACGGCGGGCGCGAGCACGAAGGACTTGGTGTCTAAGAACCCTGGTCACTTCACCGGTAGCGAAGTGCGTATCCGTGATGATGATATGTCCACAATCAACTTTGCCGTCGCGTTCAAGGGTGCGTCATGGTCTTCCCCGGATGCCGTGCCGTTGATGGTCATGCAAGCCATGCTCGGAAGCTGGGACAAGAACGCCGTCGGCGCGTCTGATATGATGTCGCCGTTGGCGCAATCGTTCTACGCTAACAAGCTCGGTAACTCTTTCATGGCGTTCAACACCAACTATGCCGACACTGGGTTGTTCGGTATTCACGTGTCGTCCGACAATAAGGATACGATTGACGACACCGCCTTTGCGGTGATGCGCGAGTTCCAAAACCTTATTTACTGCCCAGAAGAGCAAGACGTGTTGCGCGCCAAGGAGGCGTTGAAGGCGTCTTTGTTGTTGCACTCCGAGTCCGGCACTAGTGCGGTCGCCGAGGAAGTTGGTCGTCAGCTCTTGACTTACGGTAAGCGCATGAGCCGCGCCGAGTTGTTTGCTCGCATCGACGGCGTCAACGTGGAAACCGTCAAGGCGACGGCGTGGAAGTACATTCGCGACCAAGAGCTCGCTATTGCCGCCATTGGCCCGACCCAGTTCTTGCCAGATTACCTTTGGTTCAGAACGTCAACGTACAATAACTTTTACTAAATTAGCTCTGAGGCTTGAAATCCCATACCAAAACTTTAGCGCACACGTAAAAGCAGCCTCCGCGCCATTGACTTTCATTTATAGTTTACAATACATCGGCTAATCACATTGGCTACATTCATCACCCTAGTGATGCTCATCGTGATCATCGTGCTCAAAGTGCGGCGCATGTCCGTACAACAACACGTCTCCATCCTTATAAAACCGATAAAACACCCAAAACCACATCACGGCGCCAAACCCAGTGCCCAACGCCTTGTGCGCGAAGGACGCGTCGTGTAACGTCACGCCCTCGTGCGTCACGCCGCCGTGCTCGCTCGCTGTGTGCGCGAAGAACAAACGTAAAACCATGCGTCGTCAGTACGTATATCGTGCGTGCGCGTCGTTGTCATCGTCGATGCGCCGTAAACGTTCGTTCGTTCGTTCGATCGATCGTTGACGCCGACGTGAACGCGCGTCGCCGTCGTCGCGCGTACCGTAACCGCGCGCGTTGCGCGGGATGCCACATCGCGGTGTCACGCGTAATCGCGTGCCGAGTTCGAGCAGGTTTCTCCGTGCGAAAGACATGAGAACCGGGGTGCGTCGTGCAGTGTGGAGCTTCAGCACAAGGGTTGCGAAGACTGCGAGACGCCGAGGATAGCGGCGGTGGATAATCGCGGCGATATGAACGAATTACAAGTCTATGTCGTGGAAACCGCGAGCATGGCACGGGCTTCTTTTAGAATCAATCGCGTGAGCAGTAAGCCGGCGATGAGATCGGCGGCGTATAACATATAAAACACGTGGTTCCAATCGTCAGACATGGAGGTGATGTAGCCGGTGAGCATCGGGCCAATGGCGGCGCCGATAGATCCTGTGCCATCAATGATTGCGGTTACGGTTGCTAAAGCACGTGAGTTGCCTTTTAAGCTTTCATGCGTGCCTAAGTCAGCGCTCACGGCGGTGGTGATGAGGGCATAAGGGCCGTTGACGAGCATTCCGCTGAGCGCCATCAACGCCAAGTTTGTCGACATCGAACGCGCGCCGTACTCACGGTACATGAATAGCACCGGAATAGACAAGTACACGAACCCAGCCGCGGTCATAGACCGAGCGTTGTATTTGTCGCTAATGTATCCCGCTAAAATACCACCCACGATGCCACCGAGATCGAAAATCACGGATAATTCCCCAGACTTGGCGGCGCTGAGATACTTGCCATCGATTTCAGTGCGCTCAATGTAAAATGGCAACCAATACAAAAATGTGTACGCCACGAGCTTGGTGAAAAACAAGCAGAGTGAAAACGTAATAACACCTGGAATCTTCAGTGCCGCGACAAAACCTACGGCTTTGTCACGTTCTCGCGGACGCCGTTCAGACGCGACGTCAACTAGACGTCGGCGCGCTACAGATTCTTCGTCATCGCTCAAATTCATCGAACTGCTCGATGGAGAAGATGATACGCCACCATTTGCGGGAGGTAATCCAACGTCTTCGGGGCTAACGACGAGAAAATTCCAAACGAGCACACCCGCGAGCATGGTCAACACGCCTGGGATGATAAAACTCATTCCCCAGTTTGAATTTCTCAGCGCTGACGCGGCTAACACCGACCCGAGCATGTTTCCGATCGACGTGTGCGAGTTCCACACCCCCATGACTAATCCTCGCTTACCTTTGCCGAACCAATTACCGACCACGCTCACGACGCTCGGCCACCCAGTGCTCTGAAACACCCCAGCGACCATTTGAACGCCGACGTAATACCACACGCTATGAATATTCAAATAGTACCCCATGCCGAACATCGACACCCAAGCCCCGGACATGATCATTCCGAACGTTAAAAACTTGCGCAAATCCATTCTGTCCCCAATGTGTCCGCTGAAGAACATGCCTATCGAATAACTTGCCAGGAACGCAAAGTCACACATGCCGATAACTCTCGTGCCTTCCTCCCCGTCAAACGGCGCCCATCCTCGCGCCCCTTGCGAGATAGACTCCTGATCAGGATTCAACACGCTCTTCACAATACTCGGCGGTTTTCTCGATGCGTGATACAACGCATACGCTATAAACGTCACCACCAACGTCGCCGCTCGGTGCTGGCTCGCGCTCAAATTCTTCTTTCGTCGCGCAATGTACGCGCGCATCCCAGGCGCCAAGCGCTTCGGGTCCACAACGAACCCACCACCATCAATCATAATAGCACCCCCACTGACGTATTCCTCCGTTTCACTCCCGCTCCCGCCGTCCTCGTCGCTCCCGTCCTCGTCCTCGTCCTCGTCGTGCCCCGCGCGTGCGAGTAATCCACCCCACCGCGTCCTCCTCCTCCACCCCTCGCGCTCGTCCGTGCGCGTCGTGCGCGTCGTCGTCGTCGCGCCCGTCGTCGTCGTCGCGCCCGTCCGTCCGTCGACCCACACGCGATTCGCCAATCGCGCTCGTCGTCGTCGCACGCGCGTCTCTGTCGTCCGACGCGGCGCCCAGCCCCACGCGTACACTCGTATCCCGTGCACCGCCAATGAAAAACCATCCATCCCCCATCATCGACGACGACGACGACGCGGTCCGCGATGGATGCATGCGTGCATGCATGTTGATCGCGTCCCGATCGGTATCATCGATCACGCGCCAACGCCGTAGATGCATGGCGTCATGCAAATAAAGCGAATGCGCATCCAAATGCATGCATCACTTTTTCGAAGGGGCCATCCAGTGCATCCATCGCCGGCGTTGACGCAGTGTTCGACGCGCCGACCGGCCGACACAACGCGTTCACGAATTCGTGCGACGTCACTCGCGTGTGTTCCTTCTCCGTGCTTTCGTAGTCTGTGCTTTCGTCGTCATCCATGAACGCGTCGTCGTTGCGCGCGGTTCAGGTTAACCACGCCGCTGGAGGCGTGCGGCGCTCGAGTCGCCGCACGGTGGCGTCGCGTCGCGTCGTCGCCGCGGCGGCGGCGGCAGATCGTCAAGAGTTGTGCAAGGCTGAGATCCCTCCGCACATTCCTCGCGCGGATTTCGTCAAGCAAATGTACCGCTGGTGCTCGAGCGAGTACGAGCAAGGCGGGTTGAGCGCGTACGGGAAGCGCATGAGCGTGGAGTGCATTAACGAACTGGCGGATGGGGACACGAATGGTGTGCTTGTGAGAATTTATGATTTTAAGGATGGCAAGGAAGTTGAGATTGGGCAGCTCATCGCGCAGATGGATGATGAAAAGGTGCAAACGTGGGATACGATCGTGCCCACAAAGGAGGGCGGGATTGAAAAGTTGAACCGAGACGGGAAGGATCATTTTATTGAGGGACGATTTTTTGTGATTTCGCGACCGTTACCGGCGGATGAGAGCTCTAACCCGGCGTTGAAGAAGATGATCAAGCGATTGACGTTGGCCATCAATGCTTATTATTCTTTTGGTTCGCCATTCTCGGAGGACTTTTAAAAGACGCGTCGGGTCGAGGCGGCGAGAGGGCGTTTCGCGCCTACTTTTTCAAGGTTGAATAATCGATGTAACGACGACGACGATGGCGTCGTCGTCATCAAGCACGCGGCGGCGGTTTTTAATACCACACACATATCAAATATATTGCACTCCTTATCGTCTCATTCTACACTTTCCTACTACATTTTCTACTACGTCTTCTAAAGTCTACAACCCGCGCATGTGTTTCACGCGGTCCACGAGAGCCTTGAACGAGTGAGGTTCGTTCACCGCAAGCTCTGCCAAAATCTTCCGATCGACGCACACGTTCTCTCGGCCTAATCCATTAATGAACTCATTATATTTAACCTGTAGCCGTGCGATGCAACGTCAGTACAAAGGCGCGCTGCGCGCGAAGAAACCACGAGGGACAGAGACCGCGGCGCGTTTGCCACGGTTGCACACGAGACATACACACACACACACACAAACGCACGCGCGCGCACAGACATAAACAACGTACCCCATGTTCTCTCGTCGCCGCATTAATCCGCGTGATCCATAACCGTCGCCAATCCCGCTTCTTATTCCGTCGATCGCGGTATTGGTACTGCCACGACTTTTCCACGCGGTTCCTCGCAATTTTGATGCAATTCTTCGCTCGTCCTCGCATGCCCTTGGCTGCGGCGAAAATCTTCTCTCGTATCGTCATCTCGCACCGCGATTGACGTCACCACCCGCTCCCGCGACGCGCACTGCCGCACCGAAGCAATCGGAGCTCCACTTCATTGATGTTGGAGCTCCAAAAAATTCATTCTATACCCTAGACTTAGGGTTTTGGAGCCTCATCATCATCATCACGTCGAAACCCGCACGCGTCGCATCCGTCTCTTATTGACGCTCGACAACCGCGATGGGTACGTGTATTTCGACGCGAACGCACCGCACGCGCGCGTACCTCGCGCCTCGTCCGCGCCGCGCCGCTCACGTTCGTCGTTCGCGCGCGCGAGAGGCGCTCGAGCGACGCGGCTGCGATCGGTCGCGGGTCCCGATCGCGGCGCTCGCGCTCGCGCGCGCTCGCGCGCCCGACGGCGATGCGCGCGCGATGCGCGGCGCGGCGCGCGCGCGATGGATGGCATGGTCACGCATGCGCGCGTGTGTGCGCTGTGTGAGGGTGTTCACGCCGCGCATCGCGCGCGGTTGGCGCGCACAGCTCGAACGATGACGACTAACCCTGCGCGCGTCGTCGATGATGGTGAACAGGTATCTCTCGCGATTCGTTGCACAAGCGCCGCGCTACTGGTGGTAAGCAAAAGCCGTGGAGAAAGAAGAGAAAGTACGTTGTTTTATTCGTTTGTGAGCTCGGTCGCGGCGTGTCGTCGTCGTGCGTCGCGTGAGGGGGCGTGTGTCCAGCCTGGGCGCGAGGGCTTGTGCTAGGGCTTTCCGTCGGATCGCGATGTGTCGACGTTGTCGTCCGTCGTGTGCGTGCATGCGGTGTTCTTTGCGCGCGTGCGCGTGAGTATGATACTGACGATTTATGTGTTGCGTTTTGTGTCGCGTTTTAGATACGAGCTCGGCCGCCAACCGGCGAACACGAAGTTGTCCTCCAATGTGTGCGTGCGCCAAGTGCGTTGCCGCGGGGGCAACGTGAAGCACCGCGCTTTGCGTTTGGATACCGGTAACTTTGCGTGGGGTAGCGAAGCCTGCACGCGCAAGACTCGTATCTTGGATGTTGTGTACAACGCGTCCAACAACGAGCTCGTGCGTACGAAGACGCTCGTGAAGGGTGCGATTGTCGCCATTGACGCCGCGCCGTACCGCGCGTGGTACGCCCAACACTACGGCAAGAAGATTGGCATCAAGGTCAAGAACGGTGCCAAGGTTGAGTCTGAAGACATTGATGAGAAGCGATCGAAGTCTGTCACCATGAAGTTGCGTTCCCGCAACCGCGATCACTCGGTTCAGCCGGCCATTGATGAGCAATTCAGCACTGGTCGTTTGTTGGCGTGCATCTCCTCTCGCCCGGGCCAGTGCGGCCGTGCGGATGGGTACGTCTTGGAAGGCAAGGAGCTTGAATTCTATCAACGCAAGATGCAGAAGAAGAAGCACGCCGCGAAGGCGGCCGCTAGTGCCGCCGCCGCTGCCGCTTTGGCCGCGGCGGTCTAATGTTCGTTGCATTTTTGCGATTGCGCCGAGATTCTGGTGAACGACTCTCATACGACTCACGTTGTAATAGAAATTACAAAACCGTAGTACAAAACAACTCATGCCAATTAAACACCTACACGACTACGCGATTTGCGTCATTCGCGCACACGAAAGAGCGACGCATTTGAGTGTCGCGCCAAGCGACGACGTCCAATGTCCCCGTCGTCCAATAAATAAATGTC
>Ga0255753_1005993_pt1 | contig 11409 bp, 14 predicted proteins | sample 041ome_10_FD_179953 | JGI IMG/M metagenome (GOLD analysis project Ga0255753, IMG submission 179953) | Coastal salt marsh microbial communities from the Groves Creek Marsh, Skidaway Island, Georgia - 041412US metaG (version 2) | ecosystem: Environmental > Aquatic > Marine > Intertidal zone > Salt...
TTATTGAGACTGAAAAGAAGATCCGCAAGATGCGACAGGAAGCTATCTATGCTGAGATTGATCGCAGAGAGAAACTTAAAGAATTAGGCATTGCCGCAATTGTTGTTGTATTAGCAGTTGCTACTGTAGGTGGTGCAATAGCGTTAATGGTAGCAATGAAAGGAGTTAATGGTGGCTAAGAAACCAGTTCGTGGTCAACGTATGGCTACATCAATGAAGAAATCAGCATTCAAGCCTTGTGCAGGTTGTAAGACCAAAGCTAAGTGCAAAGCTGCCGGTAAGTGCATGAAGAAGAAATAATGGCTAAGAAGACTACAAAGGCAGACCGTAAGTATGCCAATGGTACTACTTACAAGGATTCCAAAGGCGTAACACATAAGCGCACTTCGGCTAAAGGGACTAAACGAGGAGATGCTTACTGTGCTCGAAGCAGTGGTCAGAAAAGCAAAGACGGTACTATGTCGCCAAAGCTTAAAGCAAGACGTAAAGCTTGGGGATGCAAAGGCAAGAAGTCAGTTAGAGGATAAGACAATGATTCCAAAGCCAGTTATCGTTAAATGGGCAGACATCACAACGTACATGGTTTGGAATGAATCTGCAGAACAAGATATGTGTATCTTTGAAACCATTGGTTTCTTAATCGAAGAAACTGATGAGTACTACAAGCTGTGTGATACAGCCCCTGACATTGGACAAGTCACTAAATACCCAAAGGGATGTATTTTAGAAATCACTGAGTTGAAGAAATGAAAGTTCTCGTACTAGTGCTAACCCTAATGCTCTCAGGATGTTCCACAATGGGACTCGTTGGTGGACTCTTTGGTGACGATAGTGGCACTGAAGTAAACACTAATGCTCAGATTGGTAAAGAGAACACTCAGAACAATGCAGTGGTTCAGGCGAACACTGAGGCATCTGGAGAAGCTCAGGTAGCTGATCAGGCTAACAAGGTTGAAGGTACTCAGATCATTAACTCTGACTTACCACCTTGGATTCTCATTATGATTGCACTGCTTGCAGGTTGGGCAATCCCAAGTCCTATGGAGATGGCATTAGGTATTGTCAACTTCTTCAGGATCATCTTTGGCAAAGAACCTATTAAGAGATAAGTATGCCTGTAAAGAAGACTAACGGTTGCTACAAGTACGGTAAGACTGGAAAGAAATACTGTGGTTCTGGAGCTAAAGCTAAAGCAGCACGACAAGGTAGAGCTATAGAAGCCTCTAAACGTCGTAAGAAAGCTTGACTTTTCAACAAAAATATGCTAAAATAAACACATAAGATGATTAAGAAAACTTTTGGTGGTTCTTTGTTGACCACAAACACAACTCTCTACGAAGTACCTGCTGAGAAAAAAGCCCAGTGGGTACTTTTGTATGCTACTAATACATCAGGTTCTACTTCTAACTTCTCCGTAGACTTCTATGATTCTTCAGAGTCAGCTACTTTAGCAATCTTTGATGATTATAGTTTATCAGCTAAGGAATTCTTTAAGATTGGTGGAGAGTTTAACGAATTTGTTTCAATGAAGGCAGGAGACAAGATTATTGCTTCTTGTAGCACTGACAATGCAGTTACCATGTTAGTGTCGATCATTGAAGAGAATGATATAATTCAAGGTGGATAATGGACATCCCAATAATTTACTCAGACAAGTACGTTATTAGTCTTGAGGTGATCCTGAGGGGCAAGAAAGCTGCTCAGTTTATCCATGCAGATGTGACTGACTGGAGTAAAGAAACTTACAAGGAGTTAAAACAAAAGTGGGCAGAATTTAGGGCAATCCATCGGGACACTATCTACGCCTATCCACAGGAAGCTAAGACTGCAAAGTTTGCAGAAAAGTTTGGGTTTACCCCAATAGGTGACATTATGAGGCATAAAGTCTAATGGGTGGTGTAGTAAGTAGCGTCTTTGATGCCGTAGGCGACGTTGTAGAAGGCGTTGTTGATGTCGTTGAAGACGTAGTCGACGGTGTCGGTGACTTTGTAGGCGACGTAGGTGAGTTTGCTGTAGATGCAGTGCGTAGTCCTATTGGTCAAATTGCAGTCTCTGTTGCATTTCCTCAATACGCTGCATACATCAATGCTGCTGCAAAAGTAGCTAATGGCGAAGATCTAAATGCTTTTGACTTCGTCTCTCTAGGCATCCAAGGCTACTCAGACCTTAATGCAGGTGTCGAAGTTCCCGCAAATGTACAGAAGGCTGCTCGTACTGCAGCACGTATTGCTGATGGTGCTGATCCTGTCACTGCTTTGGTTGGTGCTTATGGTGCCGATTGGATTGCTGAGACTGGAATCACAGAAACACTTGAGAACACCGTAGGTGATGTTTTTGGTGAGGACGCTTGGCAGTTCGTTGCTGAGAAGATGGACTTCGATCAAGCTGCAGCAGACTTACTTGCAGGTGAAGATCCAATGCGTATGTTAACCAATCAGTTTGGTGACGAAGCAGTTGGTTATCTGTCTTCAAGTGATCCTAATCTACAAGCATTAGGCTTCTCTGGTATTGAAACACTTAACGCATTAAATGAAGGCGTAGATCCTGCCAAAGCACTCCTAAGAGGTGCTCAGGACTACTATCGTCGTGGTGGTGAATTACCAGACTTAGGTGAACTAGGTTCAATGACTGGTATTGAAATTCCAGACTTAGGCTTAGGTGATTTCCTGAGTGAGGTTGGACAAGATATTAAAGACTTTCTGCCAGAGATGAGCTTTGAGGGTCTTAAGAACCTTAAGGACTTAGGTTGGGATCTTAAAGGCGTAGACTTTGAAGGTTTTGACTTTGGTAATATTGAAGGCATCGACTTACCAAAACTAGGTGAGTTAGGTCTTGACATTGGTGACCTTGACATTAACGTTCCACAACTAAAAGAAGCTTTGGCATTCCAAGGTATCTTAGGTGGTCAAGGTGGAACTACAGCTTCACCAGTACAATTTGAAGATGTCAGTGCTGCGTTTAAGAAAACTGGTTTAGAAAATGATTTGCTTGACAATACTCCATCAAGAGCACGTCAGCTATTAGCAGAGGTTTAATGTGACTTATTTAGAACTTGTAAATGCAGTAATGCGTCGTCTACGTGAAGATGAAGTCACTACTGTTGATGAATCTGACTACTCAAAACTTATTGGTGATTTTGTCAATGATGCTAAACGACTAGCAGAGGACGCTTGGAACTGGACTGCCCTACGTGCTACCCATACCATCACGACAGTTTCTGGCGTCCCTACCTATTCCCTAACTGACTTTGGCACTCGTGGTAAAGTTAATGATGTTCACAACGAAACTGATAACTTGGTTGTTCGTTATGAGTCACTACCACGTATCCGTGAGTTAAACCTAGGTACTAACAATGCTAGTGGCACTATTGTCTACTATACGATTGATGGTGTAGATGCTAACGGTGACATTAAAGTACGTTTCTATCAAACTCCTAACTCAGTCAAGACAATCACTGTATATGGCACTAAGCGTCCTTCAAACCTCTCAAGCGACTCTGATGAACTCCTAATTCCATCATCTCCAGTAGTCAACTGGGCATATGCTTATGCACTACGTGAGCGTGGTGAAACTGGTGGTGAGTCAGGTTCAGAGCAAGCAATCTTTGCACAGAATGACTTAGCAACTGCAATCGCACTGGACTCACAATATCATCCTGAAGAGTTACTCTGGGAAACCGTATAATGGCTAAAACGTTACAGAGCATTGCCATTCAAGCTCCGGGTTTCTACGGTCTAAACACCGAGGATAGCCCTACAGCTCTGTCTGAGCAGTTTGCACTGGATGCTACTAACTGTGTTATTGACCAGTATGGTCGTATCGGTGCTCGTAAGGGTTGGGAGTATTATACCACTACCAATCCAGATAGTCTTGTGTCTATCAGTCAGTTTATTCAGGAAGATGGTACTTATGATATTGTCAGCGCATCAGCTACTGCAATTTATGTAGGTGAAGAAACACTGACTGACATTACACCTTCAGGCTACACTGTGGGTGATGGTCGTTATCAGTATGCAACACTAAATAACAAACATTATATGTTCCGTAAGGACTCTAAGCCTGTCGTGTACGATGGCACTACTGCAGTTGCTATTGAAGATCATGCAGACTACTCAGGTACTGTTCCTCAGGCTAATGTTTGTATCTCTTCCTTTGGACGCCTTTGGGCTGCTAATACAACTGCAGATACTACAACCATCTACTGGTCAGACCTACTGACTGGTATGAAGTGGGATACAGGTTCTTCAGGTTCCATTGATGTCTCTAAAGTGTGGGCAGATGGTTCTGATAGTATTACTGCACTAGCAGCACATAACAACTTCCTAATCATCTTTGGTAAACGTCAGATCTTAGTATATCAAGGTGCTTCAGATCCTGCCACGATGTCTCTAGCAGATACCGTTGTTGGTATTGGTTGTGTTGCTCGTGACTCAGTACAAAGCACTGGTTCAGATCTATTATTCTTATCTGATTCAGGTGTACGTAGTTTTAGACGTACCATTCAAGAGAAGTCAATTCCAATCACTGACATCTCTAAGAACATCCGTTCTCAGTTAGACACCTATGTGTTGTCAGAGACAGGACATATTACTTCTGTCTACTCACCTGAAGATGCTTTCTACTTACTTCAGTTACCTACGTCACAACAGACATATTGTTTTGATACTCGTACTCCACTACAAGATGGTTCCTATCGTGCAACCATTTGGAATGCAATCAATCCTCAGTGTATGATGCGTAGTATTGACGGTGACTTACACTTCGGTAAGGAACTTGGTGTAGCACGTTACATAGGTTATGACGATAATGGTTCTCCATATCAGATGTCATACTTTACTAACTACTTAGACTTTGGTGCTCCAAGTAACCTTAAGCTACTTAAGAACCTTAAGATCACCGTAATCGGTGGTAGTGCGACTGACGTAACACTCAACTGGGGTTATGACTACAGCTACGCATACAAGAAGAAACGTTTCACTCTGACAACTCAGGTCATTGCTGAGTATAACATTGCAGAGTATAACGAAGGTGAGTTCAACGCAGGTGTTCTAGTAAACCGTCCTAACGTAAACGCTAGTGGTGGTGGAGCAGTAGTACAACTGGGTGTGGAAGCAGAAATCAATGGTGCGCCAGTTTCAATTCAGCGCATGACAGCACAAGCAATCGTAGGAAGGACTATCTAATGTCGAACTATACTAAAACTACTAACTTTGCAGTTAAGGATACACTGGCATCAGGTAACCCTGCGAAGATCATTAAAGGCTCAGAGATTAATACTGAGTTCGATAACGTTGCAACTGCAGTGGCAACTAAGGCAAACACAGCATCACCTACCTTCACTGGTACTGTGACTGTTCCAACCTTGACCGTCACAGGTACTGCAACTGTGGGTACTGTTGATGGAGGCACGTTCTAATGGCAACAGCAGATGTAATCAGTGGGTTACTGAGCGGAGGTAGTCAGTTAGCTGCTGCTTATCTCCCATATCAGGCTGCAGGAGAGTCATCTCAGGCACTTCAACAGATGGCTAATCGTTTCATCTCTGAGTCTGGCAAATTAGGCACTCAAGCAGCAGAAGCAGCAGCCTTTAAACCTTTCTCAATCACTACAGGCACTGGCACTACTAATGTAGGCGCAGGTGGTTCGATTAACCAACAGTTAGCTCAACAACCTTCTGCAATCCAACAGGCAATGTTGAGTCAAGCTTCGGGTCTTGCAGGAACACCTACAGCGTCTGCTCAGGACATCTACAGCCAACTTCAGGCATCTCAAGCAGGTGAGGCTGAAAGAGCACGTCTTGCCCTTGAGAATCGATTACAGGCTCAAGGTCGTGGTGATGTACGTACTGCAGCTTATGGTGGTACTCCAGAGCAATTAGCAATGGAGAAAGCATTACAAGAACAATCATCTAAGAACTGGTTGGCTGCTCAAACATTAGCTCCACAGCTTGCAGGTCAAAACATTCAGAATGTCGCAGGTGCCTTAGGTGCTTCCTATACACCTCAGACACAAGAGTTCAATGCACTTCAGCAAGCTATCGCAACCTCTAAACTTGCACAATCAGGTGCCTTAGGTGAATCTGAGGCTCTCTATAAGTCAGGTATTGCAGGATTAAGTGCTGAAGCAGATCTTGTAGCAGCTCAAGCAGCTTATGAAGCACAACGTAACCGTGACTTAGCTTCAGCATTAACTGGTATGTTTGCTACTTCAGGTACTGGTCAAACTACTCCACTAAATGACTTAATCACTAACTTGCTTGGTGGTAGTCCTTCAGGAAGTACTTCTTCTTCAAGTAGTGGTGGTTTATTTGGGTGGTTAGGCGATGTATTTGGAGGTTCTTCAGACTCAGGTACTACAACTTCTGATTGGGCAGATATTTTAACTAATGAAAATAATAGTGGTTGGTTTGGTGATTACTACGATCCTGCACAAGATTGGTGGGCATAATGGCTAAGAATTTAATTGCAGATTTACTTCAGTCTCCTTCGGCAGCTAAAGCTCAACTAGACGAAGAATTACAACTCAAAGGTGCTTTAGCTGCAAAACCTTTCATTGGTGCAACTAACGCTTACAATCCAATCTCTGGAGCAATGAATCGTTTGACTGCTACAATGCTTCAAGGCTCTCCTCAAGCAGCTTCTCAGATGGTTAGAGGTGTCACTGGTGGCTTAGGTTCTCTAGCTTCTGGTATGGGTGCTACACAAGCTGGTGACGCATTACGTCGCATGGGTTTAAGTCCACAAGAACAACAAGCTGAAGCAATCAATAAAGCTGCTGTTGGTATGGCTCGTACTCCTGAAGGTCTTCGTGAGTTTGCACAGAAGCTCCGTGAGATGGGTCGTGGTGATTTAGCAGAGCGTATTGATGACAAAGCTGACGCCTTGATGCTTAAGACTCGTGAGTTAGACATTAAAGAACGTGAGTTGTTGTCTGGTAAAAATGCAAGTACTGCTGAAAAGACTATTCGTTACTTTGCTGAACAAGTCCTTAAGTGTGACATGAATGACCCTAAGTGTTTGAAGGAAGCTATGCAGATGGCTATCGACTACAAGCGTAGCGATACTGCAGCTAACCAAATGAACGTACATTCATATAAAGCATTGGGTGACAAATATACTAAAGCTGAACAGTCTCGTGTAAACATTCAGACTGCCAATGAAGCCCTTAAGCAACTCGATAGTGGTCGTGTAAATATTGGTGCATTTGGTAATACCCGTCAAGACGCAGAGAAGCTGTATGCTCAAATACTACAATCAATGGGTGTTAACGTAGTCGATGAACAAGACGCTGTTGCACGTACTGCGGAACTTTTGGCTAAGACTAAGAGACTTGGTGGTCAATTACTTGCTTCTGGTATGTTCGGTTCAGGTACTGGTATTTCTGAACGTGACTTGCAGACCGCAATGGAAATGGCAGGTGCTTCTGAAAGCTTGAGTCCTCAATCAATGATACAGATTCTCAAGTACAATGCTCAATTCGAGCAAGCAGCTCTTAAAAATTACAATAACCAATTAAATCGCTATAGTACTGCATTCTGGAATCGTGTTCCTGAAGGCGGTAAAGCAGCATATGCAGTAGATATTCCAGAAATCTACGAGATGAAGACTGACAAGACGATGAAAGTTCAAGTTAGACTTGATGATCAGACTTACAGTGTTCCTAAAGGTGCTGTTGTTGGTAAGGCATCTGATGGTACTTACCGCTACAAGTTTAGAGGCAAGATTTACAACATGGACGGCACAGAGGTTAAATAATCATGGCTGAAGATTTCATTGCTTTAGATGTCCAACCGGACTTCATGGAGATCACTGAGCAAGATCCTTTGGATTTTATGCCTTCAGAGGATCAACCTACAGAACTACAACAACCTGCAATCGAACCTGATAGTTTGTTAGGTCGTGTCGGTGAGAAGCTTGGTAAACGTATTGACTTCATGGAAGACACTACTAAGGAATACCTTGATAATAAAATCACTTATCCTGAGGTAGTCTTACGCTCATTTGGTAGTGCTTTTGGTGCTCTATTTGATACCGTCGGTGAAACTGCAATGACAATACTGTCTACGCTGACTCCAGATCAAGCTGAAGATTGGCTTAAAGAACAGATTGCTGCAGGTGCTTCTTCAGTGATGGAAACTGAGACTGCTCAAGAACTCCTAGCGGCATACCAAGGATTGCCTGAGCGTGTCCGTAAAGATATTGGTGCTGCAGTTAATGTTGGTTTTGGTATTCTACCTGCTAAAAGTGTTGTTGGTAAGAAATTAACTGAATCTGCCATTGAGTCACAAAAGAAAACCTTAGGCAAGTATGTGTTGAGTCAGACTCCTAACGCTAAGCAAGCTCGTATTGCAGAAGCAGGTTTAGCACCATCACGACAAAATGTATTGAATCGTGAAAATGAGATTTTAAATACTGTATTGTCAATCAAAGGCATCTCTGAGACTACTAAGCGTCCTAAGATTATGGCAGGTCTCAATGGTGAAGTTGGTCGTTTAGGTTCTATGATTCGTAAAGAACTAGAAAGAGTAAAACTAGCAGTTCCTAAAGGTACTGTTAATCACCGTATCAGTATGCGATTGACTGACTTTATTAAGAACAACCCAGAATACTTGGGTAAAGATCTCAAACCTACTTATGAGAAAGTTATTCGTGCCTATCAGACTGCATTGAGCAAATACGATGGTAAACCTTCAAGCTTGTTAGAGATGCGTCGTGACTTCGACAAAGTCGTTGAGAAGTTCTTTAAGAAAGACGTACACGCAGGTGATGATGTTAGTCGTGAAGTTGTAGCTCAGATTCGTAATGAGATGAATCAGATCATGCAGGACATTGCACCTAATGCTCAAATTCGTGCTGCAATGCAACGTCAACACAACGCACTGCTTGCCAAGGAGAACCTAGGCTATAATATGGCTCGTGAAGGTTCTACTGTAGATAAGATTCTCACTAAAGTTGAGCACCATCCAATGTTCACCACTAGCTTACTAACAGGTGGTGGTATGGCGTCTAAAGCTATGGGTTCAGAACCTCTAGGTGTTGGCTTAGGACTCTTAGGTACAGGTTATGCAGCATCACGTCCTGCAGTTCGTAGAGCAGCAGGTGAAACACTTCAGGCTGCACCTGTGGGTCGTAGCATGATTATGGACATGATGGATCAACAGGAGCAACCATAATGGGTTTAATGAAAGATATGGAGAAGGTCTCAGACGAATATCGTACTGGTGACCGTAACTATCTTGAGTGGCTCTTAGGCAACACTGCAGCAACTGCTCGTGCTGCCAATGAAGCTGTAGGTACTGCAATTGATTATATGGTGCCTGATCAGTTAGGCATTGGTTCTACCATCGCTGACATTGCTAACTACGTAGCAAATACTGACGCAGGTCAATACGTATCTCAAAAGAAGAAAGAGTTTACTGAAGAATATCCAGTTACTTCTCGAATGTTTGGTGAGATGGTAGATGTAGCTTCTGCAGCACCTATTGGTCGTGCAATAGGACGTACTGATCCTGCCATGCGTGGTATACATACATCCTCAGGTGATGTGATTATCGATAACTACTACAACCCACGTAGTAAAATCTATAGTGAACCTGTAGAAAATATGTTGCAGAAGATCTCACCAGATAAGGTAAGTCCTTCAGGTAAGGAAGTCTACGTTAAAGATAACAAGACACAGAATAAGATCCGTAAGGGAATGGGTATGACTCAATTCCTTGGTCGTGGTTTAGGTCGTGTAGCACAAAACTTAATCAATCCTTACAATAGAGCACTCTATGCAGAGCATGGTATTAGTCCTTCATACAAATATGCTTACAACAAATACTTAGAAGCTGACAAAAAATACAAAGATGCTTTAGAAGCTAAGGTTCCCATTGCAGAGCGTACTAAACTATTAGCGAAGCGCAATGCAGCCATTGAGGAAGCCCATAGTCAGATGCAGCAGATGGGTAATATACGTCAACAAGCAGAAGCAGTGGCACGTAAGAATGACGCTACAGACCCATTCAATATTGCTGCGGCAAGCCCAAGCTCACCTAACTACTTCAACCCTGCTCAAGTAGGTTCAGGCAAGAACTGGTACTGGTCTACAGGTGCTAAAGATTCTAATTTACGTAACATAGCACCTGAGGAATCTAAGTTTGTTCAGAATCATTTTGAGGACACTTGGCTTAAAGGTACTGATCTAAACGACGTAAAGGTTGTCGTTAAGAAACCACACTCACAGGTTACTGGTGATCACTTCCGTGATGTCATTGGGCGTAACTCACAAGTTAAACACGCCTTAGATGTCTTTAAGAACTTTAAGCGTCGTGGACGTCCTGAGTTTGAAACCTTGGATGATCTTGAGGCAGCACTTAAGAAGAAAGAAGCTTCTAAGATTAAAGTGACAGGTTCAAAAGATAAGAAGAAAGCCTTCACTGTCGTAGGTCAAGATGCGGGTGGTGTTTGGATTAAGATGGGTAAAGCAGGTACTGCCAAAGTTGAAGGTGGTGTCAATATGCTCATCAAAATCGAACCTAACGGTAACGTTACTGGCTATATGTCAGACCTTCATGACTTCCTAGAGAAAGTTCCGGGTCTTGGTCAAGGTTTGGCTTATAGTCTACCAAAGAAAGTGTTGGCTGTATCACCCCCAATGCAATCCAATGTCTACACTTTGATGTCTGAGGCTAAGACTTCTGACATCTTTGGTAAGGCAGGTATGGCTAAACGTAAACCAATTCCTTCATTCCCTGAAAATGAACGTAGTGTTGCCGTAGATCGTCTGAATGAGGCAGCAAATATTAAACCTTCTACTGGGGAACTTGTACGTCAAACTGGTCAAGTAGCTCAGAACCTCTCTCTGTTCGATAGAGCGGCTCAGGAAGAGGAGCAATAGGGTACCTTAGGGTAAGCATAAAAAACCCCTCAGAGACTTTCCTAGGGCTTCTGAGGGGCTATAAATCTTATGGTACTACGTCCAATTTTACCACAAGTGACTTGAGTAGCTCCTGAAGCATCCTTGCTCCAGTTTTCCACTCGAATCTCCTGAATTCCCTATCGATCTCATAGAGTTTCAGGATTATGTCATCACGACTCATACCCATAGCTCTCCTTTCAAAGTGCCCGCCTTGGCGTATTCTGTGGATCTCTTCTCAAAGAAGTTATCGTGTGACACACCGTTGAGAATCCAATCTAGCCACTCCAATGGATTTTCTTTCACTCCGTAGTTAGGCTTCAGTCCTAGCTGAAGTAGACGACGATCAGCAATGTAACGAATATATTGCTTCACCTCCTCTGCAGTCAATCCTTGAATACCTCCCTGCTCGAATGCTAGGTCAATGAAGTGATCTTCTAGATCTACCATCTCACGACAGATGCTATACAGTTCCTTCTTAAAGTCATCTGTCCACACCCAAGGATTCTC
>Ga0255753_1005994_pt1 | contig 11408 bp, 7 predicted proteins | sample 041ome_10_FD_179953 | JGI IMG/M metagenome (GOLD analysis project Ga0255753, IMG submission 179953) | Coastal salt marsh microbial communities from the Groves Creek Marsh, Skidaway Island, Georgia - 041412US metaG (version 2) | ecosystem: Environmental > Aquatic > Marine > Intertidal zone > Salt...
AAAACACTTTATACGCATTTCGAGAACAAAGAACAACTTGTTCGGGAGAGTGCGAATTTTGTTTTTGATTGCGTCTGTAGTGAAATTGAAGAGATTAAATTAAAAGCTGCTCACCCTATCGAAGAACTCTATAGTGTAAAATCGGCTGTACTCAAATACCTGCAAAATGAATCTCTTTCGCCTACTTATCAACTACAAAAGTTTTATCCAGAAATCTATTCCAACCTTCGCGATCAGGAATACAGTCGCTTTGGTGTCATGGTACAGTCTAGCCTCAGATTAGGAATCGAAACAGGGCTTTTTCGCCCCAATATTAATGTAGATTTTGTCTCGCGTTTGTACATGAACGGAATGCGTGGAATTCGAGATATCGATATTTTCCCGATCGCACAATTCGACATCAACACACTCTTTGAAAATTATTTAGAATACCATGCTCGGGCAATTGTTACTCCCAAAGGGCTTAGGGTATTGAATGAATTTATTGGAACATCTGAACAAAAATAAATGAAAAAAAAATTGCTTTACATCTTTTTCTTGGCTGGACTAATTGGCTTTGCCCAAGACACTCCCGCTTCTTTTTCGCTCAATGAAGCGGTAGAATGGGGAATGAACTACAATCGCACCCTAAAACGTGCCACTATTGAGGTTCAAAAAGCCCACAAAGAAAAATGGAAAACCCTTTCCATTGGATTCCCACAAATCAATGCAAACCTTATCTACCAAAACAATATTGAGCAACCTGTTTCCCTTATTCCAGCTCAATTTTTTGGAGGGCAAGCAGGTGAGTTTGCTGAAGTTATTTTTGGAACTAAACAAACCGCCATAGGAACGGTCGAGTTAAATCAACTCATTTTTGACGGCACCTATGTAGTAGGAGTTCAAGGTATTCGTCATTTTATTGAAACAGCCGAAAATGTTTTGGAAAAAACTCAAATTGAGGTGAAGAAAGCCATCGTTACCTCCTATGTCAATGCACTGGTCGCAAGAGAATCGTTGGCTGTTTTGAAGAAGAACGCCCATGCCCTGGAAAAAAACATTGAAGAAGCCCACCAATTATACAAAAACGGCTTCACTGAAGAAGAAACTGTGGAACAGCTAAGACTAACCCTCTCAAGTCTAAATTCTCAAATTCGTTATTTAAGCAAATCAACTGATCTTGCCAACAATGTCTTTAAACTACTTTTGGGAATTGAACTCACAGAAAATTTCGACTTCTCCAATAGTTTAGAAGAATTAGCCACCCTGCATCTACTCGAAGAAGACCCAACAGCTAGCTATGAAAACAATATTGACATTCGTTTGGCAGAAAATGAGCTTACCTCTGAGGGCTTCTTGTATCGCCTGGAGCGGGCCAAAGGGCTGCCTTCTTTTAGTGCCTTCCTCAATGGAAGCTATATGGGTAACAATGATGAATTTGACTTTACCAATTCTTCGCAAAAATGGTTTGGATCTTCTGCCTTTGGCTTTAAATTAAGGGTACCTATTTTTAGTTCCTTTGGAAGAATGGCGAGTGCACAAAAAGCAAAATTAAGTGTATTACAGGCCGAGACCAAGCTCATCGAAGTAAAGGCGCAAATTTATGTAGATTGGCAAAATGCCCTTAACAATTATGCATTGGCAAAAGAAGAACATGCCACTGCTCTTGAAAACTTATCTCTTGCAGAACGCATCGAAAAGAAAAATACCACCAAGTTTTTCGAAGGTCTTTCAGGAAGTTTCGACCTGCGTCAAGCACAATTACAATTATACCAAGCCCAACAAAATGCGATTCAAGGCATGCGTAACGTTATCCTTGAGAAAACAATTTTAGACACTATAATCAACAACGTACAATAATTCCATCATGAAAAAAACGCTACTCCTTTTCACAAGCATCTTCCTTGCCCAGTGTGGATCATCCGACAAACAAACAACGGCTGAAATCATTGAAGGCGGAGATTTAGCCGCTATACAAACCAAGAAAACAGAAGTTGTCAAAACCATCAATGCACTACAAACTGAATTGAATTTATTGAACAATGCAATTGGAGAAGTGGACACCCAAAAGAAATTTCTCTTGGTCTCATCTGTTGCTGTAAACTCAACTTCATATACACATTATGTTGATTTTCAAGGAACCCTTGAAACAGATAAAAACATTGTCGTTTACCCTGAAATTCCTGGTCTTTTAAAAACCATCAATGTTCGTGTTGGACAAAAAGTTAAACAAGGTCAGCTCATGGCGACCTTGTCAGATAGTGGGTTAATTGATCAACTTGAACAACTGGAATTACAATTAGAACTAGCTAAGACTACCTACAATCGTCAAAGTCGCTTATGGGACCAAAAAATTGGTTCGGAGATTCAATACCTACAGGCTAAAACTCAATTCAAGAGTCTGGAAAAAAGCATTGCGCAAATGAAAGATCAGGTGGCAAAAACAAACCTTATTGCTCCTTTCGATGGAATTATTGATCAAATCATGGCAGATCCAGGAAGCAATTTGGCCCCTGGAATGACTCCTGTCCTTCGCATCATCAACATGGATGAAATGAAGGTTAGTGCCTTTATTCCAGAATTACACCTCCCAAATATTTCGGCCAATACCCCTGTTGTTGTCAATATTCCTGTTCTCAGAAAATCCTTGGATGCCAAGGTTTCTTCTGTAGGAAACTTTATTAACCCCAACAACCGTTCTTTTCGTATTGAAATTGAATTGAAAAATCAAGAAGGTGATCTGAAACCAAATATGACCGCCCAATTAAGGGTCAATGATTATATCAACCCAACTGCACTAATGGTCGCCTCCAAAAACATTTTAGAAGATCAAGCAGGAGCTCACTTCGTCTATACCTTAGAAGAGGTTTCAGGGAAAGAAAGTGTTTTTAAAGCCGTGAAAACCTTTGTGACCATTGGTAAATCTTCAGACAATCAAACGGAAATTTTAAGTGGTCTTCAGGCTGGAGATCGATTGGTAGAAGATGGAATTCGTTTAATCGAAGATCAACAATTGGTTAACGTAACACAATCTTAAGCAGCCCAAAAACATGAAAAAATCATCACAACTCAAAGAGTTTTCACTTTCCTCCTGGGCCATCGATCACAGTACGGTAATCTATGTTGTAATTGGGTTATTCTTTATTTTGGGAATCTCCTCCTACCTCACTCTGCCGCGTGAAAATTATCCTGAAATCAATACGAACGAAATTTTTGTCAGTTCAATCTATCCGGGAAATACAGCCGAGGACATTGAGCGCTTGATTACTGATCCATTGGAAGAAGAACTTAAAGGAGTACCTAATTTAGTCGGCATTGAATCAACTTCATTAGAAAACTTTTCCCTCATCACCATTGAATTTGATGAATCTATTTCCAAAGAAAGTGCGAAAATAAAAGTTCAAGACAAAATCGATGCGGTTACCTCTAGTGCCGACTGGCCCACTTTTAACAATGCAAAAGTAGAGCCCACTTCTTTCGAATTTAGTTTGTCGGAAGAGGTTCCCATTCTAAATATCGGTCTTAGTGGAGATCTGCCCATTGCAGAAATGAAATTCTATGGAGAATTGTTGCAGGACAAGATTGAACAAATGGCCGAAATCAAAGAAGTTGCCCTAAGAGGAGTACAAGACTTTGAAATAGAAGTCTCTTTGGATCTCTTGAAAATGAATGCCGCTACCCTTTCTTTTGACGATGTTATCAATGCCATTCAAAGAGGGAACAGTACCGTTTCTGCTGGAAATATCGAAGGCAATGGACTGCGCAGAAACCTACGTGTCATTGGGGAAATTGAACGCCCAGAAGACCTAGAAAAATTTGTGCTAAAAAACCAAAACGGAACCGTATATATGGGAGATATCGCTCAAATCTCCTTCAAAGAAAAAGAGAAGAATTCATTTGCTCGTTCAGACGGTAAGACTGCTATTGTATTGGACATCAAAAAACGAAGTGGAAAAAATCTCATTAAAACGGTTGAGAAAATTAGAGCCATTGTAGCCGATATTGAAAAAAATGATTTTCCCGCAGCCATTGAAGTTGATATTTCGAATGACCAATCCAATGCCACCAAGAATTTGGTGAGTGATTTGGCCAATAACATCATCTTTGGGGTTCTGCTTGTCATCACCGTCTTGATGTTTTTCCTAGGGTTTCGCAATGCTTTATTTGTTGGTTTTGCCATACCCATGTCCATGTTTATGTCTTTTATGATTCTTGGATTCTTGGGGCAAACCATCAATACCATGGTTTTATTCGGTCTCATTATGGGGCTAGGAATGCTGGTCGATAACGGAATTGTGGTGGTAGAAAATGCCTATCGCTTGATGGAAAAAGAAGGCATGTCCTCTATCGAAGCAGCCAAAAAAGGGATAGGCGAAATCGCTTACCCTATCATCATCTCAACGGCAACCACCATTGCCGCCTTTCTTCCCTTGGGTTTTTGGCCCGGAACAATTGGAGAATTCATGATCTTTTTCCCTATTACACTATCCATTGTCTTGGGGTCATCTTTGATCGTGGCGATTTTCTTCAACTCCATGCTGGTCTCTAAATTCATGGAAATTGAAGATCGTGAACTCAGTAGAAAGAGTCTGTGGCGCATGACCTTTATCTTGGGTGGATTAGGCTTACTTTTGATTTTTAAAGAAGGAACCTTGCGAGGTTTGGGGACTATAATGCTCCTTACAACTCTTTTATTTTGGTCTTATAAATACTTTATCAAAGGCTGGGCGACCTATTTTCAGGACGTTTTCCTTTTGCGCTTAGAGGCAAATTATTCTAAGGTTTTGCGCTATGCATTGACCGGCAAAAGACCCTATGTCTTCTTGTTTGGAACCATCAGTCTTTTGTTTTCCTCCTTTGTTATATTAGGATTAGCAGCTCCCAAAGTTGAGTTTTTTCCAGAAAATCAGCCCCAACAAATTTTTATTTATGCTGAATATCCCGAAGGAACAGCCATAGACAAAACCAATGCGACCTCCAAGCGAATTGAAGCTGTGGTCGCAAAAGTCATCGGGAACAGTAAGTACATTGATGGAGATACCAACTTTATGATTGACTCCAATGTTGCCATGGTAGGACTTGGAGCACAAAATCCCGAAACGGACAAAGGAGGGGATCAGGAAATGCCTCACAAGGCAAAAATAACATTGACGATGGCAGAATTTAAATACCGTCGTGGCTTTTCAAGTGAAACCCTTCGTCAAGAAATTCAACAAGCCCTCAGAGGAAAATTTGCTGGAATTTCCATTTCTGTCGAGAAAGAAGCAGCTGGACCTCCAGCAGGCTACCCGGTCAACATTGAGGTATCGGGTGAGGATTACAACGAATTAATTCAAGTTGCCGAAAACCTTAAAACCTTTTTAAACAAAGAAAGTATTCTTGGGGTAGAAGAAATCAAGGTCGATGTAAACAAAAGCAAACCAGGTTTAGTGGTCAATATCGATCGTCGAAAATCAGGAAGTCTCGGTGTTGCTGCAGGACAAATTGGACAGCAATTGCGTCGTTCGCTTTATGGCGAAAAGGCAGGGATTTATAAAAAAGATGGTGAAGATTACGACATCAATGTTCGCTTTGAAAAAGAGGATCGTAAAGACACCGGTACTTTATTGGACCAATACATCGTTTTCCGCGACCAAGCCTCAGGAAGGATCAAAGAAGTGCCAATTAGTGCCATGGTAAGCATCGACAATTCTACTTCATTCAGTGCCATCAAACACAAAGACCTACGTAGGGTGGTTACCGTTTATTCGGCGGTGCTGGCAGGTTACAATGCGAATGAGGTGGTTGATCATGTCAAAGAAAGCATAACTGGCTTCAACGGTTTCCCTCGCGGTGTCGATTATACCTTCACTGGGGAAGTTGCAGAACAAGAGAAAAATATGAATTTCCTTTTGGGAGCCTTGGGCACTGCCCTAGGATTAATTCTTTTCTTATTGGTGCTTCAATTCAACTCAATTTCAAATCCATTAATCATTCTCTTATCCATCTTCCTAAGTTTTACGGGAGTACTTTACGGAATTAGTGGCTTTGGTATGCCATTCGTCATCATGATGACCATGATGGGAATTATTTCCCTCTCTGGAATTGTAGTAAATAATGGGGTCGTTTTAATTGATTACACTCAATTACTCATTGCGCGTAAAAAAGAAGCCATGGGCATTCCTTTTGATCAAATGCTTCCTCGTATTGAAGCGAGAGAAGCCATTGTTTTGGGGGGTACTGCGCGTTTACGCCCAGTACTTTTGACCGCCATCACCACCATTTTAGGATTAATTCCCTTGGCTACTGGACTCAACATTAACTTCTTGACCTTGGTGACCAATTGGGATCCTAACATCTATGTGGGTGGAGACAATGTAATCTTTTGGGGACCCTTGTGTTGGACAGTAATTTTTGGATTAAGCTTTGCCACCTTCCTTACCTTAGTCATTGTACCGGCCTGTTTTTACTTGGTCTACCGATTAAAATTAAGGATAAACGCTTGGAGAAACAGATAAGAAGAAAGAACTTAATACCTTTGCAAAGAATTCAATTTCTATGTTAAGAACAACCAATTGTGGGGCACTGACCCTTGCGCAACTCGGAGAAGAAGTAACCCTATCAGGATGGGTACAAAAAACCAGAGACAAAGGCTTTGTCCTTTGGGTCGATCTTCGCGATCGCTATGGTATCACGCAAATCATTTTTGATGAAGAGCGCACGCCAATAGAGGTCATGGAAAAAGCCCGTGCTTTGGGTAGAGAGTTTGTGATACAAATAAAAGGAGCTGTCATTGAACGAGAGTCCAAAAACCCAAATATCCCTACAGGAGAAATTGAGATTTTGGCTACAGCATTGTCCGTGCTCAACCCAGCTAAAACACCCCCTTTTACCATAGAGGACGAAACAGATGGTGGAGAGGAATTACGCATGCAATACCGTTACCTCGATATTCGCAGAAAACTCGTACGTGAAAACTTGATTTTTCGCTCTAAGGTAAGTTTAGCCATTCGGAACTATCTTTCTACTCATAATTTTATTGATGTAGAAACACCCTATCTCATAAAGTCTACCCCAGAAGGTGCCCGAGATTTTGTGGTGCCTTCTCGCATGAATGCTGGTCAGTTTTATGCCTTACCTCAATCTCCACAAACATTCAAACAATTGCTCATGGTAGGCGGAATGGACAAGTATTTCCAAATCGTAAAATGCTTTAGAGATGAAGATTTACGTGCTGACCGTCAGCCCGAATTCACCCAAATTGACTGCGAAATGACCTTTGTCGAACAAGAAGATATCTTACAGCAGTTCGAAGGTCTTTTAACCCACCTCCTCAAAGAAATTAAAGGTGTTGATGTCTCTTCATTTCCACGTATGTCCTATGCCGAAGCCATGCAAAAATACGGAAACGATAAACCGGATATTCGCTTTGGAATGGAATTTGGCGAACTCAATAGCCTTGCACAAAACAAAGGCTTCAATGTCTTCGATCAGCAAGAATTGGTTGTTGGAATTGCTGTACCCAATGCAGCTGTCTATACACGTAAACAAATTGATGCTTTAATCGATTGGGTCAAACGTCCACAAATTGGAGCCAATGGATTGGTATGGGTAAAATGCAATGAAGACGGAAGCTATAAATCTTCTGTAGATAAATTCTACAACCAAGAAGACCTTGCCCAATGGGCTCGGGCTACCAACGCCAAGGCTGGAGATCTTATCCTTGTCATGGCTGGTGGAACACATTCAACACGCACACAGCTATCTGCCCTACGTATGGAATTAGCTGAGCAATTGGGCTTACGAAAACCCAATGAGTTTGCCCCCCTTTGGGTGGTCGATTTTCCTTTATTGGAATGGGACGAAGAAAGCAAACGTTACCATGCCATGCACCATCCCTTCACCGCACCCAAGCCAGAGCAAGTGGCCCTCTTGTCCAGCGATCCTGGTGCAGTAAATGCAAATGCCTATGACCTGGTGCTAAATGGGAACGAAATTGGGGGCGGATCAATTCGAATCCACGATGCCAAAATGCAAGAAAAAATGTTTGACCTTCTTGGATTTACCCCAGAAGAGGCTAAGGCTCAGTTTGGTTTTTTAATGGAAGCCTTCCAATATGGAGCGCCTCCTCACGGTGGAATTGCCCTTGGACTTGATCGTTTGGTCGCCATTCTTGGCGGACAAGAAACCATCAGAGATTTCATTGCCTTTCCAAAAAACAATAGTGGACGCGATTTGATGATCGACGCTCCTTCGCCCATCGACAGTCAGCAGTTAGATGAATTAAGCATACGTTTACAACCCAAAACTAACTAAAGTGCGTTATCTTTTAAATCTTCTTTTTTGGGGCTTTGTCGGTGTACTTTTCTATGGGTTTTACCATAAAGCATCCATCGATTATGCCGCTGGAGAAAAGTGGATAGGAAGCGCTGTTCTCGGACTAACCTTCATCTATCTACCCCTCTTTCTTGTATACAGATGGAAAGACAAAAAGTTATCAGATTACACCCTTTCCGACGATAATTTTAATAAAATGAAAGATAAAAAGTCACAAAATGCTGAAAATCAATAATCATCATTGATTTTATTTTTTTTCCCAGAGTAACGAAATGAACTTTTTATTAACTTTGTGCTTTAAAACATTTCTTATGACAGGTACAGTTAAATTTTTTATTGGTTCAAAGGGATATGGGTTTATCACCAATGACGAAACAGGCGAAGATATTTTCGTTCATGCTACATCTCTCAATGGACAAGAACTCAATGAGGGTGACAAAGTAGAATATGTAGAAGAAGATGGTAACAAAGGAAAGGTCGCTGCTCAAGTCCAACTTCTGTAAAACACAACATTTTATTGATGTGAAAACGTGCTCCTTCAAGCGCGTTTTTTTATCTCCTTTTCTGAAAGAAACGCCTCATTAAATCACTCGCTTCTTCCTCTAAAACTCCCCCTAAAACAGTTGTTTTTGGATGAGGGTCAATTCCTTTGGTTTGGTACCCCCGTTTTGCATCATAAGCCCCGAAAACAACACGATCCACCTGCGACCAATACAAAGCACCCATACACATTATACAGGGCTCAAGGGTCACATATAGCGTACAAGCTTTCAAGTATTTTCCACCCAAAAAGTTTGCAGCAGAAGTAATGGCTTGCATCTCTGCATGGGCGGTAACATCGTGCAGGCGTTCTGTTAAATTGTGGGCCCGTGCGATGATTTGTTGGTTGATCACAACCACTGCTCCTACTGGCACCTCGTCTATATCGAATGCCGCTTCTGCCTCAACAAGGGCTTTACGCATAAAATATTGATCATCTAGTTGCATGCTTCTTCGCCTATAAAAGTGGTTATGGCTTTTACTATTCCAACAGCATCCAAACCTAACTCTCGTTTCAAAACTGCGGGTGAACCATGGGAAACAAAACCATCAGGAATTCCAATCTGTTTCATTTTAATGGTATAGCCTTTGTTGTTTGCCCAAGTCAAGAGTGTACTGCCTACACCGCCAATAAGACTGCCCTCTTCAACACAAACGAGCTGTGTAAAGCGAGAAAAAATACGATGCAATAATTTTTCATCCAGAGGTTTTATACAAGCTAAATCATAATGGGCAATCGGCTGATCTATGCGTGTTAGTGCATCGGCTACCTCAACGGCCATGGTGCCCACAGAAATAACCGCCGTGTACTCTCCTTCTCTTAGACAAGTTCCCTTGGTATAATCGATTTGCTTAAACGGCACTTCCCAATTGTCCAATTCACCAGACCCTCTGGGATAGCGAATGGCTACTGGTCCCTTGGGCGGAAAAGTGGCAAGGGTATAGAGTTGCTGTCGCAATTGTATTTCGTCTCTTGGGGCAAGTAATGTCAACCCTGGCAAGGTTTGTAAAAAGACCAGGTCAAAAACTCCATGATGTGTCGACCCGTCGTGACCAACCAAACCTGCCCGATCAATACAAAAGACCACGCCTAATTTTTGTAAGACAACATCGTGAATGACTTGGTCATAGGCCCGCTGTAAAAAGGTAGAATAGATCACACAAAATGGCAATAGGCCTTGGGTAGCCATTCCTGCAGCAAGGGTTACAGCATGCTGTTCTGCAATGCCCACATCCAAGCATCGCTTGGGGTATTTTTCCATCAAGTCCACCAGTCCACTGCCGGTTGGCATGGCCGGACTAATGGCCATCAAATGAGGGTGGTCGGCAAAAAGTGCGGCTAGCGTTTTCCCCACTACCGTTTGAAACTTGGTTTTTCCCGCTTTGGGCTGTTTGCTTAATTTTCCCGTTTGGGGGTCAAACTTTCCAGGAGCATGAAAAATAATTTGGTTTTCTTCGGCAGTGGCCAAGCCCTTGCCTTTAATTGTTCTAAGGTGAACTAATCGCGGTCCTTTCTTCTTTTTCTGCTCGCTGAAAACACTACACAATAGCTCTAAATCGTGCCCGTCATAAGGACCAGTATAGGGAATATTCAAGGACTCAAAAAGCGTGTTTTGTTCGGGACTGTTTCGGGCAAACGAATTTTTGAGGGCGCCTACACTGGGATCAATCCCCATGGCGTTGTCGTTTAAGACAATCAAAACATTGGCCTTTGTCGTTCCCAAATGATTGAGCGCCTCAAAAGCCATTCCACTAGCGATAGAGGCATCGCCTATAACAGCAATGTGCTGATGTTCTTCTCCATTGTGTTCAGCAGCCAAAGCCATTCCTAAAATAGCCGATATGGAGGTGGACGAATGTCCTGTACCAAAAGTATCGAATGGACTCTCCTCCCGATTGGGGAAACCACTTAATCCCTTCCACTGGCGCAAGCTCTCAAATGCTGTCCAACGCCCAGTGAGCATTTTATGCCCATAGGCCTGGTGACCAACATCCCAAATCAAACGATCGTTGGGTGTATCAAAAATAGTATGCAAGGCAACGGTAAGCTCAACTACACCTAAGCTCGCTCCCAAATGTCCCTCCCTTTGGGCCACCACCTGGATGATTTCTGCCCGTAATTCATCGGCCAATTGCTGTAATTGCACTTGGTTATACGAACGGAAATCCCGCGGATGTGTGATCGAAGACAGGCGTTTTTTTGTCATGACGTAAAGGTAACATAATTAAGAATGTAAAGAAGGCAATCAGTATGACCTAATAGACAATGGTAATTGTATGCGGAACGAAGCAGTCTCGCAGCCTAACAGTCACAATTCCTAATTCTCAATTTCTATTTAAACTATTCCTTGTCGATTGATTATATTAGAGCTTTAAATCAACCTTCCATGTCAACACAGAAACGGCTCTTTTTACTCGATGCATTTGCCTTGATTTTTCGTGGCTATTACGCCTTTATAAAAAATCCACGGATCAACTCCAAAGGAATGGACACCTCAGCCATTTTTGGGTTCATGAATTCCCTTTTGGATGTCATCAAAAAAGAACGTCCCGATCATTTAGCCGTTTGTTTT
>Ga0255753_1005998_pt1 | contig 11400 bp, 11 predicted proteins | sample 041ome_10_FD_179953 | JGI IMG/M metagenome (GOLD analysis project Ga0255753, IMG submission 179953) | Coastal salt marsh microbial communities from the Groves Creek Marsh, Skidaway Island, Georgia - 041412US metaG (version 2) | ecosystem: Environmental > Aquatic > Marine > Intertidal zone > Salt...
GTTTTTTATTTTCTTCTTGTTGTTTTATATATTTTTCTTGTTGTTTTCTTTCTTCTTCTTTTCTCTTTTTTGAGATTGCCCTTGCTGCTTCATATTGACTTCTTCTTAATCTTTCTTCAAATGGTGTATTTAATTTTATATTAATATCTTCTCCTGTTGTTGTTTGATATTCATCTAAAATGATTTGTTTTTCTTCTTCTTCTTCTCTTTCTATTTCTCTTTCTATTTCTCTTTCTTCTTGTCTTAACATTAAATCTTGTGCATATTTAATATCATCTTCTTCTATTGTCATTTTTTCTGGAGTAGGATAATTTGGCACTTCATCAATATCAACAATTTCATCATCTTTTTGTTTACTTTGTTTTTTTGATAATGATTTTGATTTAATTTTTCTTATTTGTTGTGGTAGTTGTGGTGGTTGTGGTGGTTGTCGTTGTGGTGGTTGTGGTTGTTTTTGTGGTTGCATTTGAATTGGTGGTTGTATTCTAAATTGTGGTTGTGGTTGTTTTTGTAGTTGTCGTTGTGGTTGTTGTTGCATTTGAATTGGTGGTTGTATTCTAAATTGTGGTTGTGGTTGTTGTTGCATTTGAATTGGTGGTTGTATTTTTCCATTATAGTTTAATTCTTTTGGTTCTATAGACATTAATTTTTTATATATTATTTTTTTTTTTTTTCAAGATATTGTGCAACTGCGTTTTTAAATAAATATTTATTATATTTCTTTTTTTCCATCATATTAAATTCTAATCCCTTACGTTTTATTTCTTTTAATCTGTCAAAATCTTTTAATTCACTTTGTGAAAAGATTAACTGCATTTTAAGGTTTATGAATTTATTACGGTCTGAAAAATTAAGATTACTAGTTGTTTGTAATTTATAAGCTAATGCTAAATATTCATCAATATCTTTCATATCTTTTTCTGTTAATATAATACCATTGCTCATTATATTTTGTTTTATTCCAAATGGTTGTTGTATTCCAATTTTTTGTTGTTGTATTCCAATTTTTTGTTGTTGTATTCCAATTGGTTGTTGTATTCCAAATGGTTGTTGTATTCCAAATGGTTGTTGTTTCATTCTAACTGGTGGTTCTATTCTAAATTGATTCTGATTCTTATTTACTGAACCTCTTTTTTGAGTTTTTCTTTGACTTCGATATCTTCTATTCTTGATATCACTATCAATATTTTTAATATTTTCTTGTATTTGTTGATACCTTTTTTGTATTTTAGATAATTCAGTTTGATTATTTGGATTTTGTTGTTGTACATTAATATATCTATTATAATAACTTTGTTGTTTTGATAAATTAATATTTAAAAATCGGTTTAATTCATCTAAAGTATATATTTTATTTCTATTATATTCTTCTTCTGATTGTGAATACATATTATTTTTTTCTCCTCTTTCTAATTCTTGAATTTGTTTTTGAATCTCTCGTAATTCTTTATCATCTGTATATTCTTTTTGATAACGTTGTGCATTACTATCTCTTCTTTTAGAAGCAGGAATACGATTAATTAAATCATCTATTCTTCTTGAAAGTTTTAAGTTTGGTGTAGCAACATCCTTTCCTGATAATTTATCATTTACTTGTTTTTGAAGTTTCTTTAATTTTTCTCTCTCACTCTTAATATCATCAATAATACTTTCTTCTTTTTCTCTTGCTTTTAATAATTTCCGTGCTTTATCTTTAATTTCATCTGCTAAATTTTTTAAATCTTTTTTCTTTTTCTCCTTCTTTAATTTACGTAAACGTTGTTCTTCTTTCCTTTTTAATTTTTCTAAGTTCTTTTTATCTAATTTCTCTTGTTCTTCTTTTAATTTTTGTTTTTCTTTTTTAATACGTTTTTCATGATGTTCTGTTATTTTATTTAATATTTGTTGTTCTTTTTCTTCTAATTTCTTTCTTTTATATTCTAATGATTTTTTTAAATCTTTTTTGATATCTCGTTTTTTTAATGCATGTGAAATCTCTTTTATTTTATCTTGTACTTTTTCAAGTGACATTGATAATTTTTTTTCTTTTGCTTTATCTCTTTTCTTTTCTTCATTATCACTACTTTTTCGTCTTGTTCTACTTTTACTTTTTCGTCTTGTTCTACTTCGTGAAACTGATGAAGTTATTGGTGATACAATTTTATCAGTAATTGACATTCCACTTGTGGAAATACGTCGTCTTGTAGATGAATCTCTATCTCTATTCTTTTTCTTTGTTTTTCGTCTTCTTCTTTTGGTTGGTTCATCATCATCATCCATATATGTTTTTCTTGTTGATGGTGTTGGAGTTAATTTTTTATGTTTAAAAACTTTCTCTAAAAAACCTTTTTTCTTTTCTGCGCGTAATCCTTTTGTTTTACTTCTAACAGTTCTCTTTTTAAGAATTGATGGTGTTTCAACTAACTTTTTTTGCCTTGGCATATTTATTATATACTATATTAAATAATATTATTTTTTATTTTTTATATTATTATTTTAAATTAAACTAATATCAGTAATTATAATATTAATAAAATATATAATGAATGAAATATTATTAGATATTTTTTATGAAAATGGTATTGTTGAGATTATTATTGACTATAAAAATACTATTGAATTATTTGAATTAGATGAAAAAATAGATTTAATCTCTTCACAAATTAAACTATTAAAAACAAATAAAAAAATTATTGGTAGATGTGTTGTTTCAGAAAATGGAAAACAACATATGAAATATAAAGAATATTTTAAAAATATGGGTAGTAGTTATGATATTGATTATACAGAATATTATAATTTATACATAAATAAAATTAATCAACTTCGAAATACTCTTTTTGAATTACAAGTTGAAAAATTATTTAGAAAAAGTAATAAGAAAAATAAATAAAATTGAAAATTATAATTATAATTAAATTAATCATAGTAAGTAATAATGGGAGACGACACATTTGACGATGATGATTTTGATGATTTACCAATTAGTGATGATGAAGAACTAATTGAAGATATTGAAGATGAAGAAGAAACAAATGAAGAAGATATTGTTGAAATTATTGAAGATGGAATTAATACACCAATTATTAAAAGTAAACTTCCAACTATTGAAGAAGATTTTGATGATGTTGAAGATTATGATTTAGATGAAGAAGATGATTCTACTGGTGATGAATTAAAAGAAGACTTTGAAATAATTGAAGATGGTAATTTAAAAGTAACAGAAAAAAGAGTTACTTTTAATATATTAACAAAATATGAAAAAAATTTCTTATTGGGATTTAGAATCCAACAAATTATTAATGGGTCTTGTATTTTAATTGATATTGATAAAATAGATAATAAAACTCCATACGGAATTGCATTAGAAGAATTAAATAAAAAAGTTATTCCATTTAAAATTAAAAGAACATTACCAAATGGTAATGTAGAAATATGGGACCTTGATGAATTAATGGTTATTTAAAATTTAATAAAAATTAATAATTTATTTTTATTAACTTAATTAATTGTTCTAAAATATAATTTTCGTCTTTCATTTATTGTCCTATCATTAATTAGTTTCTTATTCATATTAAATAAAAAATCACATGACCGTCCTTTTAAACGAGATATTATAAACCATAAACTAAATACTCCACATGCAGAATTAAAATATTGATATTTTTTTTGATTTACTATTACTTTTAGTGGTGCAATACTTTTACTACTTTGTTTTTCAATTCTTTTTATTAATCTCCAAATTTGAACAGGCGGTTTTTCACCTACACTATCAAAAAAACAAATAGTTCTATTTTCTAAATCAATAAATAATGAAATCCAATGTTCTCCTTTTCCAGTACTAACATCAGTATTAAAAATAATTCCTATTTTTTTAATTTTTTTACTAATTTTATTGATATCAAGTGTGGCAATCTCTTTAAATATATAATCAAAATCAATTGGATATGGTCCCATAAATTCAAAATCTTTATATTTTCTCTCATACTGATTCATTACTTTTTCAATATGAGATGTCCATAACCAAGCATTATGATTTAATGGACCAACTGGTTTAAAAGTTTTTTGAATTTCTTTTTCTAATTCTTTATTAAAAAACTTTTGTTTTTTTAATACACATATATCAACTGTTACTTCACAACTTAATTTTTGTTTAATCTCCTTTAGTAATACTGATTTTGGTTTATTTTTAATAGTTATTTTTGAATTACCTTTTAATTTTTTCTTTTTATTTAATTCTTTTGCAATTTTTTGTAATGAATTTAATGAAAAACAAGTTAATCTTGTATTCTTTTTATCTGGAGCACATTGATTATTTATACTAGATTTTTTAGCAAGTGTATTAATAACCATAATAATATATAATATTTATATATATATTTTTAATAAAAAGATATATATTTTTAATTTATTTAAGTCTTTTACAATACTTAATTATATATTATATATTTATTTAAATGTCTAACAAAAAATGTAATACATTAGATTCTTATCATAAAAAAATCATGAATGATTTTAAACAAAATAATAATAAAAAAACTTCAATTGAAAATAAAATTAAAGTTTTAAAAAATAAATTACAAAATATTGAAAAGAAAAAATTACAAGATTGTAGTGATATTGAAATTAAATCTAAACTTAAAATAAAACTTGATATTAAAAATCTCGAAAAAGAATTAGACATTTATAATAATAATAAACAAGAAACAACTTATCTCATTAAAACAATGGATTTATTAAGTGTTTATTATGATAAATCAGGTAATCGTATTGTTTCAGCTGAGAAAAAACAACAAACATCTATTTTTGATTTTATTAATAATAAAAATAATAGAGTTGAAAATCAAAATCTTAATACATTCATTGTTAAAAATACTAAAATTAATAAAACTGACATTTATGCAGAATATTTAGATAAAATTAATGAAAATAGTGAATCTAGAAAAGTTAGTTATGTTAATAATTATACATATTGTAATACTTGCAAACAAGAAAAAGTTTTAAATGTAGTTGATTCTGTTTATATATGTAATAAATGTGGTGATTGTAGTTATACAATTATGGATTCTGAAAAAATACCATATAAAGAACCGGTTATTGAAATGACAAATTTCTCATATAAAAGATATGGACATTTTTGTGAATGGTTATCTAAATTCCAAGGTTTAGAACCAGTTATTATTCCACAAGAAGCATATGATAAAATTCTTACTGAAATTGATAAACAAAAAATCAAAGATTATTCTAAAATAGATTGTGATAAAATGAAACGAATATTAAAGAAAACTGGATATTCAAAATATTATGACCAAGTATTTCACATTATCAATAAGATTAATAATAAACCACCACCAAAATTAAGTAAAGAAGTTGAAGAAAAAATGAGAATAATGTTCAAAAAAACACAAGAACCATTTAGTAAAATTTGTCCAGATGATAGAACAAACTTTTTAAGTTATTCATATGTTATTAGAAAATTTTTAGGAATTTTAAATCAAAGACAATATATGCAATATTTTCCATTATTAAAATCAAAAGAAAAATTATATCAACAAGATATGATGTGGAAAGCAATTTGTAAAGAACTTAATTGGAAATTTGAACCATCTATTTAATTTTTGTATAGTTTTTGATATAAATAAAAAATAATAATTTATAATATATTAATTATTATTAAATGAAGATATATCCTATTACTTTATTCTTTCTAGGAGTTATTATGGCTATTATTGGTTATTATAAACAACAAGATAAACCAAAACAAAAAATCATTTATAAATTTGTAGACCAAACTATAGATGAAGCACAAAAGGGCAGAGAAGATGAAGTTCATAAAACATTTATTAAAATGTTTATTGACCCACCTCTTCTAACTTAAATATAATTTAAATGATTTTTATTAAAATTTATTTAAAAAACAAAGATTATTTTATTTTATAAGTATATGTTTATTTATTATAATAATGTTAATTACATCGGAACTGACATATCAAAATACATTGGATTTTTTTAAAAAAAATATAAATAAAATAAATTGGAAATATGTAGGAAGTAATAGTAATGGATATTCATCAATTGATACATTAAACTTTAAATTTATTCATGAATTTCATGATTATATAAATTGGTGTTTAATTGGTAATGGTTCTTATTTAAATACTTATCAATTTAAAAAAATAGAATTACTTTCTTTTGAATTTATTGATGAATTTAAGAATTATTTAAGATGGAATTCTGTTGGTAGTGGATTAAAACTTGTATTACCTTCAAATAATGGATTTGAAATATATATAAATTATACACCAATTGAAAAATTACCAACTAATTTCATTGATAGATATATTAATAAAATTAATTGGGATTTTATTGGTAGTGGATTAATTAATAATAAAATTGGAAATTATAAAAAAATTGAAGAATTACCATTATCATTTGTTGAAAAATATAAGAATAATATTTTATGGTTATATGTAGGTTCTGGACAAAATAATCATTTGGGAAATTTTACTCATATTAATAATTTACCTTCTGATTTTAAAGAAAAGTTTCAAGATAAAATAAATATTTGTGATTTTTTAGAACATAATATTACAAGTGAAAATATTAAAACAGAATATATTGAAAAAAAAGTTATTCCACAACATTTCAAAAAAATATTTATAAATTGTTATTTAGTATCTGCTTCTTCAATTAAATGTTCAATATGTTTAGACAATATTCGCAGTAATATTCATATTACTAATTGTGGTCATATTTATCATAAAAAATGTATTGATTTTTGGAAAGAAAAACAACTTAATCTTCAAAAAGAATGTAGTTGTCCCGAATGTAGATATAAATTATAAATATATTTCTTAAAAGATTTAAGAAATATAATTTATGTTATTGTATATGGATACTTTGTCAATTTTTGAGACAATACTTAATTATTGTCTTTCCTTTTTCTCAATTAAAGATATATTTTCATTTTCTAGATATGATATAGATAAACTATTTACAATAATAAATATTATATTGGCATTATGTTTAGGAATAATAACTAGTTTTTTTATAAAGAAAGTATTTTAAAATTTATTTATATATAAATATTATATATAAATATAATGTATTTACAATCAAATTCATCTGATTTTATTACAAATGTAAGTGAAAAATTCAAATCATATTCCAAGGATGTATTACCATCTCTTGTTGGAGAAGAAATTTGTAGTTCTATGAAAGAAAGTGACCATCAACAATTCTTTCAATATCAAGAATTCTTATATCAATATATGAAACATCTTAATAAAATTCCAGAAGAAAAATTAAAACAACGAGGTCTATTAGTATATCATGGATTGGGTGCCGGTAAAACTACATCAGGCATTCTTGTTTCAGAAGCATGCAGAGATTATAAATTAAAATCTTTTGGTGCTGATTATGAAACACGTTCAGTATATCATAGAAAAGTAATTATGATGATGCCTGCATCTCTATTATTTGACCCTTGGATTAAAGAGATTGCAAGTAAATGTTTCTCAAACTGTACTGTAAGAAATGCAGTTAATGGATTATTAGAAACAATGAAAAATGAATCACAAACTAAAATCAAAAATGCAGTTATTGAAATGTTAAGAAATTATGATTATTATCTTGTCTTCTATAATGCACATAGTATGAAAGGTGGTTGGAAAGATAAATTAGATTTAATCCCAACTCGTTTAACCTCTGGTGAAAAATATACAAATAAATATTCGGATAGAACAAACCCATTTGATGATGCAGTTGTAATTATTGACGAGTTTCATAACTTAATCAATATGTTCTCTAATAAATTAGTAGATAGTGGTAGATTATCACAGATGTATAGACAGCTATTAGATGCAAAAAATATGAAAATCTTGGCAATGACTGGTACTCCAATTGTCAATAGACCATCTGAAATTGCGATTATTTCAAACCTTATTCGAGGACCTATTATGAATAGACCAGAAATTCAATTTGGTTTAGATAGTGACACTTTTGATATGACATTCTTTAATGAAGATATGGATTCTCTAAAAAATCCAAATATGTTAAAACGAAGATTAAACGGTCTAGTCAGTTATTATCGTGGTATAAACGAATCTGTTTTTGCACAAAAAGTAGAAGAAGAAGTCAAATGTATTATGAATAATGCACAAGAAACTGGTTATTTATTAGCACAACGTTTAGAACGTGAAAAAATACAAGAAAACTTAAAAAAGAATAAACTTGAGAATGATTTAAATAATACATTTTTATCACGAATAAAAGCATCAAATGTCGTATATCCACAATATATGTTTGAAGAAAAACTACTATTATCAAAAGCATTAACAAAAAATGGAAAACCAGTTAATGTTCGTGCTGTTAATAGTAAAACAAGATTATTAGATGAAAAAGTAACATCTGATTCTGAAGAAAAAATCTTAAAAATGTTAGATGTTGATTCAAAACCTTTAAATATTAATAATAACTTAGCAAATTTCTCAAAGAAAACATACCATATTATTAAGAAAGCAATGGAAAGTAATGGTCCAGTATTAATCTATTCTCGTTTTGAAGGATTATATGGTATTAAATTTATTGCAGAGGCATTACGACAAAATGGTTTTGTTGATTATGATAAATCCGCAAAGAAAGATGCACCAAATGGTAAATTTATTCTATGGACAGGAAAACATAGAAATGATAGGAGTAAAAAAGTATTTAACTCAATGGAAAATAAAGATGGTAAATTAATTAAGATTTTCTTAATGACATCAACTGGTAAAGAAGGTATCAGTTTAATGGGTATTCGTCAAATTCATATTATGGAACCATGGTGGAATAATATTGTAATTAGACAAATTATTGGTCGTGGATTACGTATATGTTCGCATTCACATATCCCAAAAGAAGAGTTCATTGATTTTAGAAATGATAGTATTAATAAAATATATAATACTCGATTAGTTAATATTTTCAAATATTCAAGTTATATTGATTTACGTTATAAATTAAATTTATCTAAAAATCTATCAAAACAAGATTTAATGCAACTCCGTAAAAATATTAAAAAAGAAATGTTAGACACTTCTATTGATTATATGATTAGTAAAATTGCAAATAAAAAAGAAATTCAAGAAAAACTTATCTTACAATGTTTAAAAGAAGTTGCTGTTGATTGTCATATTAATATGGAAAGAAATAATGAATCAATTACTTGTTTTGTTGATAATGAATATGAAGATTACTTTAAATCATGGAATATTCGTGATAATTTTATTATTACAGATAGTGAAACAAGATATAAAATTATTAACTTTAAAGGTAAAAAATATTTAGTTGATAACTTAAAGAATGTATATAAAGATATTGGTAATGATAATATCTTAGATAAAAATTTATTAAATAATAAAATTGTTCGCGTAGGAACTTATAAAAATGGAGAAATTATTTTTGATGAATATTTTAAACAAAATGAATTAAAAATCAATAATATTAAGAAAGTTCAAAATAAATTTAAAATTATTCTTGAAGATATCTTAGAACAAGATATTAAAAATAAATCAATATTAGATATCTCTACAATTACACAAAATACATTTATTTTATACAATACATTCGCTAATAAAATGGATTTAATGTTACTTAATCCAGGTGCAGAAGATGAAGAATTAAAAGATAGAATTAAACAAGTAGAAGAAATGGGTTTTAAAAATTTATCAGTTGAAGGAACAATTGACCCGAAAAAGATTGGTAAATATGAATATATTAATATTGACCCAAAGATTTCATTAGTAGAAGATTTAGCACATGTATGTAATAAATTAACAAAAAATTCAAATTATATTATTATTGACTTCACAAATGTTATGTCAAATGTAGATGATGGAACAACAGAATATAATTATTATAAAAATATGATGAACCGTTTAGTTAATGAACACTATTATAATAAAAAACATAATACATTAATTATTTTTAATAAAGAATCTAAAAATGAATTAATGGAATTAATTAAGAAAAATTTTGATAGTAATAAAATCAATGAGTTAATTGATGAATTTACTATGAAAAATATTGAAACAATTGATGATTTACATAAAATATATAAAGAATTATCAGAAGAAATTGCAAATGAAACAGAAATCGCAGGAATTAATATCAAAGACCTTGTTGATAAAGCACCTAAAACAAGCAGACGTAAAATTGTAAAAGTATCAAAAAGTAAGAAAAGTAAAAAATCATCAAAAAAATAAATATATATTAATTTAATTGTAATTTATATAAAATAATATATAATTATAAATATGTTATAATTATATATTTTAAATGGGGTCTTTTCTAAGTCTTACCCCATCATGTATAAAAAATCAAATAAAAGAAGACGAAAATGAAAAAATATTACAAGAATTAAAAAGTAATATGAATTTATTAAAAAGTAGAATAAATAAAATAGAAACTAAAATAGAAATTATATTATTAACAATACAAAAAAAATCTAAATAGAATAGAAATAGATATATTCAATTTATTTAATATATCTAGTATAATGGATTACTTGTAACATCAATTCCACAAAATTCTTCTGGATTTTTACTATAATCAACTGAATTATAAATTCCAATTTTTATAGATTGTTCTAATAAAAATATAAAATTCTCACCAAATTCACTATTATGACCATATGATGTAGATAAAACATGTGCTAATTCGTGAATTGCAACAAACATTAGAATATTAATATTATGTAATTCCATATTTGATTTCTCTCGAAGACATAAATGCATTTCTTTACCTTTATCAATAGTATAAGATGTTCCAGAATCAGTTACTGATGTTTCTTGGATATTATGTGGTTTAAACCGTTCACTCATAATTTTTACATTTTCATTTTCTGGAAAATTTGCAACACAATAATTAATTAATTTTTCTAATCGTCGTTTAATTTCTGCCATTAATTCTGCAGCTTGTTCTTTATCGGGTAAATCTCTAACTAAATGAAATTCTTCATTTCCTGATTTTTCATATACTAATCCAACTGAATCTATTTTAAAATATCCAATAATTAATAATACAACGATAATTATAATAGCAAAATATAAAGAAGTAAAATTTTCTGTTTCTGCCATAAATAATAAATATATAATCTACTAATAAATTATTTTTTAAACTTTTACAATTTTATTTTTAGATTATATAAATAATAATTATGTCTTTTTTAGAAATTAAAAATGCATCTAATATTAAACGAAATACTATTTCAATTAATTCTGCTGAAAGAACTACTGGAACAAGAAATGATTTTACTTATGATTTACCAACACCAATTACAGATGTTCGATTAATTACATTAAATTCAGTTGAATTTCCTCAAACAATATATAATATTAGAGAAATAAATAATTCATTTACTTTTATATCTCCTCTTGGTGT
>Ga0255753_1006010_pt1 | contig 11385 bp, 7 predicted proteins | sample 041ome_10_FD_179953 | JGI IMG/M metagenome (GOLD analysis project Ga0255753, IMG submission 179953) | Coastal salt marsh microbial communities from the Groves Creek Marsh, Skidaway Island, Georgia - 041412US metaG (version 2) | ecosystem: Environmental > Aquatic > Marine > Intertidal zone > Salt...
AGCCAGGGTGTGCATTGCCGAGGGCGACATGCTGGGTAACCGGCGGCGGGTGCGGCGCTTTACGCGCGAGCAGCACCTGCTGTCGGCGCAAGAAATGCAAGCGCGCTTTGCCGACTTGCCCAGTGCGATGGCCAACGCCGTGCACTTGGCCGCGCGTTGCAGCCTAACCCTTGCCTTGGGGCAGCCGCAGCTGCCGCGCTTTCCCACCCCGCTGCGCGATGGCCAGCCGCTGCCCGTGGGGCAGCACCTGCGCGAGGTGGCGTTTGAGGGGCTGACGCAGCGGCTGCAGCAGTTGTACCCCGACGCCGCCACGCGGCAAGCCAAACAAGCCGCGTATGAAGAACGTTTGGCCTTTGAGATCGACACCATCGATGCCATGGGCTTTGCCGGGTACTTTTTGATCGTGGGCGATTTTGTGAACTGGGCGCGTGGCCACGGCTGCCCGGTGGGCCCTGGGCGGGGTTCGGGCGCGGGTTCGTTGGTGGCCTACGCGTTACGCATTACCGACCTCGACCCGCTGCGCTACAACCTGCTGTTTGAGCGCTTTTTGAACCCCGAGCGGGTGTCCATGCCCGACTTTGATATTGACTTTTGCCAAGCCAATCGCGACCGCGTGATTGAGTATGTAAAAAACCGCTACGGCCGCGACGCGGTGAGTCAGATTGCCACCTTTGGCACCATGGCCGCGCGCGCTGCGGTGCGCGACGTGGGGCGGGTGCTGGATATGTCGTACACCTTTTGCGACGGCGTAGCCAAGTTGATTCCTAACAAACCGGGGCAGCACATCACCATTGCCGACGCCTTGCGCGATGAACCGGCCTTGGCCGAACGCGCCAGCAGCGAGGAGGAGGTGGGCGAGTTGCTGCGCATGGCACAAAAGCTCGAGGGCGTAACGCGCAACGTGGGCATGCACGCCGGTGGGGTGTTGATTGCACCTGGCAAATTAACCGATTTTTGCCCGCTGTATCAGCAGCCTGGCAGTCAGTCGGCGGTGAGTCAATTTGACAAAGACGACGTAGAAGCCGCCGGCCTGGTGAAGTTCGACTTTTTGGGTTTGGCCACGCTGACCATTTTGCAAATCGCCACCGATTTTTTGCGGGCCTCGCACCCGTCAATGGCCGATTTTTCTTTTGACAACGTGCCACTTGACGACGCCAAGGTGTACGCGCTTTTTGGGCGTGGCCAAACCGAGGCGGTGTTTCAGTTTGAAAGTCGCGGCATGCAAGGCATGCTGCGCGACGCCAAGCCGCAGCGACTCGAAGACTTGATTGCGCTCAACGCGCTGTTTCGACCTGGCCCCATGGAGTTGATACCCACCTACATCGCGCGCAAGCACGGGCGCGAAACGGTGGTGTACCCGCACCCTTCGCTTGAGCCGATTTTGTCGGAAACCTTTGGCATCATGGTGTATCAAGAGCAGGTGATGCAGGTGGCGCAGGTGATGGCGGGCTATTCGCTGGGTGGCGCCGACATGCTGCGGCGTGCCATGGGAAAGAAAAAGCCCGAAGAAATGGCCAAGCAGCGCGACATCTTTTTGCGTGGTGCCGAACAAAAAGACATTGACGCCAAAGTGGCCGGCGAGGTTTTTGACCTCATGGAGAGCTTTGCAGGCTACGGCTTTAACAAATCGCACGCGGCGGCGTATTCGCTGCTGGCGTATCACACGGCGTGGCTGAAGGTGCATCACCCAGCGGTGTTTTTTGCCGCCAACATGACGGTGGAAATTGACGACACCGACAAGCTGCGCCAGTTGGTGGCCGACGCTAAAGCCATGGGCGTAAGCTTTGAGCTGCCCGATATCAATCGTGGTCACTATCGGTTTGAGCCGGTTGATGCGCACACGGTGCGCTATGGCTTGGGCGCCATTAAAGGCACAGGCGAGCAGGCGGTTGAGGCGGTGGTGGCGGCGCGCGAGGCGGGCGGCGATTTTGTTAGTGTGTTCGATTTGGTTAACCGAGTGGATGCTCAGCGCATCAACCGTCGCACCTTTGAGGCGTTGATTAAGGCCGGCGCACTCGACAGCCTGAACCGCAACCGTGCCAGTTTGCTGGCGTCGCTTGAGCGCGCCATGGAATACGCCGCCGCTCAAGCAGCCAATGTGCACCAGGTGGGTCTGTTTGACATGGGCGACAACATGCACGGCGCCAGCACGCAAGAGCCCGATTTGGTCAGTGCTCTGCCGTGGCCGATACGCGAGTGTTTGATGCACGAAAAAACCGCGTTGGGATTTTTTATGTCGGCGCACCTGTTTGATGAGCACGCCACCGAAGCCCGCGCCTTGGCCCCGACCACGCTGGCGCAACTGGGCGAGACGCGCGACGCGGTGCGGGTGGTAGGCTTGGTTACAGACTTGCGCCCGATTTCTACCGGGCGTGGTCGCATGGTGGTGATGACCGTAGAAGACGACACCGGCCACACCGAGGTGATGCTAAGCGAAGAGATGTGGCAAGCGCGCCGCCAGTGGCTGCGCGAAGACGAGTGGGTGGTGCTGCAGGTAACAGCGCAGCCCGACCGTGGTGGCAGTGGCCTGCGCGTGCGGGCACAAGCGGTGTGGAGCCTGCCGCAGGCGCGCTGCCGCTTTGGCAAGTATTTGCGCGTGGAGGTGAATGGTCACATGCCAGACGTGGCCGAATTGGTGCGCGAATTTCCACCCCAGCGCGAGGCCAGCGACGAAGGCGAGCTGGTGCGTGGCTTGGGCGTGCAGTTGCACCTGCAACGCGATGGCGCGGCGTGCGACCTGCAACTGGACGAGCGCGCGCGTTTTTACCCCACCGACGAGGCGCTGCGGCGCTGGGCGGCGCAGGCCGCCAACGCCTGCGCCACCGTGGTTTACTAGGGCTGGTGCGGTGCCGCCACGCCCGACTGGGCGGTGGCACCGGTGCCCACAGGCGGGGTTTGGCTGTCGGCGCTTTGCTCGGCGTCAAGCACCGGGCCTTTGCCAGCAAACCGATCGAGCAAGACGTAGATTACGGGCGTAATAAACAGCGTCACCGCCTGCGACAACACCAACCCACCCACCACCGCCAAGCCCAGTGGCTGACGCAGCTCGGCGCTGGCACCAAAGGCCACAGCGATGGGTAGCGCGCCAAAAGCGGCGGTGAGGGTGGTCATCATGATCGGCCGAAAACGCAGCAAACACGCTTGGCGAATGGCTTCGTTGGGCGACATACCTTGGTGGCGCTGAGCGTCTAAAGCAAAGTCAATCATCAAGATTGCGTTTTTCTTGACAATACCAATCAGCATCAGTAGCCCAATGACGGCGATGATGGTGAGGTCTCTACCAAACAGCTGCAGCGTAAGCAAACCGCCCACCATGGCCGAGGGCAGGCCCGCCAAAATCGTAATGGGGTGGATGTAGCTCTCGTAGAGCATGCCCAGCAAAATATAAATCACCACCACCGCCGCCACCAGCAGCCAAATTTGGCTGGTTTGCGAGTCTTGAAACACCGCCGCGTCGCCGCCGTAGCTGGTGATGATGGTGGGCGGCAGTTCAATGCCTTTGACCATTTCATCCAGCGCCTTTGTGGCGTCGCCCAAGGCCACACCTGGGGCTAAGTTAAAGCTGATCGTAATGGCTTGCAGCTGCCCCTGGTGGTTGATGCTGGTGGGGCCAAGCGAGCGCTGAATACTGGCAAAGCTTGACAGCGGCACCAGCTCGCCGGTGCGGGTGCGCACCACCAAATCGAGCACGTTTTGCTCCGATTGGCCGCGGCGGTCGTCTATGCCCAAAATCACCGCCCAGGTGCCGTCGTCGCTGTAAATGCTGGCCACTTGACGCTCGCCGTAGGCGCTGTACAGCAGGCTGCGCAGCGCTTGGGCGTCCACGCCCATGAGCTGCATGCGCTGGCGGTCAATCAGCAGCTCGGCTTGCAGCGCGTTGTTTTCGGCGTCTGAGTTGATGTCGGTAAAGCGTGCGTCGCCACGCATGGCCTCTTGCACTTGGTTGGCCCATTGCTCAAGCGTGCTGCCCGATACACTTTGCAAGGTGTACTGGTAGCGTGCGCGGCTGAAGCGGCCACCAACACGCAGGTTTTGCAGCGGCGAGAAAAACACCCGCACCCCGGCCACACCACCGGCGGCCTTGCGCAGCTCGCCCAGCACCTCTTTCATGTCACCCCGGTCGGCTTGTGGCTTGAGCGAAATAAACATGCGCCCAAAGTTGCCGCTGAACACCGCCGCGGCCATGGAGTCAACCGCAGGCACTTGTTGTACGCGGGCGGCCACGGCGTCGAGCTGGCGTTGCATGGTGGCGGGGGCCACGTCTTGCGCACCCACCACGCTGGCCATGACTTGGCCAATGTCTTCTTCGGGGAAGTAGCCCTTGGGCATGGTGACAAACATCCACGCGGTTAAGGCAAACGTGCTGGCGGTGAGCAGCAGCATGGACGCACGGTGCCGCAGCGCCCAATCCAAAGCCCGTTCGTAGCCGCGCAGCATGCCGCGAAACAGCCATTCAAACCAAGCGGTGAGACGCAGCGCCAAGGTGGGTTTGGTGTCGTGAGCCTCGTGCCGCAAAAAGCGGCTGCACAACATGGGCACCAGGGTCAGCGACACCACCGCCGATACCAAAATGGACAGGCCGACGATGATGGCGAATTCGTGAAACAAACGCCCCAGCGTGCCCGGCATAAAGAAAATCGGTATCAGCACCGCGACCAGGGAAATGGAGATCGAGATGATGGTAAAGGCCACCTCGCGCGCGCCGCGCAAGGCCGCGTCAAACGGACGCATGCCGTTTTCCATGTGACGCACAATGTTTTCCAGCATCACAATGGCGTCGTCCACCACCAAGCCCACCGCCAGGGTGAGGCCCAGCATGGAAATGTTGTTAAGGCTGCCGTCAAAAGCGTACAACAGCGTCATGGCGCCGATCAGTGAGACCGGAATCGATAGGGTTGGAATCAGCGTGGCGGTGGCGCGGCGCAAAAACAAAAAGATGGTGGTGATCACCAAGGCAATGGTGAGCGCCAGCGTAAAGTACACGTCGTGCAGTGCCTCGCGAATTGAGCTGCTGCGGTCGTTGAGGCTGTGCAACTCAAGCCCGGGCGGCAGTTGCTCGCGCAATTGCGGCAGCGCTTGGCTGACGCCGTCGATCACGGCCACGGTGTTGGCATCGGGTTGCCGATAAAGCCCCAAAATAATCGATGGCGTGCCCTGAAAGCGGCTTAAACGGTCTTCGTCTTCCACGCCGTCGGTGATGTCGGCCACGTCGCGCAAATACACCGGCGCGCCGCCACGCACCGACACAATCATGTCGCGAAACTCGGCCGCCGATTGCAGTTGGGTATTGGCTTGAATGATCAACGATTGCTGTTCACCCTTAACCAAGCCCATGGCGGCGTTGGAGTTGGTTTGGCGCAGTGCGGTGGCCAGGTCTTCTAGGGTGAGTTGACGCAGCGCGAGTTCATCGGGTTTGGCGCGTACCCGCACGGCGTAGCGCTTGGCGCCCCACACGCTGACTTGGGCCACGCCTTCGATGGTCGACAGCGCGGGCGAGACCAAGTTTTCGGCAAATTGGGAGACCTCGGTGAGGCTGACGGTGTCTGAGCTGAGCGCCAAAATCAAAATCGGTGCGTCGGCCGGGTTGACCTTGCGGTAGGCCGGCAGGTCCGTCATTTCGGTAGGCAGGCGTCGCTGCGTGGCCAGCAGCGCGGCCTGCACGTCGCCGGCGGCGGCGTCCAGGTTGCGGCTGGGCTCAAACTCCAACGTTACCGAGGTGCGTCCCCGTGAGCTGGTGGAGGTAATGGCGCGAATCCCGGCAATACGCGAAAACTCTTTTTCAAGTGGCAGGGCCACCGATTGCGCCATGGTTTCGGGGCTGGCGCCGTTGAGGTTGGCCGAGACGTTGATGGTGGGCACGTCGTAGCGTGGCAGCGCGGCCACCGGAATTTGTTGCAACGCGGCCCAGCCCACCGCCAGCATGGCAACGTTGAGCAACACCGTCATCACCGGACGACGGATAAACAGTTCAGTCCAGCGCATGATTTACTCCGTTGCTGCAGCGGTTGAGACCACGCGCACGGCGGCGCCGGGGCGGACGTTGTCACGACCTTGAATCACCACCTGATCGCCGTTTTTCAGCCCTTGCAGCGCCACTTGCTCACCCAATGAGCGCATGACTTGCACCGGTTGGCGCACGGCCTTGCCTTGTCGAACCACATAGACGGCGGGTTGCTTGCCGGCCAGCAACACCGCGGCTTGGTTAATCACCGCCACTTGGCGTAGGGTGCCAGCGTCCAGCGTGACTGGCACCAGTTGCCCGGGCCACAACGTTTGTGGCTGATTGGGCAGCTCGGCTTTTACGGTAATGGTGCCGCTGGCGGTGTCGATGCTGTTGTCAATGAAGCGCAGTTGCCCTTGAATGGTTTGGTTGGCATCGGGGCCAAAGGGTGGCTTGGCGCTTACCGGGGCGCCAGGGCCGGCGCGGGTGATCATGCCCAGCTCACGCTCGGGCAGTTTGAACTGCACGGCAATCGGGTGGGTTTGCACCAAATTGGCCAGCGCGGTGCCTGAGCTGCCGGTGGATACCAACGCCCCGGGGCTGACGCTAACGGCACCCACGGTGCCCGCAAAGGGTGCTCGAATGCGGTAGTTTTGCAGCAGCAGCTCTTGGCTGGCCACCGCCGCTTGGTCGGCGTTGACCTGGGCGGTTTGCGCCTTGACTTGGGAGGCCACGGTTTCGGTGGCGCTGGGGGCAATAAAGTTTTTGGCGCGCAGTTCTTCGGAGCGCGCCAATTGCCGGCTTAAGTCGTCAAGGGTGGCTTGGGAGCGCTTGAGTTGGGCCTGCAAACGCTCCAGGTCGGCGCGTACCCGGCTGTCGTCCAGTTCAAACAGCAGCGCACCGGCGGCTACGCGTTGGCCCTCGCGCACCACAACGCGTTGCACGCGGGCGCTCACCTCGGCGCGCAGCGCCACTTGATTGAGTGCCACCACCGAGCCAATGGCTTGTAGATTAACCGGTACGTCTTGCAACGTAACGGCGCTAACCGTAACCGCAGCGGGTGCACCAAAGCGCCGCCCAGCCGCAGGCGGCTGCGCGCCGGCGGCGGGTTTACCGCCTTGCGCCTTGGGTGGTGCGCCAGCGGCTGGTTGGGATGCGCCCGAGGCACCGGCGGTACCCGTGGCGCTTTGCGCGTAGGCGCCGGCAGCAGCCAGTGCCATACACAGCGCAGCCAGGGCGGGGCGCCCAATGGCCAGTGGTTGTTTGAATCGCATGGAGTGAATTGCCTTTGCCAAAAAAGAGCCACGCCCTTAGCGGGGGCTAGTCGCGTGGCCGAAACACAATCACCATGGGTGAGGGCACCCTGCCGTCCTCATCCAGGGGCATGCGCTGCGTTCGGTCGATGGCGCGCAGCACCGCTTCATCCCACGCCGGCACACCGCTGCTTTCAATCAGCTCGCGACCCAAAATGTTGCCGGTTGGGCTGGTGCGGAGTTTAACCACCGCTTCAGGGTTTGTGCTAAGTTGTTCACCAAAAATGATGTTGGGTCGCACCGCCGCCACCACCTTGCCAGCGTACGAGGGGGAGGGGCCGCTGGCCTGCTGCGCCTGGGCGGGGGCCCCGGCTTGGCCCGCCAAGGAGGACAGGCGCGCCATTTGCTCTTGGCGCAGCTGCTTGGTCAAGGCGGCTTGTTGCTCGGCGCGGGCTTTTTCTTCAGCCAGGGCTTTTTCTTGGGCTTGCTTTTTGGCCAGGGCCTCAGCCTCACGTTTTTTGCGTTCGGCTTCGGCCCGCTCGCGCCGCGCTTGCTCTTCTTTGCGCTTTTTCTCGGCGGCAAGGCGCTCGGCAGCCAGTTTGGCTTCTTTTTCGCGTTGTGCCTTGGCGCGCTGCGCGGCAATGTCTTGCTCGCTTACCTTGCGTGCCGCTTGGGGCGGCGGTGGGGGTTCTGGCTTGGGTTCAGGTTTGGGCGCGGGCTTAGGCGCGGGCTTGGGTTGTGGTTTGGGTTTGGGTTTGGGCGCAGGTTGCGGCGGCGGCGCCGGGCGTGGCACGGCAGACCACAGTTCCACGTCGTACGTGAGCGGGTCGGCGCTGCGGTTCCAATTCACCCCGGCGCTCAGCGCCACAATCAGCAGCACGTGCATGGCCAATGCGCCGCCCAAACTGGGGCCCCAACGCATGTTGTCGCTGGGCGGCAACACCAGGCGGTTGTGCGGCGCGGCGTTCATGCAGGTGGGCTTAGCGCTTGGGGCTGACCGACAGGCCCACTCGGTCCACGCCCGCTTGGCGCAGGGCGTCCATGGCCTGCACCACCTCGTTGTAGGCGGTACGCCGGTCGGCTGCAATCACCACCGCCATGGCCGCTGGGGTTTGGCTGGAGGTGTCTTTTTGGCGGTACGCGGTGCGCCGCTCAAGCACGGTATTGGCTAGGGTTTGCAGTGTGACCTTGCCAGACCAGCGGCCGTCGCGCACCAGCAATTGGCCGTCTTTGGCCACCTCAACGGTGATCACATGATCGGGTTGGCGCGGGGCTTTGCCGACGTTGGGTAAATCAATGAGGCTGGGGGTGATCAGCGGTGCAGTGACCATGAAGATGATGAGCAGCACCAGCATGACGTCAATAAACGGCACCATGTTGATTTCGTTGATGGTGCGGCGGCTGCTGCGGCGGGTGGCGATCGCGGGCATGGCGGTGGCGGCGGCTTAAGCCTTGGTGGTTTTGTGGGTGAGGTTACGTTGCAGGATGTTGGAGAACTCTTCCATGAACGTATCGGTGTGGCTACCCACTCGGTCGACAACGGTAGAAAACCGGTTGTAGCCCAGCACCGCCGGGATGGCAGCAAACAAGCCAATGGCCGTGGCCACCAAGGCCTCGGCAATGCCAGGAGCAACTGTGGCCAGGGTGACTTGCTGCAACGATGCCAACCCGGTAAAGGCGTGCATGATGCCCCACACCGTGCCAAACAAACCAATGTAGGGCGCAACCGACGCGACCGATGCCAAAAACCCGAGCTTGGATTCCATGGCGTCCATTTCGCGTTGGGCGCTGGCGCGCATGGCGCGTTGCGCGCCCTCCAGCAGGGTGCTGGTTTCTTGCACGCGACGCTCGCGCAGCTTGGCGTATTCGCGCATGCCCGCGGCAAAGGTGCGCTCCATGGGCCCGGCTTGACTGCCTTGGTGCAAGGCGGTGGCGTACAAGTCGTTGAGGCTCACGCCAGACCAAAAACTGTTTTCAAAGCGCGCGTTGGCACCTTGGATTTTGCGCAGTGACAGGCCTTTACCGATGATTACCGCCCAACTGGCAACCGACAGGCCAATTAACAGCAACACCACCAATTGCACCACCATGCTGGCGTTGAGCAGCAAGTGAACAATGGATAAATCTTGGTTCATGGTTGAAGGGCCTCCATAAGAATGCTTGGCATGCGGGCGGGTTGCAGGCGCTGGGCGTCGACCCAGCCAATGCGCAAGGTGGTGTCGCACAACGCGGTGGTGGTGTTTGGGTGCACCAGTGATTGCTGCAGCGCCACACTGGCGCCACCCACGCGGGTGACATGGGTGATCACGTGCAGCGCGTCGTCTAGCTTGGCAGGAACATGGTAGCGCACGTGCATGTCGCGCACCACGAACATACCGCCATGGGTTTGGCGCAGATGGTGTTGCGACAAACCCAGCGCACGTAACCATTCGGTGCGGGCGCGTTCAAAAAATTTAAGGTAGTTGGCAAAAAACACCACGCCGCCGGCGTCGGTGTCTTCCCAGTACACCCGAATCGGCCATTGGTGCGGTGCTGTGCCTACCATAGGGCTTCCAGGCGTTGCAGCGCGGTTTCCCAGTCGACGTCGCTGCTGGCCAAAGACAAGCGCACAAAGTCGTGCGTGCGGTGGTGGCCAAAGTCGCGCCCAGGGGCCAGCGCCACCCGCGCCTGCTCTAACAGGGCAAAGGCCAATGCCCAGCTGCCTTGGTCTGGACCGGTGTTGATGCCAAGGCGTGTGCAGAGGTTACGGCAGTTGGCCCAAATGTAAAACGCGCCGTCTGGCACCACCGGTACCTCAAGCCCCACGCCGGGCAGGCGTGGCAGCACGGTGTCGCGGCGTTGCTTGAGTTCTTGGCGGCGCTGCTCGTACCACGCCAAGCTCTCAGGCTCAAAGCAGGCCAAGGCAGCACGTTGGCTTAGGGTGCTGGGGCAGATGTAAAGGTTTTGCGCGAGCTTTTCAATGGCTGGCACCAGGCGTTCGGGCAGCACGAGCCAGCCCAAACGCCAACCGGTCATGCCGAAGTACTTGGAAAAACTGTTCACGCTCACCACGTGCTCGGCCAAGTAGGCGGGCAAAGCCAATGCCGTGCGGCCAAAGGCGGGGTCAAAACTAAGCCCGGTATAAATTTCGTCTGCCAGCAACAAGCCGCGGCGTTGCTGCACCACGTGCGCCAGTTGTTGCAGCTCGGACCAGGTGAGTGAGGTGCCGGTGGGGTTGGAGGGTGAGGCCAGCAACAGCGCCCGGGTGCGCGCGGTCCACGCTTGGTTGACTTGGGCGGCGGTGGGCTGAAAGCGTTGCTCGGGCGGGCAGTCGAGTGCCACGGCTTGGGCGTCGGTGGCGTGCACAAAGTGGCGGTTGCACGGGTAGCTTGGGTCGGGCATCAGCACCTCGTCACCCGGCCCCATCAGCGCCATGCAGGCCAGTTGCAACGCGGCCGATGCGCCGGCCGTCACCACCACGCGCTCGGGCGCAATTTCAATGCCATGGTGGGTGCGGTACCAGGTGGCAATGCGCTGGCGCAATTCAGGCAAGCCCAGTGCCGCGGTGTACGCCAGGTCGCCGTGTTGCAACGCTTGCGCCGCGGCAAGCCGCACCGCCGGGGCCGCGCCGTGTGCGGGCTCACCAATATTGAGCCGAATCAGCGGCTTGCTGGGGTTGTTGGGCTGCGCGGCCAGGGCATCGGCGGCTTTGCCCACTTCCATCACGTAAAAGGGGTCGATGTGGGCGTTGCGCGACGCCAAGCGCCACGCCGCGTCAGCCGGCGTGTGCGCGGCACTCACGTTGAGGTCTCCAGCGGCCTTAGGTTTTGCGCCAGCGGATGCAGCACGCCGTTGATGAAACGGTGGCCATCGGTGCCACCAAACGACTTGGCCAATTCAATGCATTCGTTGAGCACCACCCGTCGCGGCACCTCAAGCAGGTGCGTGAGCTCAAACACCCCTATCCACAACACCGCGTGTTCAATTGGTGAGACCTCGGCAATCGGGCGGTCAAGGTGCGGGCGCAAGGCGTCGTCAAGCGCATCGCGCTGCGCCAAGCAGCCGTGCACCAGCGCTTCAAAGTGTTCCGCATCGGCTTTGTGAAAGCCGGCCAAGCCGGCGGTGTACTGCGCCGCTTCGTGGCTGTTTTGATGCCCCACCAACGCTTGATACAGGGCTTGCAAGGCAAAGGCTCGGGCCTTGGCGCGCGCC
>Ga0255753_1006017_pt1 | contig 11376 bp, 8 predicted proteins | sample 041ome_10_FD_179953 | JGI IMG/M metagenome (GOLD analysis project Ga0255753, IMG submission 179953) | Coastal salt marsh microbial communities from the Groves Creek Marsh, Skidaway Island, Georgia - 041412US metaG (version 2) | ecosystem: Environmental > Aquatic > Marine > Intertidal zone > Salt...
GACTTCATTGGCAATGTATGCAATATATCAATTCGGAACTGAAGAACAAAAGGAATACTATCTTCCTGAAATGGCTAAAGGCAACCTTATTGGTTGTTTTGGTTTAACAGAACCCGATGCTGGTTCTGATCCATCATCTATGAAAACAAATGCAAAAAAGACTGACAATGGTTATGTATTAAATGGTTCAAAGACATGGATTACCAACTCACCCATTGCTGACGTTCTTATAATATGGGCAAAAGATGAACAGGGAGTTTTAAGGGGTTTTATAGTCGACAGAGGTTCAAAAGGTTTAACAACACCAACACTTGAGGGCAAGTTTTCATTAAGAGCCTCGGTAACTGGACAAATTTTTTTAGATGATGTTTTTGTATCTGAAGATAAGTTACTGCCTGAAGTTCAAAGTTTTAGAGGCCCTTTTTCTTGTTTAAATATGGCAAGGTATGGAATAGCTTGGGGGTCATTAGGGGCTGCTGAATTTTGTTGGAATGCTAGCCTTGAATATACTCTTGATAGAGTACAGTTCGGAAAACCTCTCGCCTCAAAGCAACTGATTCAAAAGAAGCTTGCAGATATGCAAAGTGAAATTACGCTTGGATTGCAATCAGTTTTAAGAGTAGGGAGACTAATTGATGAAAGCAAAATGAAACCAGAGATGATTTCATTGGTTAAAAGAAATAATTGCCAAAAGGCACTTGATATTGCTAGATCAGCTAGAGATATTTTCGGTGGCAATGGAATAGCTGATGAGTATCACATTATTAGACACTGTATGAACCTGGAAGCTGTAAATACTTATGAGGGCACAAGTGATATTCACGCCCTCATATTAGGTCAAAGTCAAACTTCAATAGCCAGTTTTTAATTCTTCTTTAAATGCTTTGCTAAGAATTTTTCATAATCTTTATACAAATCAAGACGGGCAACCTCGCTTCTAAAACCATGACCCTCATCACCTTTAATGATGTATTCATAATCTTTGCCATATCTATTAAGCTCTGCAACCATATCGACTGTTTCTTGGAATCTAACTTGAGCATCCCTTCTACCTGTGATAATTAGAACAGGATCATCAACATTTTCTACATGAAATATAGGACTATTCTCATATAAATTTTTATAGTCTTCAGGTATGTCTGGGTTTCCTTTTTCAATATACTCCATTGGCATTCCAGCTTCGCTCCACATCAAGCCTCTTCGATCGTAATCTGTTAAATCATAGGTGCCAACATAAGTAATAATACAATTAAACATGTTTGGATTTTTTGTTGCTGCTTGCATGGCTGCATATCCACCATAACTTGCACCAGATATGCAGACATTATTCATATCAACATAACCTTGTTCATTAGCCCACATCAAAGCATCATACTTATCTGTTTGCATTGTTTTACCCATTTGATGATTCGCTAGTATCATTTCATTTCTACCATGTCCAGTAGAGCCTCTGTAGTTTGGCTGTATGACACCATAACCTCTTGAAGCATAAAATTGTACTTCTGGATTATATCCCCAATAGTCTCTTGCATTTGGCCCGCCATGAGGATGAAGAATAAAAGGAATCTTAGTACCTTTTTTATAATTTGTTGGAAGAGTGATATAGCCATGCAGTTTTAACCCATCTCTAGCTTTGTACGTAAATGGTTCCATCTTTGCAAGTTTGTAATCTTTCATCCATGGAGCAAAGTCTGATATTAATGAAAGGGAACCCTTATTTATATCAAACATATAAGAAGCCCCTGGGTTGGTATCACTCCTAACATTGACTAGAAATTTAGACAAGTCTTGACTCCAATCACTCAAACTAACTCTTTCACCAGGAAAAACGCCTTCTAGTGATTTTTTAACTGATTGAAAATATCCATCAAAGTAAACATCAACAGGTTTATCAGCTTGATACGAGAAACCAAATAAACCTTCTCCTTTTTCATCAAACCATAAATTTAAAGTAGAATCCCCTTGAAGAGGGCTAGATACATCGAAATCTTGATCATGATATATCATTTCAACATATTCTTCTGACTCATAATCCATTGCCCAAAGAGCATTTGTATCTGTTTCATTAAGAATTGACCCGTCGCTTCTAACAGCTTGCCCAACTCCCAAAATAGTTTTGTTATCAACATCAAAACCTACAGGAGTAAAGCATGCTTCTTGATGTCTACAGCTTAATATCTTTTTATAACTGCCATCTTGATTGTATTTGTAAAAGGTTGTTACTAGTCCCATATCAGGACCCTCTATAGTAAATGTACTAAAACCTTTAGCATTACCATCCCAGTCGAGCAACCAATTAGAAACTGCCTCATTTTTAATTGATGGGACTCTTGCAACTAACTCTGTTTGTTTAGTATTAATATCTAACCAATATAGATCCCTGAATTGGCTGACGCTACTATTACGATTTATAGTAATCATAATTTTATTTGGAAATTTTGGATAAGAGGCGTAATAACGAGGGTATTGAAATCCTGCTTTTCGTTCAAAAGCCTTTGCAGCAATAAGCAACTTTGTATTGGTGCCGTCTCTATTAATTGTATACAAACTATATGAATCTAAGCTGGCTCTACCATCTCTATATACAAGCAATGTTTCATCATTAAGCCATGCAAAATCACTTACAGCAGAACCTGCAGTAGTGCCTGAGATTACTTTCGGTTGCATAGTCTTCAAATCAGTTACTACTAAAACTCTTTTAGATCTTTGAGCCTCTTGATCAGTTTCATCTTTTATATCGCAAACATTTTTATCAACCGACACCATGGCAGCGTAGTAATCACCAGATGGAGAGAGCGCTTGATTAGTTCCTTGCCCATAACAAACAAGCTTTTCAATAGGAATTATTGAATCTTCGTTCGCAACTGCTGTCATTGAAAAACTAATAATCAATGTGGTTGAGAATATTTTACTTAGGAGTTTTTGCATGCTTACCTCGTTAAAAATTTTTTTATGAATTAAATTAAATATATATTTGATATTTTAAATGTCAAGTTTACTTTACTTTCACCAAGACACAAGTATAAAAATGTGTTCATTTTATACATTAAATAAAAATAACAAAGTATTTACAAAGAATAGCTATATATGTATTCTTCACTATAGTAAGCGCAAAATGCGCATTAAATGATTGTATTAATTTAATACATGTAATTAATAATAAAGGGGATTTATTATGTTAAACAAAAATTATTTATTCTTAACTGCGATTTTATCAGTTGGTATGCTTTATGCTGATAATCCAGGTGAAGATGTTGCATCAGCTCCGGTAGCTGAAGAGTCTGTAGAAGCCGAGACTGTTGCTAATGAAGAGCAAGTTGTTTCAGAAGCTTCAGTTTCAACTCAGTCTGCTGAAGATGGTGTGCAAGAACTTGGAAGAGTGGCTGTCACTGGATCAAGAATCAAAAGAGTTGACGTCGAAGGAGCTACTCCTTTAATCACGATTACAAGATCAGATATTGAAGCTCAAGGTTTTCAGACTGTTTATGATGCAGTAAGTAACTTAACGCAAAATACTGGTAGTGTTAACGGTGAAAACTTCCAAGCTGGTTTTAATGGATCATTACAACCAATTAACCTTAGAGACTTTGGTCCAGGTAGAACTTTGGTTCTTGTTAACGGTAAAAGAACTGCTGATTATCCCTTCCCATATAATGGTGAGTCAGCTTCATTTAACTATGCAGCAATTCCATTAGCTGCTGTTGACAGAATTGAGGTGCTAACATCAGGTGCTTCATCTATTTATGGTTCAGACGCTGTTGCTGGTGTTGTTAATATTATCCTTGTTGATGGTTTGGAAGATAAAACATTTAGAGCACAAGTTGGTGGCGGTGTTGGTGCCGGTACTGGCGGTGAAACTGTAAACTTTGAATTTGCTGGCGGTGGCTTTACTGACAGACTTTCATATACATATGCACTTGAGTATAGAGACGAACAACCTGTTCCAATACAAAGTAGAAGTGAACACGACTCTTTTGAAGACTCAAGTAGAGCTGTTCCAATACCGAGCAGAGGTTTATTAATTAGAGATACTATTTACTACGGGCTTCACATGAACCCAGAAACTGGTAATTTAGGTACATTATATGATTGGAACGCAGCTGGAGGACCAGCTCCTCTTGATATGCTATGTTCTGAAGCTGATCCAGGTTATACACTTGCTACTCCAGAGCAGCATAGTGCCTATGCGAGCTCATACTATGGTTCATATTGTGGATTTGATAGCAGCTCCAACGGTACTTTAACAAATGAAAGAAAAAGAGCATCTGTATATTTATCAGGTACTTATGAGTTAACAGATCAGGTAGAAATATATGCAAAAGTTGTTCACTTAGAAACAGATACTGCTGGAACTTTAGACAACTTATTTACACCTTTTGTATGGGTGGCAGGACCTCAGCAGTATGGTGGTATATATTCTGAAGGTGGAGACTCATATCATATTGTACCTGCAGGACAGCCAAATGCTGGTGCAGCCGCCTCTATGATGGATTTTAGAATACAAAAAATATTTTCTAATGCTGTCAGAGGAACAAGTTACGAAGAAGAAACATCCACATACGACATAGGTATTAGAGGTATTCTATCTAATGGTTATGAATGGGATGTATCATATACAGATAATACATATGATGTAGTCTCTACTGGCAGAAACTTTTTAGCTTCTGCTTTGTTTGACAAGATTCACAATATTGGTGGAGTTGATGGTGCAGGTAACCCTTGTGTGCTAGATTCTGCTGATTTGCTTGATGGTGATCCATCAAATGGTGAGGCAACTGATTATGCGACTGGAATAACAAACTTCTGGGGTAGTGCTGGTGTGTATGATTATTCAGCATTTTATAACCAACCAAACTGTTATAACTGGGATTGGTATCTATCTACTCAATCAGTAGAAGAAATTGAAGCTTTAAGGGTTGATAACGTTGAACCTGCCGATGCGTTTTCTGAATTATTCCAAGCATCTATTACTGGTGATTTAATGCAATTACCTTATGGCCCACTAGGTTTTGCTGCTGTTTATGAGAAGCAAACTAAAGGTTATGACGTTCAACTAAGTCCATTAAACAAAGAAGGTAAGCTTTGGGGTATTGGTGGTGTTGACGGTGGTGGAGAAAGAGACAGAACAGCTTTTGGTGTTGAGTTATCTATCCCTGTTACAGAAAAATTCTTGGTAAATTTATCTACAAGAATGGATGAATACGATAGCTCAAAAGTTAATGTTGACAGAAGAACTATGGGTGCTTCATTTGAATATAGACCACGTGATAATTTCCTATTGAGGGGTTCATGGTCAGAATCATTCAAAGCTCCAGATCTACCATACTCATTTGTTGGTGAAAGAAGATTCTATGCTTCAGAAATTGACTATTACCAATGTTATGCATCTGGTGATTGGGGTGTTGGAGGTACTGGTTGTGTTACCGCATCTCCTGGTTATAACATTATTAATATTGACGGTGTTACTACTGGTAACTTAAATCTAAAAGAAGAAGAGGGTGACTCATATTCTGTTGGGTTTGTATGGGAGCCAGCAGATAGACTGGTTGTGACTTTAGATGCTTTCCACATACAACTTGGAGATATAGTGTCAACAAAAGATCTAACAACTATTGTTAGAGATGAAGCAATCTGTCGAGCACAAGAAGCTGGTGACAATAGTGCAGGTACTGTTGTTTATCCAGATACATACTGTCAACAAGTATATTCATCTATTGTAAGAGGGGGTAAAAACTTTGCTCCTGAGGCGTATGATAACGTTCTTGCAGAAGGTTCAATCACAGCACTTTATGAAACACCTGTTAATATTGCTGGGCAAGAGTTTATCGGAGTTGACACATCTATAAGCTATAGCTGGGTTACTGATGCGCTAGGAGATTTTTCATTCTCAATAGTTAATACTAATCAGATTGATCTTAAGTATGCTGAAGATATTGGAGATCCATTGGTGAGTTATATGAATAGTTTATATACACCAAGATCAAGACAGTCACTAAGATTGGGTTGGTCAAGAGGTGATTGGTCTGCAAGTATGTCAACATTAAGAGTTGGACATATGGAAGGAAATGATGGCGAAACAAAGAGCCCATATTTTGATACAAACATTGCAGTTGGTTACGATATAACGCCTGAGTCTTTCGTATCATTAACTGTAACAAACGTGTTTGATTCAATTCCTGATACTGATGAAGCTTATGACCAAGGTAGCTCATTCTACCCTTATGGATTTAACTCATTTAGGTATCCTAGATTTGGACCACAAGCGTTCTTAACTTATCAAGTTAGGTTCTAAAAAATAATCACTATAAAAAGGAGGCTTTTGCCTCCTTTTTATTCTAAAATACTGCTATGAAATATATATATATTATAGGAATTCTTTGTGCACCATTGTTTGCCCAAGATATCAATGAAGAAAAAAATGTTGTGAAAGAAACAATAAATCTTTCAACAGCAAGCATTGAGAAATCAGGTTTAACACAAGAACAAATTGTAAGACTGGACGAACAGACTCGAGTTTTGTTAGCTGAATATCAATCTACTGCAAAAGAATATGATTCTCTTAAGTTATATAACGACCAGGTTCAAAAAATTATCAATTCTCAGATTGATGAAATAGAGAGCATTCTTCTTAAAATTGACGAGCTTGATCAAACCAACCAAAGAATTGTTCCGTTTATGCTAAGAATGATAGACGGGCTTGAGAACTTTATTCAGTTAGACCTACCTTTCTTACTTAATGAGAGAAAAAGTAGGCTTGATAATTTAAAGGTAACCATGGATAGAGGTGATGTCTCTACTTCTGAAAAGTTTAGATTAATAATTGAAGCATATAAAACAGAATTGGAATACGGAAGAACAATAGAATCTTATAGGGACAATATTCTTATTGATGATATAGAGACAAGTGCTGATTTTCTTAGAATTGGAAGAATTGCTCTAACTTATTTAACTGTAGATGGAAGTAAGGGCGGTTATTGGGATACTAATTCTCAATCTTGGGAAAAGGCATCTTCTTCAATAAAAAGATCTACCGCTGACGCTTTAAAAGTAGCTTCAAAACAAGCGCCTCCTGCACTTATAAAAATACCTGTTTATAGGAATGATGATGAATAAAAAAATTATAATTTTACCGTTTCTAATTTTTGGACTATTCGCTCAAGAAGGTAATGTTGAAGAACCAGTTATTCCGGTTATAACTGACTTAGATTTATTGGTTGAATCTGTAAAAAATACTGCTTCAATTCGTGCAAAGGAAGATAGAGAGAGGTTGAATAAATTTTTATCTGATAAAAATAGACAACAATATCTCTTAAATCAAATGAAGGCAAAATTAGATTCAGAAGAGGATAGAAGCGAAAGGCTTACAAAAGAATATGAAGATAACGATAAGAAACTATCCGAACTTGAGGAGCAATTAACATTAAAACTAGGGTCTTTTGGTGAGTTATTTGGTATTGTTAGACAAACTGCTGGTGAATCAAAAGGTCAATTTCTCTTATCGTTAACCAATATCGAATATCCTGAAAGGATTGATTTTTTAGGTGATCTTGCTGAAAGAAAAAGTTTAGATCTGCCAACTTCTGATGAGTTAGATAGATTATGGTACGAAATTCTCAATGAGTTAAATCAAAGCGGCAAAGTAAAAGTTTATAATACAGATATATTATCTAAGTCAGGTGAGTTAGTTAACACTGATATCGTTCGTATTGGTGTATTTAACTCTGTTGCTGATGGTAATTATTTAAATCTTGTAAGTGAGCAGAATATTCTTGAATATTTGGCAAAACAGCCAGAAGGCTCAATTAAAAGATCTGCTAGAAAATTACAAAATAATGATGTTGAATATCGAGAGGTATTTATTGATCCAACACGTGGTTCTTTACTATCTAAATTAATTGATAGGGCTGGATTTGTTGAAAGAATCAATCAGGGAGGATTCGTTGGCTACATTATACTTTTGATTTTAATAGCAGGCCTTGTAATGGGAGTTATGCAATTTCTTTTCTTAAGAAATGAATCTCAAACTATTGATAACGAATTAAATAGCAAAAATTATTCTGATAACTCAACCCTTGGTAAGCTCAATAATATATATTCAAAATATAAAGGTGATACACCAGAGGAATTAGAAGCTCAGCTAGAAGATGTTCTTGCAAAAACGGCTCCTGCATTAGAGAAAAACTTAAGTATTATAAAACTTCTTGCTGCAGTTGCTCCGTTATTAGGGCTGCTTGGAACAGTTATTGGTATGATCGAGACATTCCAAGCAATTACATTATTTGGAACTGGTGATCCAAAATTGATGGCTGGAGGTATATCTCAAGCTCTTGTTACCACAATGCTTGGATTAATTGCAGCTGTTCCTCTACTTTTTGTTCATAACATTCTTGATTCAAGAAGCAGAGCAATATCTCAAATATACGAAGAGCAAGCTATTGGATATGTAGCATCATCCTCTATTAAATAATGTTTTACTATCTTGCCTTACCTTTTACATCTATCTTAGATTTTTTTGATAGGGGTGGGCCAGTTATAGTTGTGCTATTTATATTGGCCATAATCATGACTTCACTGCTTCTTGAAAGAGTAATATTTTTTGTCTCTGAATTAAAAAATTTATCAAATGACGCTAAGGTAGATATTGATAAAAATAATATAACTAATTCTTGGTTATTTGAAAAAGTAAAATTAAAAAATATTTCAATTATAAACTTGAAAGCAAATAAAAATATTTTGCTAATTCAGGGCTTGATAGCTCTTTGTCCTTTGCTAGGTTTGCTTGGAACGGTAACAGGTATGATTGAAGTTTTTGACATCATGGCAATTACCGGAACCGGCAACGCAAGAGCTATGGCATCTGGAATAGCTAGAGCTACTCTTCCTACAATGACAGGATTGTTTATATCTATTGTTGGTTTATTTATGCTTACTGGAATTAAGTCAGCTATAGAAAAATCTGTATTAGATATCAGGTATGATATTGAGCAACTTAAAATATGATTAGAAGAAGAAATAAAGAAAGAGACGAGTCAACAATAGACATTACACCAATGTTAGATATTGTTTTCATAATGCTTATCTTTTTTATTGTTACAACTTCTTTTGTAAAAGAAACAGGTGTGGAAGTAAATAGACCTAATGCTGCAACAGCTGTAAGAGATGAGAGGGGTAATATTCTTATCGCTATAACTGCAAATGATGAAATTTGGATTGATAAGAGACGAGTTGATTTAAGATCAGTAAGAGCAAATGTGGAGAGATTAAAAGCTGAAAATCCAGAAGGTTCAGTAATAATTCAAGCAGATGAAGCTTCAAAAACAGGGTTTCTAGTTGAAACCATGGATCAAGTTAGGCTTGCAGGAGTTCAAAATGTATCAATCGCTGCTCAAAAAGATTGATTTTAAAAATAAAAATCAGCTAGCCATCGTTGGGGGCTTTCTTAGTACATTTTTAATTTTTTTAATAATTTATGTGATTATTTTGCCATCAGGCAAAGGTTTTGATTCAGTTAAAGATTCCAGCATGGTTGATTTTGTAAGATTAAAAAAGAATGATTTTCTAAACGAAAGGGAAAGAGCTTTACCAGAAAAACCACCCCCTCCAAAAAAACCGCCTCCACCAAAACTTGAAACACCTGACATTGCTGAGCCAGTAACGCCAAACTTAGATATTAAGTTTCCCGACATAAAGACTCCTATTGATTTGAAAGGTGCAATGCTTCAAGGGTCAAATTCACTTGCATCCAATAGTGCTTTAATTCCATTAGTTAGAATCTCACCTCGCTATCCAAGAGAGGCCTTGTTATCAGGTAAGACTGGTTTTGTAACAATAAAACTAACAGTTGACGAAGAGGGTAAAGTTATAGATGCTGTAATATCTGAATCAAGACCACCTAGAATATTTGACAGGGCTGCTTTATCTGCAGTTTTAAGATGGAAGTTTAAGCCTCGTGTTATTGACGGAGTTCCGGTTCAGCAGGTAGGCTCAACAACAATTGAATTTAACTTATGATGAAAAAATTATTATTTGTATTTGTTTTTATTTTTAGCACCTTTTCATATTCACAAGAGGCTATACAGCAATGGGTTTATAATATGCTAGAGCGTGCTCAATTGAATGTGGATAATGGCAATATAGAGCAAGCCGAAAAAACCTACAGAGATTATGCGGATAGATCATACTCAAGTAACTCATATGATCATTTTGTTATATTACGATCCTATGCGTATTTTTTACTCTCTCAAGACAGAAACGATGAAGCTTTAGTCTATCTTAAAAAAGCAGATAAGAAGAAACGCATGCCTCCATATGACGTCTTTATGCTTAAATTTAGTTTAGGCCAGGTTTTGTATGTCGAGGGGCAGAGAGACGCTGCTAAAAAATCATTTTTAGAATGGATTAAAATTGGTACAGATAATGAATTTGATATAGTGCCAGAGGGTTACGCAACGCTTGCAACTATATATGCGCAGGACTCTGAATGGGATAATGCATTAAAATATATTACATTAGCACTTGATAATGCATCTACTTTTGTTGAAAACTGGGCACAATTAAAATTTGCTATTCATACTGAAAAAAAACAATACATGGAGGCTTTAGAGGTCGCCCAAGACTTAGTAAGATTTAAACCAAAGAATAAATCCTATATTGAGCAAATGTCAGGTATTTATAATGTTATTAAATTTGAAGAAGAATCTTTGGCTTCTTTAGAATTCAAGTTACAACAGGATTTATTAAAAAAACCATCAGAGTATATAAACCTTGCAAATTTTTATCTCTATAAAGGCCTCCCTATAGATTCTGCTAAAGTTATCGAAAAGGGACTTAAATTAGGTGCTCTTGAAAACAATATTAAACACAATGAGCTACTAAGTAATGCATACATAATTGCTAAAGACTTTAATAATGCTATTAAAGCACTTATAAATGTTACAAAAATCTCAAATGACTCAAAATATGACTACAGGATTGGTCAAATTTATCTCCAAAACTCAGAATATAAAAATGCTATTAAGTTTCTTGATCTTGCACGAAAAAAGGGTTGGAGCTCTAAGCCTGGATCTTTAGAAATGCTTATTGGTATTAGTTATATAGAGCTGGATGACTTTGATAACGCAAGGATTGAGCTTGCTAAAGCAATAAACCTTGGTAAGGAAAAAGATGTTGAGCCATGGATTAATTACATAAATTCTACTGAAAGCCTAAGAAAAGCTGCAGCTAGTTAATTGAACTTTTGTTTAATTAATAAGTCAAAACAAAGCAAATGATTATAGAAACTAAAGATTTAAAAAGAATGTTCCAGGTTGGCTCAGAAACTGTTGAGGCACTAAAAGGAATAAATTTGTCTGTAGAAAAAGGTGAATTTTTATCAAT
>Ga0255753_1006064_pt1 | contig 11306 bp, 10 predicted proteins | sample 041ome_10_FD_179953 | JGI IMG/M metagenome (GOLD analysis project Ga0255753, IMG submission 179953) | Coastal salt marsh microbial communities from the Groves Creek Marsh, Skidaway Island, Georgia - 041412US metaG (version 2) | ecosystem: Environmental > Aquatic > Marine > Intertidal zone > Salt...
GCTCGATGCGCACGATCAGCAGGTGGCCACGATTGAAAACTTACCGGGTAAGGCCGGTTCGTTGCGGGTGTATCACGCGTTGGCGGCGCAACACAACGGCTTGATTGGTCCCGAGGCCGCGGCGCTCGGTCTGCAGTGGTTTGCCGAGCATGTGAGCGACGCGCAAGCCAACCCCGGCAAGCACCCCAACATTGATCGGCTGCTGGGCTGGGCTGCGGGCAGCACAACCTATCGGGTGCAAGTGGAGCGCGCCTAGCCCATGCAACACCTCGAGTCGCCACCTTCATCAATCAATTGGCGCTGGCATGTGCTGGTGGCCTTGGTTTTTGCGCTATCGCCCGCCGTGGGCTGGCTTGCTGGCGCGCCATGGGCGGGGCTGGTGTTGGGCGCGGGTGCAATACCGTTGCTGGAGTGGTGGCTGCACGGCCGTGGCGGCGTGCCGGGGCCAACGTGGCAGTGGACCACTGGCTGGCTACGCGGACTGGCCTTGGCGGTGCTGGTGCAGGCTTTGGCGTTGCCGTGGCTGACGCGGGGCGAATCATGGGCCACCGTGCTGTGGTTGGCGCTGGCCATGGGTTATGTGGCCGGTGGCACCGGCATTGTGTTGGCACACGAACTGGGTCACCGGCACAAGATGCTGGACAAGGGGCTGGCGCGCGCCTTGTTGGTGGTGGTGGGGTATGGGCATTACGCCATTGCACACAATCGGGGACATCATCGACACGCGGCCACGTGGACCGACCCCGCCACCGCACGCCGCCATGAGGGGCTGTGGCGGTTTTATCTGCGCTATTTTGCTGGCGTGTGGCGCCAGGCTTGGCGCCTGAGCGCGCAGGCACCGGCGCGATGGAACGAGGCTGGGGTGCTGTTGGCGCTGTGGGTGGCATGGGTGGTGATGGCCACGTGGTTGGGCGGTACCCAGGCGCTGATGTTTGTGTTGGTGCAGGCAGGGGTGGCGCAGTTGTTGGTGGGCGCCGTGGATTACGTGGAACATTGGGGCTTGCAACGGCGCCGCACGGCCACAGGGCACGAGCGCTTGAGCCACGCCCATGTGTGGGATTGTGCCAATCCGGTGTCTGAACTGCTGCTTTTCAATTTACCGCGGCATGCCAGCCACCACCTGCAACCATGGCGCGATGCCAACAGCTTGCAGCGCCAGGCGGCGTCGCCGCAAATGCCAACCGGCTACGCGGGCATGGTGTTGCTGGCCATGGTGCCGCCATGGTTTCGCGCGGTCATGACGCCGCGGTTGCCCACGCTTGAGCCCGAGCGCTGAATCAACCCATGCGCGGCGGGCGCTACTCAGTTAAAGCATCAACTGCGGCAGCCACAGCGTAAGCCCGGGCACGGCCACCAGCAAGGCCACACGCAACAAATCAGACAACACAAACGGCAGCACGCCGCGATACGTGGCTTGCATGGGTACATCGGGTGCCATACTTTGAATAATAAAGAGGTTCATGCCCACCGGTGGGGTGATCAGGCCAACCTCAACCACAATCAGCACCAAAATCCCAAACCAGATCGCGGCCTGCTCGGGGGGCAGACCAAAGTCAAGCACCGACACCACAGGAAACAAAATGGGAATGGTGAGCAAAATCATGGACAGCGAGTCCATGACGCACCCCAGCAGCAAATAAAACACCAAGATCGCCACCAACACCACGTAAGGGCTCACTTGCAAAGTACCAATCCAAGCCGCCAGCTCTTGCGGCATCTGTGACAGGGCCAAAAAGGTATTAAAGGCTGCGGCACCAAGCACAATAAAAAACACCATGGCGGTGCCGGTGGCGGTGCCCTGCAGCATGCGTTTGGCGCTTTCGCGGGTGATGCCGCCACGCCGCCATGCCAGCACCCCAGTGGTTAACACCCCCACGGCAGCACCCTCGGTGGGCGTAAAAACACCGGTGTAGATACCGCCAATCACCACCACAAAAATCACGGCAACCGGCCAAATATCGCGTAGCGCCTGCCAGCGCGCTTGGCTGCTGGCGCGCTCAATGTTGCCTGCCAGCGATGGGTTCAAGCGCACCACAATGCTTACAACCAACATGTAGCCCAGCGCAGCCAACACACCGGGCACGATCGCTGCGGCAAACATGGAGGCAATGTTTTGCTCGGCCAATATGGCGTAAATCACCAACACAATCGACGGCGGTATCAGTATGCCCAGCGTGCCGCCGGCGGCCAGCGCGGCGGTGGCCAGGCCACCGGCGTAGCCGGCGCGCCGCAACTCGGGCAGCGCCACCTGACCCATGGTGGCAGCGGTGGCCAGCGACGAGCCACAAATGGCGCCAAAGCCTGCGCAAGCGCCAATGGCCGACATCGCCACGCCACCTTTGCGGTGCCCAATAAACGCCTCGGCCGCTCTAAACAAGGCTTTGGACATTCCTCCCACGGTCGCCAGTTGACCCATGAGCAAAAACAAAGGAATGATGGACAGGGAATGGGTAGAAAACGTGCTGTAAGCCAGTTGGTTCAGTTGGTAGAGCAGAGGGTCGATGCTGCCGTAAATAAACCATGCGCCGAACAACCCAATCACCAACATCGCCAGGGCAATCGGAATGCCCAAAAAAATCAGCAACAGCAGCACAGCGAACGAGCCAATGGCCAGGTGCATCGGGTCCATGGTTGTCCTTAGTGCCCCACCGGGGCCGTCGTGGCGCCGGGCGGGTTAACCCATCCCAGTGTTTCTAGAAGCTTCCAGCCGTAGCCTAGGCAACCCAACACCGCAGCCGCAGCCGATACGCCGGTGGCCAGCCACATCGGCATTTGCAAAATAAACGTGACTTCGCCGTTGTTGTAAAAATCAATGGCCGCAAGCACCAGGCGCCAAGTGAGCAACCACCACACCAAGGCCATGGCCAAATCGCCCAACGCCAGCACCGCACGTTGTGCCCAGGCACGCATGCAGCGAAACAGCAAGTCCACGGTGGCGTGTCCCCGTTGCAGGTGACACCATGGCAAAAAGCAAAACACCGCCAACGCGGTGCCTGCTTCGACCAGTTCAAAGTCGCCGGGTACCGGGCCCAAGCCCAAAGGGCTCAGTGCCCGCCCCGCAATGCTGATGCCACTGAGCAGCGCCAGTGCCACCAGCATCAAGCCACCGAACATGGCTTGGGCGTAAAACAGCCGATAAACCATGACCGGTGGGTACCGCTGCCTTAGCGGCTTTCGGCTTGAGCAATGATCGACTCGGCCGCACGAATCAGTGCGGCGCCGTCAATGCCGGCTTTGCTGGCCTCTTGCACCCATGCATCACGCGTGGCTTGGCCTTGACGTTTAAAGGGTGCGGTTTCAGCGGCGCTCAGCTTGACGATTTTGTTGCCGGCTTTTTCAATCAGGCCACGACCCACCTTGTCGCCGTCGGCCATGGCTTGGCCAAACAACGCAGCGGTTTTGGCGCCCGAGTGGTCATCGATGACTTTTTTCAAGTCAGCAGGTAGCTTGTCGTAGGCGCCTTTGTTCATGGCCACCACAAAGGTTTGGGTGTACAAGCCCTTGTCACCCGAGAACTCGGTGTGGTTTTTCACGATTTGATGCAGCTTGAGCGCGGGCACGATTTCGTAGGGAATGGTGGTGGAGTCGATCACGCCTTTAGACAGCGCCTGACCCACGGCCGGCACGGGCATGCCAACCGGCGTGGCGCCCAGCTGGGTGAGCATGATGTTCACCACGCGCGAGCCACCACGCACTTTTAACCCCTTCAGGTCGGCCAGTTGCGTTACGGGCTCTTTGCCATGGAACAAGCCAGGGCCGTGTACGTGAACCGCAATCAGTTTGATGTCTTTGAATTCATCGGCGGCGTATTGCTCGACAAAGTTTTGAAACGCCACCGAGCCCTTGACGGGGTCACCGGTCATGAAAGGCAGTTCAAACACCTCTGCCTTAGGAAAGCGCCCGGGGGTGTAACCCAGCACGGTCCAAACAATATCCACCACACCGTTTTTGGCTTGGTCGAACAGCTCAGGTGGTTTGCCCCCGAGTTGCATGGCCGGGAAATGCTGAATTTTTATCCGGCCGTTGCTCGCGGCTTGCACCTGTTCAATCCACGGCATGATGGCGTTTTTAGGCACCGCGGCTTGCGGCGGCAAAAGCTGGTGAAAACGCAGGGTCACGTCGGCAGCTGTGGCCGGCGACACACCGGTTAAGGCCGTGGCAAGTGCGGCCGAGAGGCCAAGAACGGTTCGACGGGCGATACAACGCATGGGGAGTCTCCTCAAGTTGGGTTTTTTGTGCTGCGCACCAGGCGCAGCGTTAAGCCGTCCGTTAGTTTACGGCATTGGCCAGCCATGGGTTCAGGGCGTGGGCCACGGCCTGGGGGTCTTCCATGATGCACATATGACCCACCCCGGCCAGTACCTCAAGCGTGGCGTGCGGCGCCAAGGCTTGCATGGCTTGATGCTGGGCGGGGGGCGCCCAGGCGTCAAGCTCGCCGCAAAGCAACAGCACCGGACATTGGGTTTGGCGCAGCACGGCGGAGGCGTCGGGGCGTTGCAGCAGGGCCTGTTGCTGCGCCTGAAACCTAGCCACGGTTTGGCGCGAAAACATACGCTCAATCGCTTCGGTGAGCGCGTGATCGTGCAGCCGTGGCGCCGGCAACATGCGCGTTAGCCATTGGCGCGCCATGGCGGCCATGCCTTGCGTTTGCGCCAGGTGGATCAATCCCTGACGGTGTTCGGTTTCGCGCGTGCCCGCGTCGCCGTTGGCGCGCGCGGCGTAACCGGTGCCCATCAGCGCCATGGCTTGGCAGCGTTGGGGTTGTTGGCGTTGCGCTTCGAGCGCCACGCGTCCACCCATGGAGTGCCCAAACAACAGCAAGGGCCCAGAGTGTTGCTCAAGCAGGGCTTGCGCCATGGCTGGCAGTGAATCGGCGTCACCGTGGTCCGCCACCGCCACCGGCCCCTGCCACTGCAAATAGGGGCGCAGCGGGTCAAAGGTGGCGTGGTCGCACATCAAGCCAGGCACAAAAACCAAGGTCACAGGGCGGGTGGATGAGGTCATGCATAACCCAACAAATCAAGGTAACGCCTATTACACTACGGGAGAGGGCTCGCCGTTGGCGGCGCCCGCGCTGTGTTTGATCAAAAGAAGGACCGCACCATGCAACTACTCCCGGCACGCTACGACCACGTGGGCAGCTTTTTGCGACCCGCTTATTTGCTTGATGCGCGCGAGCAGCATGCCAAGGGCACGCTCACCGCCCAGGCCCTGCGCGAGGTTGAAGACAAAGCCATTGCCGAAATCGTGGCTTTTCAGCAAGAGGTGGGGCTGAAAAGCATCACCGATGGGGAGTTTCGTCGAACCTATTTTCATATTGACTTTTTAGACCAACTCGGCGGCGTAAAAACCGATATTCCGGTCATGGTCAAGCGCGCAGACGGCACCGAAGAGTTGGCCCCGCCCACCATTCGGGTGGTTGGCAAGGTCACGCATTCGCGTGCCATTCAGCGCGACGACTTCACCTATTTGCAAAGCCAAATTCAGGGCAGCGACGCCACCGCCAAGGTGTGCATTCCTTCGCCCACCATGCTGCACTTTCGCGGCGGTCGCGCCGGCATCAGCCGTGACGCTTATCCCGAGTTGGACCCCGCGTTTTACGACGACGTGGCCAACGCCTACGGGCAAGAGTTGCAATCGTTGTTCGACGCCGGATGCCGCTACGTGCAAATGGACGACACCAACTTGGCTTACCTGTGCGACCCCAAAATGCGTGAGGCCGCGCGCCAGCGCGGCGACGACCCCAACGAGCTGCCGCGCCGTTACGCCGCGTTCATCAACAAGGTGGTGGCGCGTAAGCCCCAGGGCATGACGCTCGGTATGCACTTATGCCGCGGCAACTTTCGCAGCACCTTTGCCGCCAGCGGTGATTACGAGCCGGTGGCCGAGGCGTTGTTGTCAGAGATGAACATCGACGCCTACTTTTTGGAGTACGACGACGACCGCTCGGGTGATTTTCGGCCGTTACGGTTTTTAAAGCCGGGCAAAGTGGTGGTGTTGGGGTTGGTGACCACCAAGTTCGGCCAGATGGAATCCAAAGACGACCTCAAGCGCCGCATCGACGAAGCGGCGCGCCATGCACCCATGGAGCAGCTCGCGCTGTCACCGCAATGTGGTTTCAGCTCAACCGTGCACGGCAACAACATTGCCGTGCAGGACCAACGCAACAAGCTGCGCTTGGTCATTGAGACCGCGCAGGAGGTTTGGGGCGAGGCCTAGTCGAACATGTCGGGTTGGGTGGCTGCCAATTGCTCGTAAAGCGTTTGAAAGTGCAGCCAGCCAATGTACTCACTGCCCACGTGTTCGCGGCTGTAGCGCGCTTTGTCGGGCGGCACCAAGGCCGGCGGGTGGCCGCTGGCATCGATCAGCAGTTGTTGTTGGCAGACCCGCTCTAACCCAATAAACCAAAAAGCCGCGGCATCAATGCTGTGGCGGCTGGCGGTGAATAGCCCGTGGTTTTGGTGAATCGCGGCTTTTACGCCAGTAAACGCTTCGGCCACCGAGTGCCCCGCTTGGGTGCTCACCGCCACTTTGCCGCTCTCGGCGCCTATCACCACGTGGTCTTCAAAAAACACCGCGGCGTCTTGCGACACCGGCGGCAGTGGCCGCCCCAACGCGGCATAGGCCGTGCCGTACACAGTGTGCGCGTGACACATGGCCACGATGTCGGGGTGCATTTGGTGTACCGCCGCGTGCAGTACAAAGCCGGCCCGATTGACCGCGTGCCGACCTTGCACCACGGTGCCTTGGTGGTCAACCAAAATCAGGTTGGATAAGCGCACCCGCCCAAAGTGCACCGCCATGGGGTTGGTCCAGTACAGCTCGGGCTGCTCAGGGTCGCGCACCGTGAGGTGCCCGGCAAAGCCGTAATCCAAACCGTGCAAGGCAAAGGCGCGGCAGGCGGCAACCAAATGCTGCTGCCGATAGGCGCGCTCTTGTTCGGCGCTAGAAAAACTGGGCCGGGTGGGAAACACCAGCCCGGGTTGGTCGGGTTCGTACACCGAGCGGTCGGCTCGGCCAGTGGCCGATTGCGCCAGCGCTTCGGCTTCGGTGGGGGTAGCGGCTTGGTTCATGCCCGCATTGTGCAAGAGCCAGGGCGCGCTGCCAAGAGGCCGCGCCTGCCGACGGTTTAACGCTTACGTAGGCCCAAAAACATCACGCTGCCCACCACCAGCAAGGCACCCAATACTTGGGTACCCCCCACCACCTGCCCCAGCAGCAACCAGGCCAGCAGCAGCGAAAAAATCGGCTCCACGTTCATGATGGCAGAGTTGCCCACCACCCCCAGTTTGGGCAGCACCACAAACATCAGCGTAAAAGCGGTGCCGTACATCACGGTTAGGCCGACCAAGCCGGCCCAACCGGCGGTGTCGTGCGGCCACTGGGGGCCACCTTGGCTCATCATCACACTGCCTACGATCACGCTGACCAGACCCATGGTGGTGGCGGTGCGGATTTGCCCATCAATTTGAACCACGCGGTACTGGGTGACCACCAGTGCCAGACCAAAGCTGGCCGAGCCCATCAACGCAAACAACACGCCCGCGCCAATGCTTTGCCATTGTTCAGCAGGGCTCAGGCCGCTGCTTTGACCAAAGACGTCCAGCGAGAGCATCAGCCCAATCAATATAAAAGGCATGGTTTTTAAAACCGCCGGTTCAGTGCGTTGTTTCAGCCACAGCCGCGCCCACAACGCGGTCCACAGCGGATAGGTGTTAAACGCCAATAACGCCAACGCCACCGGCAGTCGCGCCACCGCCGAGTAAAGACCAAAGCTTTGCACCGACACCAGCAAACCCAAGATCAGCAGCCAGCTGGCCTGTCCGGGTTGTAATTCAAGCTTCAGGTGACGCAGCCGAACAATGAACCACACCACCACCGCGGTGCAACCGCTGCGCACCGTGATCGCGGTTAAAACATTGCTGCCATGGTCAAACGCCAGCCTGGCGGCAACGTGGTTGGCGGCGTAAAGCAGCGCCACCAGCAGCAAACTGGCAAAAGCCGTGCCGCTGATACGCGCTGGCGCGCCCGCGGCACTCATGGCGCTAGGCGTTTGTTTGCAGCCACTGCCACATGCGTGCTGAGGTCAGCGGCATGGATAGCGCGGGTGCCAAGTCACCACGCCCCGCGCGCTGCAAGGCGTTGGCCACCGCACTCACCGTGGCTGGCGTGGCGCCAATCGTGCCCAACTCACCCACACCCTTCACCCCCAGTAAATTGTTTTTGCAGGGCACGTTTTCATCCATGTGGGTATCGAACGCAACCTGCATGATGTCCGCGCGGGGTGCCGTGTAGTCCATCAGGCTGCCGGTGAGCAACTGCCCGGAGTCGGCGTCGTACACCACCGCCTCGCACAACGCTTGCCCCATACCTTGTACGGCGCCACCGTCAAGCTGACCGCGCACGATGGTTGGGTTGATCACGCGTCCCACGTCGTTAACCGAGGTGTACTTGACCACCTCGATTTCGCCGGTGTCGGGGTCGAGCTCCACCTCGCAAACATGGCAGCCGTTGGGCCATGTGGGACCACTGGCCGAGGTACTGGATTGCACGGCAATATGTGCCCCGTCTTGCTTGGCGGCAAGCTCACCCAGCGTAATGGAGACATCGGTGCCGCGCACGCTGAACGCGCCTTGCTCGTACACCAAGTCGGCTGCTGCGGCCTCCAGCGCCTCGGCCGCAAGCTCTTGGGCTTTGTCCCGGGCTTGTTGTGACCCAGCGCTGACCGCCGAGCCGCCCGTGAACAACGAGCGCGAGCCGGCGCTGCCAAAACCGTTGGCTTTATCGGTGTCACCCATGCAAACCTTAACTTGCGAGATCGGCACCCCAAACACATCCACAACCAATTGCGCCAGACTGGTGGCGATGCCTTGACCCATGGGGTTGACCGCGGTGTACACCTCAATCGTGCCGTCGCTCAAAATATTCACGCTCACGTTTTCTTCGAGCGCGTTGCCGCCGGTCCACTCCAAAAACGTTGCCAGCCCAATACCACGCCAGCGCCCACGTTGTTGCGACTCGGCCGCTCGGGCCTCAAAGCCATCCCAGTCGGCTTGTTTGAGCCCAGCGTCCATGATGCGCTCGAAGTTGCCGGTGTCGTAGATTTGCCCCATGGCGTTGGTGTAGGGCATTTGATCCGGGCGCACCATGTTGCGCCGCCGCAGCGTCACGCGGTCGATGCCGGTTTGGCGGGCGGCCTCGTCCATGAGGCGTTCCATGTTGTAAATCGCCTCAGGGCGCCCCGCGCCTCGGTAGGCGCCGGTGGGTGCGGTGTTGGTGAGCACCGATTGAAATTGGAAGTCGATGAGTGGCACGTGGTACACGCTGGTTTGTACCCACGGCCCAATCATGAGCTGAATGGCGGTGCCGGTTTGAATGGGGTAAGCGCCGACGTTGCCTTGATTGCGCAAACGCATGGCCAAGATGCGCCCTTGGTCGTCCAGTGCCAGTTCAAGTTCGCTGCGAATGTCTCGGCCGTGCACACTGTTTAAAAATTCTTCGCTGCGCTCAGCCACCCATTTGACCGGCGCTTGCAGGGTATGCGCGGCCCACGCCACCAGAATGTCCTCGGGGTAGGGGCCGGTTTTCATGCCAAAGCCACCGCCGACGTCGCCCACCACCACACGAATTTTTTCGGCGTCGATTCCCGTGAGAGCGGCCGTGACGTTGCGCACCGCGGTGGGCATTTGCGACGACATGCGTATGGTTAGGCGCCCGCCTTCAACATACGCCAACACGCTGCGCGGCTCAATGGTAAGCGCCGCCAAACGTTGATTGACGTTGCGCATGCACACCACGTGCGCGGCTTGCGCAAACGCCGCTGCCGTGGCGTCGGCGTCGCCGTAGCGGGTTTGGGCCACCAGGTTGTCGGGCTCATCGGCCAGCCTTGGTGCATCGGCGGCCAAGGCGTCATCCAGCGTGACCGCGTGCGGCAGCGGCTCGTACATCACCTCGATCGCCTCGCAGGCGGTTCGGGCTTGGGCTTCGGTATCTGCCACCACCAAGGCCACGGGTTCACCCACGTAGCGCACGCGCTGGGCCGCCAGCAGGTGTCGGTCGGGGGAGGCGGCCGGGCTGCCGTCCGGGCGCTTGAAGTTGATCGGCCTTGGCATGGACTTGATGCCAGCGGCTGCCAAGTCGGCGTGGGTGAGCACCAAACGCACCCCGGGGCAGGCGCGGGCGGCGTCGGTGTTGAGGCTGGTGATCTCAGCGTGCGGGTAGGGTGAGCGTAAAAACGCCAGTCGCCCCATGCCGCTTGGGGCAAAGTCGTCGGTGTAACGGCCTTGGCCGCGCAGCAGTTGGTCGTCTTCGAGTCGCTTAACGTCGCGCCCGCTACCGAATTTTTGTAGCACGTCTTGCATGGGAACCTACTCTTGGATGGGTCGTTGAAATCAGGGTGGAGAGTTTATGCTGAACCTTCAATTGAGGCTGTCGCCACGGCCCGGGCCAGTATGGGCGGCGGTTTGACTTAATCTTTGAGCTCGGCAATCAACTCAATTTCAACACAGGTGCCCATGGGCAGTTGCGCCACGCCAAAGGCACTGCGCGCGTGCGCCCCGGCTTGGCCAAAAACCTCACCGATCAGCTCCGAGGCGCCGTTGATCACCAAATGGTGTTCTGTGTATTGAGCGGTAGAGTTCACCAGGCCCAGCAGTTTGACCACGCGGGCAACGCGATTGAGGTTGCCGGTGGCGGCGTGCAACGTACCCAGCAAATCAATCGCCACCGCCCGCGCCGCGGGCTGCGCCTGCTCAGTGGTAAGGGTGGCGCCGAGTTGACCGACCCAAGGCTGACCGTCTTGGCGCGCAATATGACCACTTAAAAAAACCAGCTTGCCGCTTTGAACAAAAGGCACGTAGGCCGCCGCCGGCACGGCCATAGGGGGCAGTGTGATGTTCATGGCTTTGAGCTTGTCGTAGATATCCATAATGTTTCCCAGTTAACCAAGTACAACGTGGCGGCCACTGGCACGCGACGACGCAGGGAGAGGGTAGCATGGCATATTGGCTTTGGCCTCTGGCGTGGGCGCTGGGCCTTGCATGGCAGCTGCAGCAGGCAAGCCTGGTGCCGGCATGGCACGGGTTGGCATGGTTGGTCACAGCGGCTGCCATGGTTGTGGCGGCGCGAAGTTGGGCCACGCCGCCGGTGCAGGTGCTGGTTGTCGCCATGGCGTTGGCGTCGGTGGCCTATGCCAGCACCGGTTGGCGCGCGTTGGCGCGGCAGTCGCAAGCGCCGCCGCCATCGTGGCAGGGGCGCTACGCCACCATTGAGGCCGAGGTGGTGCAAAGCCCACGTGTTGCCGATGG
>Ga0255753_1006068_pt1 | contig 11303 bp, 9 predicted proteins | sample 041ome_10_FD_179953 | JGI IMG/M metagenome (GOLD analysis project Ga0255753, IMG submission 179953) | Coastal salt marsh microbial communities from the Groves Creek Marsh, Skidaway Island, Georgia - 041412US metaG (version 2) | ecosystem: Environmental > Aquatic > Marine > Intertidal zone > Salt...
TAAATTGTATTCCTGATTTATCTGCAACATCTCCCATTACACCATCGAGAGCATCTATCTCTCTAACTAAATGACCTTTACCTAAACCACCTATAGCTGGATTACATGACATCTCACCTATAGTTTCGATTTTGTGAGTGAATAGGGCAGTGTTTACCCCCAATCTGGCTGATGCTGCCGCAGCTTCACAGCCAGCATGACCACCACCAATTACAACAACATCAAATGTTAAATCATTCTTCATAAGCTAAATTTATAACCGATTATTTAATTTACAAGTTATGTATGCTTAACTCAAAATGAATAATTAAATTATGAATTTTACCTTAAAATATAAAAAAGGTGTTGAAAATACTGGCTTATTTGCCTATACAAAAATCTTTAAAGATACTACCTAAAATTTCTTCAACATCTACTTTTCCTACAATCATTCCAAGATGTCTCGTGGCCAATCTAAGATCTTCTGCCGCTTTATCAAAATCCTCGGTATCATTTTTGTCATTAAAATTATTAAGATGTTCCAGGCACTGCATGAGGTGTTGTCTATGTCTTTCTCGTGTAATTAAAATATCTTCACTTGAGATAAATTTATTTTTTAAATTACTTTTTATTTTTGAAATTAATTTATCTAAATTTTTATTTTCTTTAATTGAAATTAAAACGTGATCAAAAGATTTTAATTTTTCTCCCAAATCTTTAGATATAAGATCAGATTTATTTAAAACTAAGATAGCATTTTGATCTAATAAATCCTTTAAAATACCAGTAAAATCATCAGTTTTGGCATCTACCACAACTAATTTAAGATCGGCCTCTACTGCTTTTTTTAAAGATAATTTAATTCCCTTCTGTTCTATTTCATTTTTTGATTCTCTTATACCAGCAGTATCTGAAATTATAACTGGATAACCGTCTATATTTAAATGAGTCTCAATTACATCCCTGGTTGTTCCTGCTGTCTCAGAAACTATGGCAACATCTCTATTTGCAAAATGATTCATTAAACTTGATTTACCTGCGTTGACTGGTCCAACAATCGCAATTTTAAAACCTTCTCGAATTCTCTCTCCAACTTTTTGATCATCTAAAATTTTTTTAATTTTGTTTATAACTTCATCCAAATTTTTTTTAATTTGTTCTAAAATATTTTCAGGTAAATCTTCGTCTGGAAAATCTATTTTTGCTTCAACGTAAGATAAAATTTTTAATAGCTTATCTCTTAAAAAATTAAACTCATCAGCTGTCTTTCCACTCATTACTCTAATGGCTTGCTTTCTTTGAATTTCTGTTTCAGAAGAAATTAGATCAGCAATGCTTTCCGCCTTTAATAAATTTATTTTTTCATTTTGGAAAGCTAGTTTTGTAAATTCACCAGGTTCAGCCAAACGGCAATTTTCAATTTTGGCAATTGACGAGTGTAGAGCCTGAATTACAGCTTTGCTGCCGTGGATATGAAATTCAGCCATATCTTCACCTGTGTAGCTATTAGGCCCAGGAAACCATATAACTATACCCTCATCAATTAACTCAGAAGTGTTGATTTTATTGAATTTTCTCAATGTAGCGTGCCTTGGGTGAGGTAAGGCCTTATTGGTGAGTAAACTAATAACATTTTTTGTGTCGGGACCAGAAATTCTGATCACCGCTATTCCTGATATACTAGGACCCGTAGAAAGAGCAAATATAGTCATACTTAGAAAATAAAATAATGGAGATAAAATATCCTAAAAAATACTAATTAAAATCAAAATATTCTTTAAACTTATTGTACTTAAATAAACTATTTTTTTGAATAGGATTTCTAATTTGATTCGAACTAGCTGTTTTAACTGGTGATGTATTGTGCAAATTAAAATTTTCGTAAATTTCACTATATTCTAAATCACAAAAATTAACTAAATCTCTTATAGTTTTTTGGCTATTTGTTATTAAATTATCATAATTAATATCAAAAATTTTGTTACCCAATTTAGTTTTTAAAATATTTATTAAATCTAAATACATCTCTCTATAAAGTTTTATTTGACTTATACTATTGGTCCAATTTAATCTTGGGGAATTAAAGTTAGTCTTATAAAGTGAAAAAGAATTATCAAATATATTTCTAGTACAGTTTATAATTTTTGAATTAGTAAAAAAAATATTAATTAATCCTAAAAATTTAAAATTTTCTGTATTTTTATCTGTAATAATTTCTTTTGACACTTGGCTTAAGTTTAAAAAATTAATATAATTATTATAAATATTCCCAGGATTATAATTAATTATTTTATTAATATTTAATAAATTTAACTCTCCATCTTTTACAAAATTTATTTTTACTGTTTTATTTAAATTTGGAATTTCCCCTGCATTATATACTTTATTATTAGCTCCCAGAATTGCCTCGACTAATGAAGTTCCAGATCTTGGCAGGCCCACAATAAAAATTATTTTTTTTTGGCCCTCTAAGTTTAATTTATCTAAATTTAAATTTTCATAGATATATTCTAAATTTTTAAAGTGTTCTTTGAACTGATTAAAATTAAATGGTCTTAATTTATTTTTAAGATTGTTAGCTTGTTTAAAATAATAAGAAGCTTTTTCAATTTCTTTTAATTTCTCATAAAAATTACCATAAGCAAAAAATAAATTAATTTTTTTTTCATCACTTAAATCTAAATTTTTTAATTTATTTAAATTTACTTCGTGATGATAGTAATTGCTAAGATCCAGATAATCACCATACAGTCTATGAGCGGTAGTATTGGTAAAATCTATTTTTATTATTTGAGAATAAATATCTCTTGCATTATCAAATTTTCCTAATGACCTATAGCATCCGCCCAATATTAACAATAAATCTATATTGTTGCTATTTTTGGAAAGCAAAGATTCTATCTCTCTTATAGCTTCTGTAATTTTTTTTTGCGCTATTAATAAATTTATTTTTTTTAAAAAATTCAATTTTTATTCAATAAATTAAACATTTTTTCCAAATACTTATCATAATTAGAATTTAAATTAACTGATGAATTGTATATTGGTTGCCTTGCTTGTGAAATACTGACAGTTTTTATTGGAGTTTTACTATTATCATGGTGATTAAAACATTTTTTATCTAAATTTAAATTACAAAATTCTAAAATTTTTTTTATCTCAGAATCTTTATTTTCAACTAAACTTTCATATTTTACATCATGAATAAAATTAGGAATTTTGCTTTTCCAAAAATTCATAATTTCTGAATATAAATTATAATAACCTGCAATATCCTCCTGTCTATTAGTCCAATTCATCATTGATGAAGAAAAAGCATTTTTAAATAATGAAAGACAATTATCCTTTGCATCTCTATAACAATGTATTACTTTACTGTTTGGAAAAAATAATTTTATAAATCCAATTAATCTAAAGTTTTGTGGTGCTTTATCTGTAATATATTCTTCTGAAATCTTATAAAATTTAAGATAATTAAAATACTCTTTTGAAATAAAATTTTCACTCTTAAGTTGACTATCAATAATTTTTTGTTTATTTAATTTACCGTCATTAACAAAATTTTGTTTAACTAGGTCTTGAAGATAAATTAATTCTCCTGCACCATAAACAGAATCATGAGCAGCTATAATTTGTTCTGTTAAAGTTGTCCCTGATCTTGGCATCCCACAAATAAATATTATTTTTTTATCTGTAAAATTTTGATTTGTTTTATCTAAATCTATTTCATTAAAAACTTGGATTAAATTTTTAATAACTTTCTCTTCGCCAACTATGCTGGTTCCTGACTGTGCATATTTTAAAGCATTGGCTTCATCCAGGTATTTAAATGCTTTTTCATAATTTTTTAAATCATCATAAGATTTACCTAGAGCAAAATTTAAATCTATTCTATTATCTTTATCAAGTTGATTGCTATTTATTAATTCCTCCATTTTATTTAAATGATCAATCGAGTCAGTATTTTTTTGGGAATATTTAATTATAGAACTTAACAGCTTGTGAGCAGAAGTATGCTTTGGATCAATAATGAGTATTTCATTAATAGTTTTTTTTGCTTCGACAATTTTATTAATACTATGATAGGCTGAAGCAAGAGAAAACATTAGGTTTAGCTGTTTTTCTAACGAGAAATTTATGTTTTTCTTTATTATTTCAATTCCTTGTTTAAATAATTTTATTGCACCATCATAATCATTATAAATAGTTTTTAAGTTAGCGTAATTGTTATAAGCGTTGATGTAGTTTGGGTCTAGTTCTAGAGCTTTTTCATAGTTAAATTTTGCCAAATCAAAATCATTAATTGCCTTATGAGAGTTTCCTAGATTATTGATTGCTGCTATATTTTTTTTATCAAAATGAATTGATTGTTCAAAATAGTGAATTGCATTATTATGTTGATTAAGCCCTTGATAGCCCATTCCAATCAAATTCAATAAATAACTATTATTTGGAATTTTTTTTAGAATTTTTAAAGAACCTTCAATTACTTTATTATAATTTTTTACTTTGAGATAATTGTTTAATATTTGAATTTTTTGAATTAAGTCCATAAGTTAGTAATTAAGACAAAAAAAAACATCCCTTAACTAATTTTTAAGCAGGCTTATTCATAGAATTAAAAAACTCTGCGTTATTTTTTGTGTCTTTTAATTTTGAACTAATAAATTCTATTGCATCCATTGTTCCCATTGGAGCTATAATTCTTCTTAAAACATTCATTTTTTGAAGATCATTTTTATCAAATAAAAGTTCTTCTCTTCTTGTTCCAGATTTTGTTATATCAATTGCTGGATAAATTCTTTTATCTGCTATCTTTCTATCTAATACTGTTTCACTATTTCCTGTACCCTTAAATTCCTCAAAAATAACTTCATCCATTCTACTGCCGGTATCAATTAGTGCTGTAGAAATTATTGTTAAAGAACCACCTTCTTCAATATTTCTTGCTGCTCCAAAAAATCTTTTGGGTCTTTGAAGTGCATTTGCATCAACACCACCCGTTAATACTTTTCCAGAACTTGGGATTACTGCATTATATGCTCGGCCCAATCTTGTTATAGAGTCCAAGAGAATGACCACATCTTTTTTATGCTCGGTTAATCTTTTTGCTTTTTCAATAACCATTTCAGCAACCGCTACATGACGCTGAGCAGGTTCATCGAAAGTAGAACTTATAACTTCACCTTTAACTGTTCTCTGCATGTCGGTAACTTCTTCTGGTCGTTCATCAATTAACAATACTATTAAATAACACTCTGGATAATTTTTTGCTATTGAGTTTGCTATACTTTGCAGAATCATCGTCTTACCAGCTTTTGGTGGTGAGATAATTATTGATCTCTGTCCTTTTCCAATCGGACTAACTAAGTCAATTAATCTAGGTGTTAAATCTTGTTTTTTATCCAGTTTTGTCGTCTCAATTTCCATCACCAACTGTTTATCGGGGTAGAGTGGGGTTAAGTTATCAAATGCAATTTTATGCCTAGATTTTTCTGGATCTTCAAAATTTATTTTGCTCACTTGTAAAAGCGCAAAATATCTTTCGCCTTCTTTTGGCGCTCTAACGGGACCCTCAACTGTATCACCAGTTCTTAAACCAAATTTTCTAATCTGACTTGGGCTTACATAAATATCATCTGGGCCAGGTAAATAATTTGACTCCATTGCTCTTAAAAAACCAAAGCCATCTTGGAGCAATTGCAGAACGCCTGCGCCTGTAATTTCTTCTTTTTCAGCAACTTTTTTTAATATTGCGAAAAGAATTTCTTGTTTTCTTAAAGTACTAGCATTTTCAATACCAAGTTCTTCAGCTTGGGTAATAAGTTGTTCAGATGATTTCAATTTTAATTCTTGGATATTCATTTTTTTGAGATTTGTTTAAGACTTGTTAGATACGGCTAATATAAGATCTTTTTAAATTTTTTCAACCAAAGATTGGTTTAAAAATAACAATAAATACTATCAAAATTAATAAAATAGTCGGGATTTCGTTAACCCATCTAAAAAATTTAGAGGAGTTTTTATTAATATCTAGCTTAAATTTATGTAAAATTCTACCAAGGTAAAAATGATAAATGGTTAATAATATTACAAATATTATTTTAAGTTTTAGCCAACCTGAGCTCAAATTTTCAAATCCAATAATAGAAATTAATATTAATCCAAAAAACCAACTTAAAAACATAGCTGGCATCATAATGTAATAATAAAGTTTTCTTTCCATTGTTTTAAAAATAGAGCTCATATCTAAATTTTTTAAATTCTCTGAATGATAAACAAAAATTCTTGGTAGATATAACAGACCAGCCATCCAAGAAATTACAGCGATTAAATGTAAGCTTTTAAATAATAAATAACTATTCATTTTATAAACATGGGCATTTTTTAAAATTATTTGGACATCGAATTTTAGGTGGGTAAAGCTTATTATCAAAGTTATACTCTTCTTTATTTATAATAAGATTAGATAGCGATTTTATAAAATCTTCGTTTATACCAAGTGCTGGTATTCTTGTATAATTTTCGCACCCATTTTTATCAGCTAACTCTTTATATTCAATATCAAGTTCAACTAAAGTTTCAGAGTGCTCAGAGACAAATGCAATTGGTACTAAAACAATATGTTTTTTTAATTTAGAATTTTCAATAATGATATCTTCGGTTGATGGGCCAATCCATTTCAAAGGACCAACTCTGCTTTGGTAACTTAATATCCAATCTAAATTTTTTATATTTAATTTTTTAACAATATTATTAACTGACTGTTCTACTTGCCATTGATAAGGATCTCCATTTTTAATATTTTTCTCAGGTAATCCATGTGCTGAAAAAATTAATTTAAAATTTTTAAAATTTTTTATTTTTTTTAGAATTTCTCTGGTATGCGCATTAACGAAATTGCTATCTGTAGGATAACAACAAATCGTGCTTGTTTTGTAATTAATTTTGTTTTTATTACAAACATCATTCCATTCCTTAATTGAAGAACCTGAAGTTGCAGCAGAGTATTGGGGGTATAATGGTAGTAATATTACTTCATCAGGGTCATATTTTTTTACATCAAAAATCACCTTTGTAGCTCTTGGGTGCCAACATCTCATTACGATGAAACACTTGTGTTCATGTTTAGAATCATTTTCATTTAAGCTTTTTTCTAAATTAAAAGATTGTTCTTCAGTTAACTTTAAAATAGGTGACGAACCACCAAGCTCTTCATAGATTTTTTTTGCAGTGGGAGCACGCCTATTCGCAATTAATTTAGCAAGAGGATATCTTAAAATAGATGGTAAATTTAAAATTGCTGGATCATTAAATAAATTAAATAAAAATGGTTCAACATTTTCTAATTTATCTGGACCACCTAAATTGAATAAAATTATAGCTTTTTTCATTTATAATCTTTTACAATATTAACCAAATATTCAACCATGTCAGGATTTGTTTCGGGTAAAACTCCATGCCCCAAGTTAAAGATATATGGATGATCTTTAAATATTTCTAAATATTTATTTGCTTCTTTTTTTAAATTATCTTTATCTGTAAGTAATATTTTTGGATCTAATCCTCCTTGAATGGGTATTTTTATTATTTTTTGTATTTCATGTGGATCAACATCATAATCTATGTTTACAGCGTTAGGTTTTACAATTTCACAATAATTTTTATAATCTTTAATACCTCTTGGAAAACAGATAACTGGAACCTTTAACGTTTTAACATAATCTACTAGTTCTAAAGTGGGGTTGTAAATATATTTTTCATAATCATTTTTTTCTAATAGACCTGCCCAACTATCAAATATTTGTATTAAATTAGCGCCTGAATCAACTTGGTTTTTAATGTGTATTTTTGTAAATTTTATTAGAAGGTCTAAAATATTTTTAGTTAACAAATCGTTATTAAAAAAATCTTTATTTATATTTTTTTTAGGAGATTGTTTATTTATTACATAGACTAATAAGGTCCAAGGAGCACCAACAAACCCAATTGTATTTTTTTCTTTTAATAATTCATTTCTACTTACTAAATTAATTGCATTGTAAACTGGTTTTAGTGTGTTAAAAAATTTTTCTTTGGTAATTTTTGATGTGCTATCAAAATTAAAGTTTTCCAAAATTGGACCAAAATTCTTTTTAAACTCAACTTTTTGATTAAGGCCATATGGTATCATTAAAATATCAGAAAAAATTATAGCAGCATCTAACCTAAATCTTTTAAGAGGCTGTAATGTAATTTCTGAAGAAAGATTTTCATTTAAACATAATTTAATAAAATCAGGATTTTTTTTTCTAATATCTCTAAATTCTGGCAAATATCTTCCCGCTTGTCTCATTATCCAGATTGGAGGATTAGATGTTTTATAATTTATTATTGTTTGATAAATTGGAGACATAATAATAATTAAATATATAAGTATTGTATTAGTATTATAGAGTGTGAACTATGGTGATTAATTTTTAATAACATTTTATAAACAACTTATTAACATTTAAATGTTTGAAAAAGTTAATTAAATTAGGCAAATTAACACTATTACATTAATTTATTCATTTCATTAATAACTTAATTCACATTTAAAATTTTGTTAATAAAAGCTAGATTTTACAACATTTAAAACAAAATATTTAAATTGTGTAAATAAGTAAAAATAATACAAAGTTATTAACAATTTATTTAATGATTAATACATATCAAATTTATTTAATTTCTGACTCCACAGGAGAAACTCTTGATAGAATTTTTTTAGCTCTTAAAGCACAATTTATTAATATAGAATATAAAGTTTACTCATACTCCTTTACTAGAACAGAAAATCAAATATTAAAAATATTGGACGAAGCTAAAAAAAAAAATAATTCAGTTATTTTATATACAATTGTTGACAATAATTTGGCAAAATATCTTGCTAACAAAAGTGATGAAAAAAAAATTCCATGCTTTGGTATTTTGGGAAATTTAATATTAAGCTTTTCCAAACTTCTTAACCAAAAAGCTTCACACCAACCAAGTGGTCAACACGCTCTTAATGATGAATATTATAAAAGGATAGAAGCAATCCAATTTACAATGAGTCATGATGATGGAAATTTAGTAAATGAAGTTGAAAAGTCTGATATAATTTTACTCGGCGTAAGTAGGACAAGCAAAACTCCAACCTCAATTTATTTGGCTAACAAAGGATTTAAAACTTCAAATATTCCATTAGTAAATGAAAAATCTATTCCAGAAAAATTAAAAAAAAATCCAAACATTAATTGTGTTGTTGGTTTAACGGCAGAGCCAGAGAGATTAGTCGATATTAGAAAAAATAGATTAACCTCACTAAAAGAAACTGAAAACACCAAATATATAGACATTGAAACAATAAAAAATGAAATTGAGGAAGCAAAAAAAACATTTAAAAAATACAAATGGCCAATGATAGATGTAACAAGAAAGTCAGTTGAAGAAACTGCGGCATCAATAATAAAAATCTACGAAATTTATAATGCTAAATAATATTATTCTTGCTTCAAAAAGTGAAGTTAGGAAGCAAATTTTAATCAAACATGGAATTAATTGTCAGGTTGAACCATCAAATGTAGATGAAGAACCAGTTAAACAAAGTTTAATTAAAGAGGGGGCTACACCAGAAATAATTTCTAAAAACTTGGCAGAACTAAAAGCAAATAAAGTTAGTCTTAAAATAAAAGACAAAATAGTTCTTGGTGCTGACAGTGTAATCGATTTAGAAGGTAAAATAATCTCAAAGCCAGAAAATAGAGAAGAGGCACTAGAAATATTAAAAAAACTTAATGGTAAGCATCATTTTTTGATTAGTTCTGTATGTTTATCAAAAAATGGTAAAATGGTCTGGCATTATTCAGATAAAGCAAAATTAACTATGAAAAATTTTGAAATTTTAGAACTAAAGGATTATTTGGCAAAAGTAACAGATGGGGCTTTATATGCTTATAATGTTTATCAAATTGAGGGTGTGGGAAAAGATTTATTTTTAAAAATAGAAGGTAATGAAAACACAATAATGGGCCTACCAATAGAAAAAATTAAAGAATATTTGAAAAATCTATAAAATGAAAAAACACTTAATTATAGGCAACCCAATATCACATTCGTTATCTCCTAAACTACACAATTATTGGTTTAAACAAAATAATATAGATGCAATTTATGAAACGGCTCAACCAGAAGAAGAGGAAATTGAAAAAATCTTACAACAAGTAAAATCTAATAAAATATGGGGAATGAATATTACAGTTCCATTCAAAAAAAAAGTAATTCCATATGTTGAAAAGCTATCAGAAACTGCAAAAGCAACCACTTCTGTTAATACAATTTTTAAAAGAGAAAATATGATTTATGGTGATAACACCGATGTTCAAGGATTTGAATTATCTTTGAAATACGAAAGTTGTGAACTTAAAAATAAAAAAGCTTTTATATTGGGTGCGGGTGGAGTTGTGCCATCAATAATTAAAGCTTTAAAAAATTTAGGGCTAAAACAAATTTTTTTATCAAATAGAACAAAAAAAAATTCTGATTATATTTTAAAATTATTTCCAGAAACAATTATAGTAGAGTGGGGACAAACACCTGACTTTGATATTGTAATTAACGCAACCAGTCTTGGATTAAAAAAAGACGATTATTTCAATTTAGATTTTAAAAAAATAAATGACCCTAAAATTTTTTATGATTTAATTTATAATCCTTCAATTACTAATTTTTTAGACCAAGCTAAAAAATCTGGACACAAAATAATAAATGGTAAAATGATGTTGTTGTTTCAGGCACAAAAAGCTTTTGAAATTTGGCATGGTTTTTTGCCTAAAATTGATGATAATTTGATTAAATTTTTAGATAATGATTAGAATAGCTATAGTTGGCGATATCGGAAGTGGTAAATCATTTATCTCTAATTTATTCAATCAACCAGTATTTAATGCAGATCTTGAAGTTGCTAATATCTATAAAAAAGATAAAAATTGTTTTGCAAAAATAAAGAAAGCAATTCCAAATTATTTTTCAAAGTTTCCATTAAAAAAAACTGAATTAATCCAGTCTATTTTGGCCAACAAAAATAATTTAAAAAAAATTTCTAATATAGTACATCCGATTGTCCGAAAAAAGTTAAATGAATTTTTAAAAAAAAATAAAAAAAAAAAAATTATAATATTAGATGTACCTCTTTATTTTGAAAATAAGCTAAATAAAAATGGTGATATCGTCATTTATATTGATGCCAAAAAAAAAAAAATATTAAATAAATTAAAAAAAAAAAAAAAATTTAATTTATTTTTAATAAATAAAATAAAATTAAT
>Ga0255753_1006074_pt1 | contig 11290 bp, 7 predicted proteins | sample 041ome_10_FD_179953 | JGI IMG/M metagenome (GOLD analysis project Ga0255753, IMG submission 179953) | Coastal salt marsh microbial communities from the Groves Creek Marsh, Skidaway Island, Georgia - 041412US metaG (version 2) | ecosystem: Environmental > Aquatic > Marine > Intertidal zone > Salt...
CGGGACGAACTGATGGTTATAATAATGATTGTGAAAAAGAAAAATATATCCCTTGCTCTATCCTGCACGTGTCGCGCAGGGCACCTTTTGCCGGGCCCACAGATAATCCCCAAAGGCATAAAACGAAAATCGAAAAAAGGGGACCCAGTCGCTGGAGCCTCGACTTCCTTCATTTTTCATTTTTTCAGCTGCTTCCTTTCTTTTTCGTGCCCCCTCTCCTCTCCACACGCTTATCACGACTGTAGTAGATACCAAAGAAGAAGACTTTCTCATGCAGCGAAACTGGAACTGCTTACCTTATGCTCTCACAGTCACTCACAAAAGAACGGGATAGTGGAATACCAAGAGCGTGAAGTCAAAAATTTCTTCGAACTTGCAGGTTCTCAAAAGTGGTGCGCTCATGAGTCGAGACACCAAAGGAGTTATTTTCAACTACACGCTGAATCTTTTGGGATTATCATATCTTCGTTTCTTGTATACGTGCTGGTGTTGGAGACTTCATGGAGTTTCAAAACTAATGCCATTCCTAGATATCCTATATGAAATACAATTTAAAAGACGCAGAAGTGTAAGTATCTAATACCAATTTTGAAACGTCATTAAATTCGGTGTTCAGGTAAACTTTCTCACAAGCTCTGAAGACTGGGAAAATCCGGAGATTGTAGGAAGAAATAGAAGGTAATCATTAAAATAACATTAAAGAAGTATAATTTTACAGCGTTGTAGGCGAGGGCATGCCCCTTTATACAGCTTTTCAACTCTAAAAGAAGCTAGTCTATTTTGGAGAAGTGGTGGTACAAGTTCTGCTCGGAATCAACTTTCCAAAACTCGGATACTGAGTGGAATTTGGAAATTTCACCTAGCAGCCTCTCCGAAAGAGGTTCCTAAAGGATTTCAGGGCATATCTTTTGATGACAACACGTGGGGAACTATACAAGTGCCTTCAAATTGGCAGTGCCAAGGCCATGGTAAACCCATATACACAAATTTTACATATCCTTTTCCTGTTAATCCACCTTGTGCTTCTCGCGTCAGAGAAAGTCGCACATATCAGGGACAATCATCAATATTTTCTGATATTCATGAAAATGCGACTGGTTGCTATCGCTCCAAGTTTGACTTACCAGATGAGTGGAATTTAAGAACCGACAAAGTATTCCTTCTTTTTGAAGGAGTAGATTCTGCATTTTACTGTTGGTTAAATGGTATTTTCGTGGGTTATTCTCAAGACAGTAAGTTGCCGGCTGAGTTTGATGTGACAAATTTTGTTAGTAATGGAGAAAATACTCTTTCAATACAAGTCATGAGGTGGTCAGATGGTAGCTATTTAGAAGATCAGGACCACTGGTGGCTGAGTGGAATCCATAGAGATATCTATATTTATGTCAAAAATTCTTTTTATATTTCTGATTACAGCGTCGTAGCATCAATAATTTCTGAAAATGCTGCAAGTATCGCTATTAATGTAGAATTATGCTGTGATAGTATCGCAAATAAAAACTTGGTATGTGGGGACTATGTTTTAAAGTTATTGTTATATGACTCGGATGGTAATTTGATCGTAAGTGAAATTAATAATAAAATGATCCCGGCACCATATGCCGAAAATTATGGCGTCAAGTTTGATGAGATTCCTGAGGAAGTTACTCTCAACACTAAAACTAGATTACATGTTAAAAATCCTCATCTATGGTCCTGCGAAAAACCATATTTATACCTATTGGTTCTAATCATAGAGGATCGAGAAGAAAATGTTATTGATTGTGAAGCATGTCGAGTTGGTATTCGAGAAGTCTCTATAGCAAATAAATTGTTTTGTGTTAACTCAAGGCCTGTTATTTTTCAGGGTGTGAATCGACACGAGCATTGCCCAGACAATGGGAAAGTAGTGAGTGAAGAACTATTGCTTAAAGACATCTTGCTTATGAAACAAAATAATTTTAATGCCGTCCGAACAGCTCACTATCCAAATCATCCTAGATTTTATGACTTATGTGACGAGTATGGATTGTACGTGATAGATGAAGCAAATTTAGAAACGCATGGATTCCAAATTTGCCTTCATTCTACTCCACTCTTATCGAATGATCCATGCTGGAGAAATGCTTATCTATCTCGAATTTCGCGCCTGGTTCAGCGAGATAGAAATCATGCATGTATAATCATGTGGTCTCTTGGTAATGAGTCAGGTTGCGGTGGCGGTCATTATGCAATGGCATCATGGGTTCGAGAGAATGATAAATCACGATTTCTACACTATGAGGGTGGTGGCTATAGAACCTCGTGCACCGATATTATCTGTCCTATGTATGCAGATGTAAATACTTGCCGGTATTTGCTTTCGAGAAATGATGGAAGACCAATTATTTTATGTGAATATTCGCATGCAATGGGTAATAGCAATGGAGGTCTTCATAAATATTGGAATTGCTTCCGTGAAGAAAGTTCAATACAAGGTGGTTTCATTTGGGATTTAGTTGATCAGGGTTTGACCGTGAGCATGTCAACAGGTGAATCGTACTGGGGATACGGAGGTGATTTTGGTGATAAACCAAACGATGCCCAGTTTTGTATCAATGGCTTAACCTTTCCTGATCGCTCCCCACATCCAGCTCTGTTTGAAGTTAAATATCTACAACAACCTGTAACAATTTCTTTAACCAATTCTGGGGATTTGAAGATTCGAAATTGGTATAATTTTTTATCTCTTGAAGGTTTTTCCTTGGAGTGGAATATTATTCTCGACAGCGGAGTATCATTGAAAAATGGAATAATAGATGTTTCCGCAATTGGCCCAAATCAGAAAGTAATCTATGAGTGGAATTCTATCTTTCCAAGTCATACTTGTATACTCCAATCCGCAATCGTAGAGAAGCTTCAGTTTCAGAGGTGGTGGATACAGTTTAGCTGCTCTTTGAAGAGAGAGAGCAAAATTGGGAACATAGGTGACATATTCGCACGAGACCAGATTGATATGCCAATTTATCCTCTCCAGCAAATATCTCGGAAAACATTTCAAACACGAGTTGACATTGATATGCGCAAAACTAGAGAAGGTGCGGTCGAAGTATCATGTGGTGATAACCTATATAGATTTGATGATGTTGGTTCTAAAGCAGGCACTTTATCATCATTTTTTTCTCGAAACTTGGAAATATGTTGTGTTGGTCCAATTCCATTATTTTGGCGTGCCCCTACTGATAATGATAGTGGTGGCTTCATGTTTTCGTATGCAAACCAATGGAACAATGCTGGTTTGAACAGAATGGTTCCGACGCATGCAACGGTGGCAAACTTTCAACAATCCACATCAGGAGAGGTGCTAATTACTTCACGGCAATTTTTAGTACCTGATGGTGTGAAAAGCAATCCAGGAATAAATGTACAAACTGAATATCACATAAATTGTGAAGGAAATCTTAAAATCTCGCTGCAATTTCAGATCTCGCGACTTCTACCACCTTTACCTAGGGTTGGTGTAAAGTTAGTAATCCCCAAGGTCATGGAAAATGTTGAGTGGCATGGACGAGGACCACATGAATGTTATCCTGATAGGAAGTGCTCTGCTTTTTGGGGCCGTTATCAATCCTCAATCGATAAAATGCATGTACCTTACATAGTACCTTCTGAAAACGGAGGTAGAACGGATACACAGTGGATTTTTCTTTCAAATGGAGTAGCAGATAAGGAGAAATTTCGAGGATTAATGATTGTTGTAGATGATTCTACTTTACCTTATCAGTTTTCAGCATCAAGATTTACTCATGAAAATCTAGGAAAATGTAAACATGATTTTGAACTCATTCAAAGCGATGGAATTAATTTATATCTGGATTGTGCGCACATGGGACTTGGAGGAGATAATAGTTGGACCCCTTGTGTTCTTCCAGAGTATGAACTGAAGGAAAAAAAATACAAAATGTCTTTTACCATAATTCCAATGGAACACAACAGTGACCCGCACCAAAAATATTGTGACTTTCATAGATAAAAGTTGAATTGTATTTAAATTTATCCACTTATGAATTACGTACAATGGTACGGCATGTAATTTCTATCTATTATACCTTAAACTCACAACTTTGAACGATCCTATGTTTCTCAATCATGTCACGTATAAACGTTAACATTAAAATTCTCCTCCAAATCCACCTGCTCCAAATACATCCTTTCGATTGAGTTTTGACATAATGTGTCCCGTGTAATTTTCAAGTTTAGGACATGTTCCTGTATTTCGGTTTTCAATAATTTATTGGGAAAAAAAATGTATATACCAATTCTATGACCAAGTCCCCCACAGTACATACATCCTTTGCTACCTGTAATTTCTATGAGCTCTGATAAATGCTCTTGTGATGTACTTATGTTGGACATAAAAGCAGGAATGCTTTGATTTGCCTCCTCTAATACATGCTTTAAATCCAATAGGGAAGTTGCAGATTGCTCAGGCCCTACAAACGTTGTAGTAAACCCTGTCTTTCCACCTCTACCTGTTCTGAATTTTCAAGTACAAATATTAAAGCAAAAATGAGATGTACCCGTGCGACCAATACGATGAATATAATTCTCGATTTCTTCCGGTAAATCATAGTTGACAACATGCTTGATTTCTGGAAAATCTAATCCTTTTGATGCAACGTCAGTTGCTACCAAAATATCTTTCTTACCAAACTATAAAAATTCTGAAATAGTGCACTAAAATTAAAGAAAAAAAAGTCAACCTTAAAATCTTGAATTGCTTTGTCTCGGTCGTTCTGACTTTTACCTCCATGAATAGAGACCACATCTAAACCTTTTAGAAGCAAGTATTCATGAATATCATCAACATCTTTTTTATTCTCAGCAAAGATAAGCACAGGAGGGGGTGTCTTCTGCAAAACTTTCAGAATATGTGTAAGTTTCTTATCATCCTCAACGAAATTAATTGACTGAACTACATCAAGATTTGCTGCTCCTGCTCGACCAATATTAATTGTCACTGGATCTCTCAGCGATGATTCAGCAAATTTCTTAATTTTCATTGGCATTGTGGCGCTAAACATTACAGTTTGTCGGTGACTTTTGAATCGTGCACAAATTGTACGCAAATCAGCTTCAAAGCCCAAGTCGATCATTCTATCTGCCTCATCTAAACAAAAATACCTTTAGGAACTATGGATTAGGTAAGGTACTATGTGACTGAATTTGAACACTCGCCTACAAATATCCAGGCTTAAAATCTTTCTTTCCAAAAAATCTATTAAACGGCCTGGTGTCGCTACCACTACGTGCACTCCTTCTTTCTGCATAAGTATTTCTTGATTTCTGCTGGTTATGCCCCCTATACAGAGAAAACTGCGCAACGAAATACAATCATTTTGCTGTAATTTTTATGAAATAAATACTGTTAAGGAACTTTAAAGATCTTACCTCTGATATAAAACAAATAAAATCCTGGACCAAGTCATGTATCTGACGCGCAAGTTCGCGTGAAGGGCAAAGAACGAGTCCAACAGGACCCTCCTCGTTTTTCAATCCCATCCGTCTTTCCTCCAGCTTAATACAAATGAAGAGAATCAGCTATGAATGAGAATAAAATAACAGCACAGACCATGGCAAATGAGATCAAAGGTATCAAAAACGTCAAAGTTTTCCCTGAGCCAGTAAATGCTGTATATTGAACGGTCAGAAAACGGTATAATCAACCACATATATTAATCACACCAACTCCGATCAAATCTCGTCCACTTAATATAGCAGGAATGCCCTGCATTTGAATTGGGGTTGGACTTGTGAGTCCCTAATAGGATAGGATAGCTGAGCATCAAAGATTCATTCAAATAAGTCAAAGAAAATCACCTTCAATTTTAATTTCTTCAGAATAGGAATAGGAATATTCATTTCAGAAAATTTCCATATTTGTGACGGGATTTCTACTCCTATACTGTTGCTCAGGGCTTGACCGTGAATATAAAATTGTAGTATACCTTCGACGCCAACTTTATGCAAGTGTGACATATTCTGAGACAAAGCGTCTACAGCTGTGACAGAATTTGTTATATAAATTTACAAATTATTTTCGAAGGAACCTCGCAGAGACCTCCAGCCAGTGTTAAAGTTATTATTGTAATGAATACCAACAACTTCTTCAGCTGTTGACAACAATGCATCCTTTGCCTACATATTAATATAGTAAGTTTAACGTTGAGACACGCGAAATTTGCTCATACCAACACAGCTTTCAATATGGCTCTCTCTTCATTTGCCATTAATTGAGCTAAACTTAGCTCTCTTTGCTCTGAAGGCCCAGCTTTTTTTATTAGAAAACTTTGTTGGGACTAGTAAAAAAATAAGTAAGTAGTAAATGACATTGTCTTTCGCTTCCTCACCGGCAAAGTTGTTCTGGGGGCTAATGTAGGTTGTGAATTATGATCCTATTCAAAGTTATGGATATGAGTATCATTTTTTTAAAGTAAAACGTAAATATACCAAATTTGTCCTCACGCTTTCTTTCAACAATTTTCTTTTTTTACAAGGAACGAACTCATCTATTAGTGAATCCAGCTCGTCTCCGTTCATTCTCGTGAGTGTAACTAGCTAATTTATCGGACGATATTTCAATGTCGCTTATCCATCCGCACTTTAGCTTTTATTTCTTTCCAAGCACTTGCTTACAGTAGTACAGTAATTAAAGGTTTGGGAAAGCGAAATCTATAGTGCAACAAATGTGTGAATTCTTGAAGTGGTGTGTGTAATTGCAAAAACATTTTTTTTCATACGTACTATTCTGAATTTGTTCTGCTGCTGTCCCTGTAAAACTGTGAACCCCTGTAAAGAAGTGTTTTTTTGTCTTCAATTCGAACGAAAAAAATAGAGTTTCTAGTTGTTTCTAGTTTGCTTCTGACTATACTGCCATACGTTGTCAAAGGTCAATACATCAAGCTACAAATAGTAAAAGTGAGTCACACGCGTCGAAAATCAGCTTTGTGCGCACATGCTTCATCTTACTCTTGGGCGAAGATAAAACTTTGTTCGCGTATTTTAACTGTTTTGAAAGTACTTCATAGCACACAGCGAAGTTGTTTTTTTAGAGTCCGTTCGGAAACTGCCTCAAAATGTTCAAATGATTTCAACTTCTCTGGAAAGTAAGATCAGTGTTAAACAGGATGGATGTAAGACAGCTTTTTCTTCTTCGAAACGCATGCGTAACAAGTTTTACTCGGGTTTGCGTCACGATGAGACATTTGTTTCCGGGGTCGTTGTAACTTTGGGTGCATCGCGTTGCAATAAAAGAATCTGGGATGGAAAAGATTTAACGAACTTCAAATCTAATGGAAGGTCGTTAAAACGAGTAATAGTGAGTTCCAATGCGTCAAATGAGCATTGTGATTCTAGCTCGGATGAAATTCGAAGATTCACGGGAGTTGAATCTACTAGATGGCAATACAACGACCTGGCAGAGTTACAACAGAAAGAACGTGAGGAAGAGAGAAATGTGTATTTAGGGTCTGGTATCTTGCAGTATTTAATTTGTCGCCTCCCAGGTATGCGAAGAAGAAGCTTACCGAAGATAGTTTCAAATTCAGTTGATAATTCGAGCTTATGGGCACTCGCCACATGTGGTTTCCTATGGACTAGCTCTACTTGCATGGTATTTTCATTATTACCAGTGTTCCTTCACTCGGAGTTGGGCTTCAGTAATACTAGAATTGGCGCTATGGAGGGTTTTGCTTTATTTGTTTCGAATTTTAGTAGAGTGATCAGTGGAGTTCTTTCAGATGTCCTTAAGTCTCGTGTCAAGGTGATCGCTTTCGGAAGTGGTATGACAGCCATGATGAAACTTGTACTAGCTAACGCAGTGTCTGTACAGTGGGTTGTCCTGGGAAAGCTCCTGGACAGATTTGGAAAGGGTATTCGTGCAGCTCCAACAGATGCATTAGTTGCCGATCTCTCTCCACGACAGAAGAGAAGTAGTACGTATGGTTTGCATCAGAGTATGACGACTTTAGGTGGAGTTATTGGATCCATTGCTGCGGTTGTTTGTATGAAAATAACTCAAAATAATTTCCGAGCAACTTTCAGCGTTGCTTCAATTCCATCTATTCTAGCAATAGTTATTCTACTTTATTTCGTGAAAATTCCCCAGAGAGCTATGACTAAGCCTTTATATTCTCCACAACCGGGTAGGGGTAGAGGTCTGCCAAGTTGGCGTCGACATACTCGTGGACCGCTAGCCATGCCACATCTTAAAGCTCGATGGAGGCGAATACAGTGTCGGGATACAAGTCGGGATGTTGTCTGGCATCGTGGTCAGCGAGCATGGAGAAATGTGCGTGATTGGTTGACTCAGATTCAAAAGAGAGCGGTTATAGTGGCACCATTTTTAGATCAAGTTGTCGAAGGTTTCGATGCAGGAGAAAACCTCTTTGAATTGAAAAAGACTGCTTCAGGAACAGTAATTAAAAAAGTGCAAAATTTACCCCTAGTTTCAAATATCGGTGTTGTGTTAACGGAAGATCTACAAGAACGAGCATTTCTATGGGCGGATGATCCATGGGCGGATGCTGCAAATAGCCAAAGCTTATCTGGATCAAGATCATTAGTTAAGAAAGAGCCGACAACTGTTGGATGGGGTGAATGGAGTTGGAGTTGGTCGGAAGTAGTTCTACTTCCTCCAGAATTTTGGCGGGCTCTACTCGTTTTCACGATTCTGAAAATAGCTCGATTTAGCGAAGCATTCGTTACTTTGCATGCTCGTGCTGTAGGTATGCAAGTAGCATATCTGCCTGTCCTGATGTTTGCAACTAACATAGTACAGTCATTTTTGACATATCCTCTTGGAGTTCTGGCAGATAATAGTGATCAGAATAGTGGCTCCGGTAGGAAATTTATGCTTCTGGGAGGATTTGCTCTTATGGTTTTGGCTGATATAATTCTAATATTAGCCGTAGCGCCTTGGCATGTATTTGGGGGTTATCTTGTGGTCGGTATACATATGGCGATGACGCAAGGAAACATGAAAGCAGTCTTATCAGCTACCATGCCTCCAAATGTTCGTGGAACTGGCTTTGCTATTTCTGCTCTTTCTCAGGGCTTGGCTTTGGGCTTAGGCAATTATCTTGCAGGATTCCTTTGCGATATGCTTGGTAGTACTGGTGCTTTTTGGGGTGGATTATGCTGGAGTATGCTCGCTTTAGGGGCTGGTTGGCTTCTATTGTGATTAAGAAAATGCAACAAGTAAAGGTATTTTTTGCTCTTTCCCCGCTATCAGGCTGTGTCTTGTAACATAAAAATTTTTGTAACGAAAATTTCATTTTAGCTGAAAAGGCCTCGTTCGAAGAATCTCCTTCTCTTAGTCAGTGCAAGACTAGCCACATTTATAGCTTCTTTGCTCTCTCCATCTCGTGCTCGATTATATACCACAGCAAGATGGGACAATTTCTCAGCTTCTCTATCTATCGTTTTGAAAAAACCAGGTGAACCGATACGCCATGCCCAGTTTCCTTCAGCTACCCCGGGTGTATTCATTCTTGCCTCATTCCCAAGCGACAGAACATCTTGCATAGTAAATACACATGATTTACTTATAGAAGCCATCGCACATTTTATCAATATCCATGATCCACTCCTTGATGACATGTTCGTGTATGCTTCAAGTCTACGTCTTGTATCAGTATCTTGAGAATTATACCATCCTTCGGAGGTTTCGTTATCGTGCGTTCCTGGGTAGCAAAACGAGTTTTCGTCATAATTATGAGGTAAGTGCGGATTATTTCCATCGGAACCCCAAGCAAATTGCAGAACTACCATCCCAGGTGCCCCAATATCTTTACGAAGTTCAGTTACATCTTGAGTGATAACTCCAAGATCTTCTGCCACGATTGGCAGAGAATCAAAATTTTGAGTCAGTACTTTAAAGAACTCTAACCCTGGACCGTTTCGCCACTCTCCACCTTTTGCCGTTTCAGCATCTGCCTTAACGGACCAATACGCAGAAAAGGCACGAAAATGATCAATTCTAACTTCATCATGTAGCTCTAAGCAGCGTTTCATTCGCCCATTCCACCACGAGAATGAATCTTCTTCATGTGCTCTCCACCTGTAGAGTGGATTACCCCACAACTGCCCATCGGAACTGAATGCATCGGGGGGAGTACCCGCAACAGATTCTGGTTTACAGTTTTCATCGAGCTGGAATAAGGGTTTATTAGCCCAAACATCTGCAGAGTGACCTCCTACATATATCGGCATATCTCCCAATATAGAAATCCCGCATTCATTCGCGTAGCATTTTAATTCTAACCATTGCTTTTGCCATAAAAACTGAGTTATTTTAAAATCTTCTATTTCACTTTTGTAACTAACAGAAATTTTTCGCATGGCTGAGTCTTCCCGATCGCGCAGTTCTTCCGGCCAGTCCCACCAGTCCTTACCTCTTAAGTCCGGAATTTCACTAATAGCATTGAATAGAGCCGCATTGTTGAGCCAAAGTTGTACATCATCCCGAGAGCAGTATCTTTCGAATTCTTGTTTTAAAGTGTCAGATGTGGAACGTTGTGAGAGAGAGTGAACTGCTTTTCGTATCAAAGGCTCATTGATGTTGGCAACCAACTGAAAGTCCACCTGCTGGTTTTCATAGTTATCTGAGTAGCTGGCAGGGAGCTCCTGAGCACTAAGCAACCCATCTCGTACAAGTAAATCTAAGGATATCATCAAAGGATTTCCACAGCTTGCATCGCTGCCACTATACGGAGACCAATAATTTTCTCTTATTCCTGGGACGGGTCGGCCGGGAGGAACAAGTGGTAAGACCTGCCAAATTTGCATGTTCGCCTTAGAAAGCCAGTCAATGAAAGCATATGCTTCTGGACCCATATCACCAATTCCGTATGGACCAGGTAAGGAGGTTGGGTGAATAAGTATGCCTGCACGCCGACGTTCTCGAGGAGAAGGGAATTTCTTGTCATAGCTGGGATCAACAGGGGCATCTGTTTCGAAAGCACGAGTTTTAGCTTCTCGATACTTTGTTGAGCGGCTTCGCACTTTCGTTTGCAGTGTACGCGATGAGCTAAATTTCACAGAACTACCACGATTAAATACGACCTGCATTACTCTTCGAACCAAAAATAGATCATAACTCTGAGGAGAAGTGATAGAGCCCCACAGCCCTTTACCCTTTCGCCTCCTTTTGCACCCCTCACGTCCCTCTCGTTTTGCTTTTTTTTTCTGCGTTCATATGATGAGAACTGAGTTCTGCTGTATTTCTCTTTTTCAGTTTTTCTCAGGACTTTGCAAGCTTGAGGAGAGGGGT
>Ga0255753_1006076_pt1 | contig 11286 bp, 11 predicted proteins | sample 041ome_10_FD_179953 | JGI IMG/M metagenome (GOLD analysis project Ga0255753, IMG submission 179953) | Coastal salt marsh microbial communities from the Groves Creek Marsh, Skidaway Island, Georgia - 041412US metaG (version 2) | ecosystem: Environmental > Aquatic > Marine > Intertidal zone > Salt...
TACAGGAAAATCTACCTCAACTAGCAGGTGGTGAATTAGGTTGGTCAATTGATCAACGTAAACTTTATATTGGTAATGGTACCTTAGTAGAAGGTGCACCAGTTATCGGTAACACAGAAGTTCTTACTGAATTTAGTGATGTTCTATCAGTAGCAACAGCATACACATACAAAGGTGAAGCCGCAGGTTACACAGTTAAAACAGGCGACCCTGCTGTTGAACGCACTCTAGGTGCTAAGTTTGACGAAATGGCATCAGTTAAAGACTTTGGTGCTGTAGGTGATGGCGAAACAGATGATACTGATGCTATTAATCGTGCATTCTACGAATTATTCTGTCGTGAGAAAAATCCAGAAATTAGACGTTCACTATACTTTCCAGCAGGTGTTTACAAAGTAAGTGATACTATTTTAGTTCCACCATATGCTAAAGTATGGGGTGAAGGTGTTGAGTCAAGTATTATTAGAATGGCTCCAGATGATTCATCAGTGCCAACATTTGTTATGCGTACAACAGATAGTTTACAGCAAACAGGTGCTAACATTGGCGCTAACTCAGCAACACTGCCTAAGTATATTGAAATGAGCTCAATGACTGTTGAGTCAAATATTCAAAATCATATTCTATTAATTGAATCTGCAGAACAATGTTATTTTGAGTCAATGAACTTTAGTGGTCCATTACAAAAAACAGATCTACAAGATGCTTCAGTTGGTACTATCTGTGTCGAAGTTGAAGGCACTTCAGCAACAACACCAGAAATGATCACATTTGATAAATGTGGTTTCCACGGTGCTACATATGGAGTTAAAGCAGACGCTAACTCAAATGGCTTTACATTTACTAACGGTAGATTTAGTCTATTGTTTAGAGGTGTACAGTTAGGCGATGGAACAACAGACGTAGGTCCGCTAGGTTATAGAATCACACAAAACTTATTTGATGATATTGCTGACTCAGGCATATACTTTAGAAATGTAAGTAAAAACATTTCTGCAAACAATGTATTCTTAGATGTTGCTAACACATTTAACGGCAATGGAAATCCAAGTGAATCAATAATTCAAATTTTAGCACATGATAACGTGTCAGTCGGCGATATGTTTGAGCGTAATGACACCGATGATTTAATTCACACTAGAGTTGAAGTTGACCAATCAGTTAGAGGTATATACTTTGACAATGCTAGAGCTATTGCTTATGGTAACTATAAGCGTGAGTCTGGCCTAAGAGCTGATATCCAAAACAATCAATCAACAGCACAGACTATTTTTACTAGACAAGAAAATGGCTTTTGCTGTTTTAAAATAGACTATTCTATTTCAAGAGGTAACGCTAAACGTATTGGTACATTAACAGTATCGTTAACACAAGGGTCAAACGCATTATCATACTACGATGACTATAATGAAAATGCAGACACGGGTGTTGTATTATCAGTAGAAGAGTCAGGTAGTAACTTCTTGTTTAAGTATACAAGTACAAACGACGTCGCAGGACACATTCATTATTCATTAACACATCTACGCTAGTCTGATGTGGCCACAAGATTTTGAAACACGATTACGTGAGTGGAGACAACTACGTCTTAATCTTAAAGACAAAACCCTAGAGCAACAACTTGATGTTATCAATGAATGGTGGAGTCACGCACCTAGAATCAATCATTTAATACATTGGAACGATCAAACTAATTGGTTAGGTCCTTGGGATCTTTTGGCAGAAGATGGATATTGTGATCTTGCTATTTGTCTCGGATTAGCATATACTATAATTCTAGTTAACGAAACACCAGATATTAAAATTACCAAAGCAGTTGATGAGTTTGGCAGTGACGTTATAATATTAGTAGTTAATAATGACTATATTCTTAACTGGGATATAAGTTCAGTGATAAGTACAGAACAGCAGAAATTTAAAATTAAAGAAACATTTGATTGTAACGAATTGATAAACAAATTAGGATAGACATGGCAGAGATACTAGTAACTAAACGTAATGGTAAAAAAGAACCGCTAATCATTGATAAACTTCATAAAGTAGTAATGTGGGCCTGTGAAGGTATCACAGGTGTATCGGCAAGTGAAGTTGAGATTAAAAGCCACTTACAGTTTTATGAAGGTATCAAAACAGCAGACATACAAGAAACAGTTATTAAATCAGCCGCAGATCTTATCACAGAAGAAACACCAAACTATCAATACGTAGCAGGACGTTTAATTAACTATCATATTCGTAAAGATGTCTATGGACAATTTGAGCCATGGCATATTACAAAACTAATAAAACAGAACATTGACCTTGGTATGTATGATCCAGATCTGATGGATTTATATACAGCTGATGAGTGGGATAAAATTAACTCATATATCAAACACGACAGAGATGAATCGCTAACCTATGTTGCTATGGAACAGTTCCGTGGCAAGTATCTAGTACAGAATCGTGTTACAGGTGAACTATACGAATCACCACAAATGACTTACATGTTGATTGCGGCAACATTGTTTAGTAACTATGACCCAGCAGTGAGATTAGGCTATGTTAAAGATTACTATGATGCTATTTCAACACATCAAATATCACTACCCACTCCTGTAATGGCTGGCGTTAGAACTAGCCAAAGACAGTTTAGTAGTTGCGTGTTAATTGAAACTGATGACTCGTTAGATTCAATTAATGCTACAACTTCGAGTATTGTAAGATACGTTTCACAGAAAGCAGGTATAGGTATTGGCGCAGGCAGAATTCGTGCTATTAAATCACCTATTAGAAAAGGTGATGCTTACCACACAGGTGTTGTACCATTCTTTAAACTTTTCCAGGCGGCGACACGCTCCTGTTCACAAGGCGGTGTTAGGAACGGAGCGGCCACTCTTTACTATCCAGTATGGCATTTAGAAGTGGAAGACCTATTAGTACTTAAAAACAACAAAGGTACTGACGACAATCGTGTACGTCACATGGACTATGGTATACAGTTTAACAAACTAATGTATGAAAGATTATTAAGTGGTGGAGACATAACTTTATTCTCACCACATGATGTGCCTGAAATGTACGATGCTTTCTTTGCTGATCCAGAAAAGTTCAAAGAACTTTATGAAACAGCAGAACGTAACACACGTCTGCGTAAAAAAACAATTAAAGCAATTGACTTGTTTAGCCAGTTTGTACAAGAGCGTAAAGACACAGGAAGAATATATCTACAGAATGTAGATCATGCAAACACACACGGATCATTTAAACCTGACTTAGCACCAGTGAGACAATCAAACTTATGTTGTGAAATTGACTTACCTACTAAGCCATTAACGGACTTAAATGACCCTACTGGTGAAATTGCACTGTGTACACTGTCAGCAATCAATTGGGGTGTGTTTAGAAAGCCAGAAGAAATGCAGAAAGCATGTGAACTTGCTGTTAGAGGCCTAGACGCATTATTAAGTTATCAAAACTATCCAGTACTAGCGGCCGCTTATGCTACACAGAATAGACGTCCACTAGGCGTAGGTATTATTAACCTTGCTTACTGGTTAGCAAAAAATGATTTTACATATTCAGACCCAAGTTGTTTACCAGAGTTAGATCGCTGGGCACAGCATTGGAGTTACTATTTGATCAAAGCATCAGCAGACTTAGCAGAAGAGTTTGGTGCATGTCCTAAGTCAAATGAAACCAAGTATCATGATGGTATACTACCTGTTGATACTTATAAAAAGGATGTTGACGAGTTAGTTGATCCGGTTGACCATGTTGATTGGAAAGGCTTACGTGAACAACTTAAAACTACAGGCATCCGTAATTCAACACTTATGGCACTCATGCCTGCTGAAACGTCAGCACAGATTTCAAACTCAACAAACGGTGTAGAACCACCACGTAGTTACATATCTGTTAAACAAAGTAAGCACGGTGCATTACGTCAGGTTGTCCCAGAATTTAGACGCCTTAAAAACAAGTATGAACTGTTATGGGATCAGAAGTCACCGGAGGGTTATCTAAAAATTATGGCCATTCTCCAGAAGTATATTGATCAAGGAATATCGGTAAATACTTCCTACAATCCACAGTACTACGAAGACGATAAAGTGTCAATGAGTGACCTTTTAAAACATATCGTCATGTTTTATAAATACGGTGGCAAACAGTTGTACTACAACAACACACACGACGGGCAAGGCGAAATAGACGTAGATCGTGATGTAGCAAATTCAGTAGAAGTAGATAATAGCGAAGAGCAGTACGAAGAAGACGACTGCGAATCTTGTAAAATTTAAGTCAGGGGCGACAAGTAATGAGTGTATTAAACAAAAACAAAAGAGATCACACGAAGGCACTAGCGTTTTTAGATCCAAACGGTGGCAATGGTATTCAGCGTTATGACGTTGTAAAGTATAGACAATTTGAAAAACTAACTGATAGACAGTTAGGTTTCTTTTGGAGACCGGAGGAAGTTGACGTCTTACGTGATGCTAAAGACTTTAAAGATCTAACCCCATACGAACAACATATTTTTACGAGCAATCTAAAAAGGCAGATTGTACTCGACTCTGTGCAGGGCCGTTCGCCCAACTTGGCCCTGTTGCCTTTAGCAACTATACCCGAGATTGAAACATGGATTGAAACTTGGGCATTTAACGAAACTATTCACTCACGCTCTTACACACATATTATTAGAAACGTTTACTCAGATCCAACAAAAATATTTGATGAACTAATGGACATTAAAGAAATTACAGACTGTGGTGATGACATTTCAAAATACTATGATGACTTAATTAACTATCAAACAATGTATGATTATCTAGGCGAAGGTATACACACAGTTAACGGTAAGAAAGTAGAAGTATCAGCATACGAACTTAAACGTCGTTTATGGCTATGCTTAAATTCTGTAAACGTTCTAGAAGGTATTCGCTTCTACGTTTCATTTGCTTGTTCATGGGCATTTGCTGAACTTAAGAAAATGGAAGGCAACGCTAAAATTATTAAATTAATTGCTCGTGACGAAAACATTCACTTAGCATCAAGTCAGCATTTATTAAAAATGTTACCAACAGATGACAAAGACTATGTTAAGATTAAAAAAGAATGTGAAGCTGAAGTTGTAGAAATGTTTAAGTCAGCCGTTGAACAAGAAGAGAAGTGGGCCAAGTACTTGTTTAAAGATGGTTCAATGATTGGCCTTAACGAACAACTATTAAAAGACTACATTGAATGGATTGCTAACAAGCGTATGTCAACACTGGGTTTAGAGTCACCATACAAAGGTGGATCAAATCCTCTACCATGGACACAGAAATGGATTGCTGGTGGCGAAGTTCAAGTAGCACCACAAGAAACAGAAATTTCATCATACACTATTGGTGCTGTTAAGCAAGACGTTACAGAAGATACATTTAAAGGTTTCTCATTATAATGAAATGGTTTTATAAAAAGTTCCCTCTAGATACAAGGGTTAAAATGCTTCAAGCCTTTGCTTACATTGGCTTCTTTGCAGGCATCATCACATACTTTGATTGGGCATGGCTTTTAATGGGTCTTGCTTACTCATGGTTAGTATTCTTAATTGGTGCGGCCTGTGGACTACACAAGTATTCAAGCCATAGATCATTTGAACCTAAAAACAAATTTTACAAACTCCTAATGTTGTTCTGTTCAATGACACTGAGCTTAGGCTCAAACGTGTCATGGGCATGTACACATAGAAAACACCACAAGTTTAGTGATCATGAGGGCGATCCTCATAGCCCAAACATTGACGGTGGTGGTTGGTGGCGTAGCATTAGACTATGGTTCTACTACTTTCCAACATATCATATCAATCCAAGAACAGTAAAAGATCTGAGTGTTGATAAAGATCATAAATGGTTTCATAATCATTACTTTAAATTAAACCTAGGTTGGTTCTTAATCTTATTTTTAATATCACCTAAGGTTGCTACATACTTTTACTTCTTACCAATTATCTATGCGTTCCAGGCAATTAGTTACATTACTGTGTTAGCACACAATAGGTATTTGTATGAGTGGATTGGTTATACAAACTTTCCTAGCAAAGACTTAACTTTTAACAGTAAGATTGCTAGTGTATTTGTTCCTGGTGATGGTAATCATAATAATCACCATACACAGCCGGGTGCGGCAATTAATAAGTTTACTGCTAAGGATTGGGACTTTGCTTGGTGGTTTATTAAACTAGCAGGAAAAGATATTAAGGCTGAAGGTGACTTTCAGCAGACTCATCATACTTAGATAGCAAGTCAGCTATTTCACCACTTAGATCAAATCTACCATTCTTTCTACCGTAGTTTCTTTCACCTGGATAAGCATGATGTGTTTCGTGATAACCTTCGCCAGCAAACAATAAACTAAAGAATAAACTATCCCAACTTTTATCTGCTGTTGAATGTGGCTTAGTACCTTGCGTTGCTCTTTGTGCTAGTTGACTGTGTGCTAGTACTGTTACCCATGACATACCAAGTAAACAATATACCACTGGAAGTGCAAACAAGTAGACAACCAATGCAGGATCAACCATAAACAGTACAATAGGATATATACTCCAAATTTTCCAATAATGATTATGATAGAATTTCATATCTGGATCTTTCATGAGATCTATAATCATACGTGGATTAATCTTATCTACTTCCATCCATAAGAACCATAGTTTAATGTTATGTAACAAACTGTTTTTAAGCACAAATGGATCTTTTTCTGTGTCTGAATATATATGATGTGTTCTATGACCTGCGGCGAACTCTATAGGTGTACCTAAGGTGGTCAAAGTACCCAAGAACAATAAAAAGTGCTTTACGAGGCGATTACGTGGTTCTAAGGCACGGTGTGAAACGTATTTGTGCAGGCTTACACTAACGCCTACAGTGAACAATATGTAGCCTAGCACAAAGCCTAACAGCATTAAGCCCAGGTCAAAATTGGTAAACAATGTTCCGATAACGAGTAGGTACATAGTTGCTTGAGCAATACGCACTCTGCTATAATTAGGGATCGATAATTTATTTTTTAGGTCTTTGAATAATGTCATAACTATATTTATAGATCTAAAACAAGGGAGAACAAATATGTTAAAAATCTACTCAAAGTCTAACTGTCCGCATTGTGATAGTGCGAAACAGTTTTTAGAAGCAAAAGGCATTGAATTTGAAGTAGTTGATATTGAAAAAGACAGTGAGGCAAGAGAATTTATGTTAGGTGAAGGGCATAGATCTGTACCACAGATATACAACGGCGATGACCTATTTGTAGAAGGTGGATATAGTGCATTGGTTAGATTAACAGAAGACGAAATAAAGGCAAAATTATGAAAATAGAGGCAAAAGAAATTTACACATTTAAGTTAGTTACAGGCGAAGAAGTAGTAGCAGAAGTTAAAGAAGTAGCAGATGATCATTATATTGTAACTAAACCAACAACTATTCTACCAAATCAACAAGGTCAGATGCAGATGGTTCCTAGTGCGTATACTATGGAATTGGATAATCCTGTCAGGATAAATACGTGTGCAGTAGCAATGGTACTAGATTCAAACGAATCAGTAAAAGCAAGTTACAAAAAAGCAACTACAGGTATTGAAGTACCTGAAAAGAAAATCATACACGGATAATTAAATGCCAGCAGTCGTAAGAAAAGGTGATGTAAACTCAGCAGGTGGTGTAGCAACTCAAGGTGCGGCCACAGTGCTAGTAAACGGACGAGGTGTAGTACCTCCTGGATCACCAGTAACTCCTCACCCATGTTGTGGTGCACCAGGATGTGCTATACACTGTGCGGCTGTTACTACTGGCGGATCAGCAACAGTGTTTGCTGAAGGTAAGCCAATCATACTAGTAGGCGATTCAGATTCGTGTGGACATCCGAGAGCTCAAGGCTCACCTAACGTATTCATAGGTTCATAATATGGCAGGCTTCTTAACACCAATGCAGATGAATGCAGGTGCTGGCTTATTACAAGACAACGGCATTACAGGTGGACAGTTAAACACAGCAATCACAAACTATAAAGCAGTGGGCGGTATCAGTGATATCTCAAGTTGTCAAGATCAAGCATCAAGTAAATTATCATCAAGCGACACAAAAAGTGATTTATGGACACTAGGTAGCGGAGTATTCCAAGGACTAGCGAATACACTACCAACAGCCGATCAATCAGCATTTACTGTTTTAGATTCCGACGGTGATGAAATAACAGGATTGTCAGAGGGTGCATTAACTTCAAGAATAGCACACCAATCATCAAGAACCATTGGTTCAGACCTAGGTGTGTTTGCACAACACTTATCCGCGGCATCAGCATTTACAACAGCATCAAATGAATTTATTACCAGTGCGTTAAACGCTGACACTACATTTGAAATGAATACAGATGTCAACAACTTAATGACAGGTGCGTTAACAGATACTAGCCTAGCACTACCAACAATGGCCAGTGACTTATTAAACACAGGTAACTTAATTGATTATAATGATTTAAGAAACTTAGGTAATCCAATGAGCTTTGTTAGAACTTATTATAGACAAGGTGGTGGTTTACCTGTGTTAGAAAAATATATACGTGCAGAAGGAATAAACACAGCAGGACTTACTAACGCTATAAGTTTAAATGACCCAAGTAGTTTAGTAAACACAAGAGTAGATGAACTAGGCACTTCGGGACTTACAAGTTACCCTGATGGCGTAACACCTGAAACAACTGATGATGTAAAAGCAACTAAACAAGGACTAGGACAAGCAATATGGACTGCTCTAGGTAAAATTAAAGGTGAAGATCTAGCAACCATGCAGGCAGTGTTAGATTCAAATATTACTGGATTAGAAACAGCACAAGACTTTATGGATCCTAAAAAGATATTTCCTAATACCTACGAAAGTTTAAAAACATTTGACCGTAACGGTAATAGAGCATTTATATATGTTAATCAAACAGCAAACACAGTAATTAATGGAATGGGCGAAGATTTATATATTTGTGTTCCAGAATACATAGCAGACTCAAACAAAGCACTATCACAGAGTCTACAACAGATCAAAGATGTGTTTAACATTACCAGCCAGCAGTTAAGCCAAGTAGCAGAAAAATTAGAAACTACTAAAGGATTGTCAACAATTGAAGCATTAGATAAACCTGTACCAGATTCAACTATTAGTTTCTTTAAAAACATTTATGGAGTAGGTTCAGGATCAAATGGTGAGTTTTTAGTTACAGATATTATCGGCACATGTGCAGGTTATACACATCGAGAAGAACTAGAACAATTAACAACCACTGTAGGTAATTTAGAAGATCTAGGTGAACTAGATTATGTCAAAGAACTTTACTATGCTATGACACAGATATTTGCTGATGCTGATGACTACTATTATACAGTTATGGGTCCTATTGATCCAGAAACAGGAATGCCAACAACAATACCAATGTGGAAGTTTCCGCCAACAATGAGTGCACCACTAGGTGGAACAGATGGCTATAGTAGTCGTGATGCCGCAACAGATGCACTAATAACAGAGCTTGACGGTGAGTTCTCTAGACTAGCAACAGCATATCCTACACAGGCAGAATCAACCACAGGTAATATTGAAAACATGTCAGCACAGGTTAAACGTGAATTAACTAATATGCCTAAAGCAGGTATTGTACCGGAAGATACACAACTAGGTGTTAAAAATTCAGTCTTAAGTCTAGTAACAAATCTACATGACTATGGTCGTGATGACAGCCTTGGTGGTACAGGATGGATTTTAGAAAATGTAGCATCTACAGATTTTTATGGAGAAAGTTTAATTGCGGCCTTGAGAGAAGGACGTAATATCAGACGCTTAAACGATGCCAGTATTGGTAACGCACTAGCAATCCAAGCAGACACTAGAACAAGCAAAAAAGCAACTCTGGCAGACGCAACATACACAGTCGACGAAGCTAAAAATAGTCTTGACAAATAATTAAACTGAGTATATAATTACTAAAATTTAACAAAATAAATAGTTGAACGACATAGGAGCGACATAGATGTTATTATTATATAAGAAAACACTATACGTCTTACTAGCACTGTTTTTATTAGTTGGTATTGACAACGAGCCGGGCTCAGCCCAAGCTCACAAAGATCTTAAATACGAAGTTGAAAAACGACAATTAGTAGTTAAGTATACCAGAGAAGGCAACTGGTTAAAAGAAATACAATGCTTGGCTAGAAATATTCACTACGAAGCAAGAGGCGAAAGCCGTCGTGGACAACTAGCAGTAGCAAAGGTTACACTAAACAGAGTAGAAAGTGATCTATTTCCAAACTCAATCTGTGGTGTGGTCAACGAAGGTAAGCATAATGCCAAAGGTTATTATGTCTGCCAGTTCAGTTGGAGATGCGAACCCTGGACTAATCCAAAACGCACATTCCACAATGATCATCCAAGTTATCAGGTAGCATTAGATGCTATCTTAGGTTATGATAATTTAGAAATGGTAACTGAAGACACATACTGGTTCCATACACCTGCCGTAAAACCAAGATGGCGTAAGCACAAACAAATGCTGGCCAGGGTAGATGGACACATCTTTTACACTAACAAACCAGGTCAAACTGGTAGATAGTGTGGCAAAAAAACAACATCACAAAGGACATTTAATGTCCTTTTTTTGTCTTTAATGGTTGACCAAAAAATCGTTTTTTCATATAATATATGTATAGGTTAATTAATTAGGGGTAATTGATGACACATTTAGAATTAAAAACAAAACAAGAATTAGAAGCAATTTATAATGATCCTACTCCATCAAAAATGTGGGGTACTTTAGGAGAACGTGCTCGTTCAGGTGTTGCTGTTCTAGCAGAAAAAGAATATCACTTAGGTACTAAAGGTGAGCTTCGTTGGAACTCATCAAACAACATTGTTCCTGGTGATATCTTAGAAATGGCTGTGGTTGATGGCACTATTGATATTGCAGTTAGAAACAGAACAGAAGAAGTTCGTGAAGTTGAAGACGAGATTTTTCTTAGAAACTATATCAACTTCCGTCAAAAACATGGTTACTCAGAAGAAGAACTTATGGAAATCAATGCTGAGTTTGGTGATGATGAGCCAGTTGACATCTTTACTGGTCGTGAAATTAGAACAGGAAAGTTTGTACTATAAATGAAATGTATATTGGACTTAAAATGAATTGTGTAGATGTTATAAAAAGTCTCGAAGCAGACAACAGTAGACTAGCGAAAGAAGCAATCATAAGAGCAGAAGCAGACTGTGCCAATAAAGAATTTTTTT
>Ga0255753_1006077_pt1 | contig 11286 bp, 18 predicted proteins | sample 041ome_10_FD_179953 | JGI IMG/M metagenome (GOLD analysis project Ga0255753, IMG submission 179953) | Coastal salt marsh microbial communities from the Groves Creek Marsh, Skidaway Island, Georgia - 041412US metaG (version 2) | ecosystem: Environmental > Aquatic > Marine > Intertidal zone > Salt...
GAGTGCCACGGTTAGCGGCTTCTGTGGTTATTTCCTTAGCTTTGGCTTCGCCCACTGACTTACGCCAACGATTGAGTGCTTCTTGTTTTTCTTTTGGTTTAGTTTTATCCAAGATTGTAGTAACACTAGGAACTGCTGTGCCATCTGGTAACGTATATAAACGTTTACCTTCTACTGTATTTCTTGAAATTGGTGTGTAATCATATTTTTTTATTAACATAGTTATTCATTATACTTGGTATTTTAAAGATTAGCAAGTAAATACATATATGAGTTTATTCAATACTGGCCTTCATTATAATGTTTATCTCAATATTCCTGAGTCTATAAATTTCTCATGGAATGTCATATATGATGACACAGTATTTGATATTGCTCAATTTACAAATCATCTAGATATAAAAGACAACAGTAGTCTTATAGTTCTATGGGGTGTTGATCGACGAATCAACACCAATGATGTTAGATTTTACGAATTAAATGAATTTTATCACAGTATACCTAATCCTATGGTACTATTTAATGGATGTGTTAATCAGAAAAGTATTTTAGAATTCCCTGTTAAGCAAGTTAACTTTTTTCAACAGTTGAGTAAACAATTTTATCAACCCAGAAACGTTGTATTAGAAAAGCATAAAAAGTTCTTATATAGTAGTACTAAAGATTATCCAGAAAGACGCTATATTTTAAAAACAGTAAATCAGATGTTTGATCAAGGAACTATAGCCTATAAATGTATTGATGTTGATCTCTCTAACAAATATTATTTAGAATCTAACTACAACGAAATAATCAATGTCATTGAACCGTTATCTAATAGGCTTCCGATTATCGGATATGACAACTCTGTTGAATTTTCACAGATACCAAAAGAAATAATTGATGATAGTTATATGTCTATTATTACAGAAACGTACTACCATGGACCTATCTTTTTTTCTGAGAAAATATTTAATGCTATGTTATATGGTCATATATTCATTTATCTAGGACCAACTCATAGCCTAAAAAGATTAAAAGAGTTAGGATTTAAAACTTGGTCACATATAATAGACGAAAGTTATGATGATATTGATGATCCATATCTAAGATTATTATCTGTTAATAATAGTATTAAGGAATTTTTATCATTGGATATAGAAAGAATTAAACAACTCTACCAAGATAATATTGATATCATTGAACATAATAAAAAATTAGTTTTAGATACTGATATTACTAATGATGTTGTTTCAACAATGTTGGATGCTATTCGTCTGAAGAATGGTCGCGTTTAATTTCACGTACTGGATCATTAAGAAGTTCTGCTAAAGAGTTTTTTATTTGTACTCTTTCATATCCAGAATCTCTAACTTTAATTGCTTGTCTGCCTATTGCTTCTAAAGGTTGATCGTCAATTCTAGCCTTTTTGAAGTCGTCCTCTAAACTCCAAACATAATCGTGATGATCAATTAACTTTAATAACAATGGATGATCTAATTCTAGATCAATTTCTTTAATTTGTTCAGTATAAAAGTCAAGCTCTTCTTGATTAGCGCCGTTGGTTCTACGATGTTTAACAACACTGATAGCATATCTATCTACTAGTTCTATAACTGGAAATTTCATTATACTGTGAAACTTTCTCCACAACCACAACGTGCTGACTCATTTGGGTTAATGAACTCAAAACCTTCATTGAGTCCTCGTTTTTGATAATCTAACTGTAGCCCTTCAAGGTACACAAGATCCTTCTTGCTTATAACTACATTAACTCCTTTGTCCTCAAATACTTCATCTAGTCCTTCTTCTGGAGCATCAACAAATTCTAACACATAAGCCATACCTGAACAGCCAGTAGTCCTAACCCCAAGTCTTAGACCAAATGTACCTTCTCTGTGTGTTATGTGATACAGTGCTTTTTCAGCGGCCTTATCAGTCAAAGAGATCATCTACGTCCTCATCTAATCTTTCCATAATTATACGTCTTTCTTCATCGGTATAATTATACCATTTAATAATTTCTTCGTCAGTTCTACCACAACCAACACATTTATTATCTTGTAATCTACATACTGATATACAAGGAGTTTCTATTAATTTAGTTTCCATGTTTCTTTTGATAATCTGCTATCGCTGATTTGATCGCATCTTCAGCAAGGACAGAGCAATGAATCTTGACGGGCGGAAGTGCGAGTTCCTCCGCGATATCGCTGTTTCTAATTGCGGTGGCTTCATCCAGTGTCTTCCCCTTGAGAAGTTCTGTGACGAGACTACTACTTGCGATAGCACTACCACAACCATAAGTCTTAAACTTAGCATCTTGAATAATTCCATCTTCTACCTTGATCTGTAATTTCATTACGTCGCCACATGCTGGAGCGCCGACCATACCTGTGCCCACAGACGGATCTTCTTTATCTAGTGATCCTACATTTCTAGGGTTTTCATAATGATCTAACACTTTAGCACTATAGGCCATTTGTAATCTCCATATTTAATATGATTATTTTACAGTATTTATTGACCAAAGTCAATTAGTAAATAGATTTGTTTCTTTTTTTGCCGGCTCGTCTTGCCATTTTTGATACTGTATCTACTGGTGCTGTTGTGCTTTGTCCGGTTGGTGTATTAGTTGTTGTCTGATCAGAAATATCAGTTAACGAATGAAGTTCAACATAATCTTTATTAAATGTTTTAATAAGATTTTTAACTGTTGGATTGTTGTTTGCTTGTATTAACGCATTGTAATCAAAATTCTTATCAGTGTTTAATACCAGATTAATAATACTTTGTGTAGATATTTTAGGAATTTTGTCTTGGTCTTTGTATCTATGTTGAATTAACTCCAGAGCTGTTATTAAATTTTGTTCTGGAGTTGATCCTTTTGAATTTAATTCATTAATTCTCATGAAATTAACGTTTTTCTCTACCAAGCTCTTGGTCACCACCAACAGCGGCATCTGTGCCAGCAAATCCATCTGTTTCTTCTTCGCTGTCAACATCTAAATCGCTTTCTTCTGGTGCTGGTAAATCCATTGGTTCTGCTACTGCTTCACCTGTTAATACTTTAACACCAGTATCAACGTCTTCACGTGTTACTTGTAGTGTAGCCATTAAGTTTTCTAAAGCAGGCATTACTGTGTTTTTAAAATCTTCTGCTTTTTCTAGTCCAATTTGATCGCGGATACTATCTGCTAATTGAGGTAATTGTTCATTCTGCATTTTACCAACTTGTTCGATGGTATCTTGTATTGAATCTACCATATCTTTAGCGGCTAATAAAACTTCAGCATCACCTACTTCACCTTCAGTGATAATTTCGTCTGCTGTATCTGTGGACTCTTCAACTTCAACAATTTCAGTTCTTTCGTTTAACCATTGAGTCAACCCTTCTTTAACTGTTAATAATTCCATGTAACGAGGATTAGTTTCAGCAGTGTGTAAATCTACACTATGTCTGATTTTATTTAGATTTGTTGTAATTGTTTCGCTGAGTTTTTCTGCTTTTTCTACTGTTAACTTATCAAAGTCAATGGTAAATCCAAAGCGACTTTCTAATATTTTGTTAGTTTTTTTAGAACTAAGCGTTGGCATTTCTGTTAGTTTCATGAGAACATTCCTAAATTTAAACTTTAATGTATTTAGCCAATTCTAAGGAATTCTTAATTTCTTTTTTGACTATTTCTAATTTATCCATGGTATCTAGATACCTACTTGAATATACGTCTTCCATAACTATATCATTTCTATCTACTGCTGACTTATATCTGCTTCTATATATTATAGCATCAAATTCTAATCTGTTAATAGTACGATCAGCATCTAAAATTCTATCTGCTAATTCATGGTTATTTTTATACAACGCAATACTATAAAATATAGCATATTTACGACTATAAAATTCTTTAATTATATTTTGCCTTTCAATTACGTACCATATGTCTTTGTCAATTTTTTTAACTTTTTTGTCACCCACAAGAATATCAGTGCCAACTTGGTAACAAAATGGCAGTTCGTTATTAAATTTAGATAGATTAATTATTTCCTGTTCAGTAAATCTTTTGATTTTATCTAAGTCAAACTCATTGAGTTGTTTTTTTGTAATAGATTTTCCCTTCTTCATTCCTGGTTCGCACTAATACATCTTTAACTGTTAATTGATTAGCAAGTATTTGCTCTCTTTCATTTAATTGACTTTTAGCAATAGGATCATTACTAAACTTTTCCATAAGTTCAGATTCTTCATTAGTGAGTGGTAAAAGAAGTTTGTTTGTTAGTTCTACTATTTTCATAAAGCCAATCCTTATAGGTTAACTTTATTTATAGTCCAATGACGCCTTTGGATAAAAAAGCAATGACTGCGGCTGTGAGTACACCAATTATAGTAATACCATATTTGATTACTTGAGCATTACGACTACGCTCGTTAGATGTGAGACAGTTCTTGATATCGACCATATGGTTTTCAAGTTTATCCATTCTAGATTCTAAATTGTCCAATTTTTCTTCCAAGTTATTATACCTTTCGGCACATAACTCGACGTGGGCTTCTAGATTCTGCTTCTCAATTTTAGTAGGTGTTGACATAGGTCGCCTTTGTATTAGCGATGCTATCTAATGTGCCTTAAAGTTATGCCTTAATATGTGCCTTAATGTTGTGTCTGAGCATCAAAAATATTACATTAATATTTATTACTAAGGTCTAGGAATAAAGTGTATGTTTTTATATTGACCGTGTGGATAAAATAACGGAACTGGCAAATTAATGGTTTCTTCTAGCCCCATGATTACTGGAACTTTTTCAAAATCTTTATATAAAATACCATATGGATCATTTTCTGTAGCATAAGCATCAATATATTCTACATCAAATTCAAATGCCCACAATTTGTATTTGAACCCTAGATCTTTAAGATAATAGTCTCCAAATTCTAACATGCTTAGATCCTGTTGATCAATTACCAATTGGGAAATACGAAGTACTTGTGTTTTTAAATTTAGAATCTGTTGTATGGTTTCCCAGTTACGTTGCTGATTTCTTTCTTTTTCAAATTTGTCATTCCATTGGGTAACACCAGTTTCAGTGATGTCTATTAGAGTAAATCCCCAATGTGTCCAAATTCTTTGATCAGTTCTCATATAGATATTTATAGACTAGAAATTTCAGTCAAAAAAAAGCACTCCGAAGAGTGCTTTTTAATAAAGCATAAACTATTACACAGCAACGTAGAATGTTTTTGTGTTAACAGTAGCACTTGATAAGTCAACACCGTCAACTGTACCTAATGCTTGAATTTGTGCTTGTAGATCTGAACCACCTGTTGGTGTGAACAATGGACCTTCAATAATGAAAGTTTGTTCTGTGTTTGTGTTACCTAATGGACCAGCAACTAAAATTGTGTGCATTTGTTGGATTGTATTTAATACAGCCGCTTGTGCACCTTCTGGACCTGCTGAACCGTTCACTGCGTTAACATAGTCAACTGTGAAGATTGTTAAGTCTTTACCTACGTTCTCAAAAGGAACTGTAGTTGCCGCTGGGTTAGTTCTTGTAAATGTTGCCATTTTTATTTCTCCAAATTATATTACCCGAGTATGTCCGGGCATAATATTATTTATCAAACAGAGAAAATTTTGATTCTAGATGGTATTTTTAAAATGTACGTATATATCAGCCTGATGGCTAGTACTTTGTAGGATATTCTTTAGTAAGCGTTTAGTAGACTGCTTTTCACCGTCACTGACCATCCACCAATCAGCAACATTACGTCTAATTTTTTTGAGATTGCTGTCTGTTATTTTAAAATAGTCTTCTATACTGATAAAAAGTGATCTATCAATACCACGTTCCTTGCGGCCACCTTCAACTTCTCTAAAGTACCGACGTATACCTAATACAGGAACACTTATTCTTGGATTTGTTTTAATTCTTGCTGAATATTTGTCTTGATTATTTAATACTGCTAATAAGTTATGTAGATCAGACGCACTAGTTTTCATGCTGTCAAAGTTAGTATATGCCATTGTTTTATTGACATAATTTTTAGCCCACTTTTCGTCTTCATTTCTTAATATTTCTAGCATCATAAGCATACTAAATGCTATTTTAGCAACGTCTTCTGCCGACTTGCCCACAAGAGTATCAGAACCTTTAAACATTCTTGCTTCTGTTAATTCTTGTATTAGATCAAACATTATTGATTCCTTTTAAGAAAATTAGTTCTTGAAAACTCTAAACGATCTACTAGTTTGACAGCGCCACCGTCATGGCCTATTGCGACAAAGCCTTCTGGTGTTGTTACTTTATATCCATCTGCTGTTTTTTGAAATGTACCTATACCTTCTACCTGCTGTAATTTTCTTAATACAAAGTTTTTCATTTCAATAATACGTTTATAAACAGCCATAACTCCTAGTAGGGCATTTGAGTTATCAGCAACCCATTGTTCTTTTTGTTTAATTTTTTCTAGTCTATTTTGTTGAGCTCTGTCTGTAACGTTTGTAATGTCTTTAGTTAGTTCACCACGATAGTGAGCAACAAAGTCTTTGATAAATGCTGTTGGGTCATCAATGGTTTTTCCACTTCTAACCATTTTGTTAACAAAAGGTTTAATGTTTCTAGCAAACTCTTTGTTATTTAAAACAACATTAAAATTCTTAGGACCTAGTTTTTCAATAGTTTTGTATGTTGATGTTTCTAATGCTCGTAATTTATCATTTTCACTTTTTGTTAAACTAGCAATACCTGTATAGTCTTTATAAGTAGCATCGTCAAACCAAACATCAGCTGTTTGATCAAATCCTTGTGTTCCAAAAATATAGTTAGCCTTCATATCGCCTAAACTTTCACCTTCATACTTAGTATGAAATACTATACCAAGTTTAGCATTAGCAATTTTTGTTCCTAGATCTGAATCAACAGGCACTGCGTAGGTAATAGTATTCGGAGTAAACACATAACAGTTTTCACCATTGATATTTTCAGTGGTAACATCATTCTCTGTAAACATCAAATCTCCTTGTACAACCCCGCCAATATTTAATTTTCTTAAGTGCTGTAATGATGATACTAGTTTTGATGCTAATTCAGGTTGTTCACTGTAGAACTTTTCAATGTCTTTATTTGTTTTACAGACTTTAGGTTGACCTTTAGCAAATACAGATTTAGTGCCTACAAAGAAACGCCCATCTTTAGGATCAATACCACAAATGATTGCTGGACTACCGTCCCATTTAACTGTTAGTTTTGATGTTGTTCCGGTTCCTTCTGCTAACATCATTCTTAAACTTTCAATATGATCTAAAGCAGACATAGCACCTTGGTATCCTTGATTAAACACAAGATCTTCAAGATGCTCTAGGTGAGGATTACGACTTTCTGTAATTTGTTGTTTGGTAAGTTCTGCCCATCTCATAATTAATTAACTTCGATGTTGCAAGTTTGATCTTGACAGTAATTATGATATTCTTGGTCTAATACTTTAGCAAAACTTGGATTAACTTCTTTGCCCGTTTTAGTAATTGTCCACGGAGCAACTCCACCTTTAGTACTATACAGTTGCCCATCGTACCGAACAGTTAGTTCGCGTGGTCCATCTACTACGACCTGCATTCCTTTTTTCATTCTTCTAGTTGTTGGACTTGGTTTAGTTGGAACCGATACTGATTGCCCACTTGCTAGAGTGTCTAACTCTCTCTGTATTTCCAATGGCGCTAGTTCATATTTTCTATTATCAAAGTCCCAAGAAAGCCAGTTTTTCCCGTCCCAATTGATGTAATAGTCTTTGTAGCGGAAGCCTTCTTTAGTCTGAGTATCTGCTCTTGTTTCTTTCCACCGTTGAAAAGAATCAACTGCTTGTTTAGATATTCCTTTAAAAAAGCCTCTAAGAAGTCCTGCTTCTTGTATTATGTCTTTAATCTTCATCTTTAAGTTTTCTTATTCCACGAGAAAATTTCTTTGGATCTTGACCTCGAATAGCATTTAGTAAACGATTTTCAAGTTTACTAGCCTGTTCCACGTCATAGTTTTCTCGAATAGTTTTAATTAGATTTATAGCAGAGTTGATGACATTATTCGCACGGCTTTCTATTAGATTTTCTTTGTCTTTTGATATTAATAAATCATCTAATTCAGCAAGTATGCTTCGTGTTTTCTTTTGCATCACTGTACTCCAAGTTTAAGTGTATTTATGCTAAATTAATATTGTTTAATACTACTAGTCAGGTTTACTTTTAAGGCCAGCTAACATATTCTTTAGTTTACTAGAATCAACAGTGGTATCAATTTTAGGTTTGTTTATATCAGTTATGTTGGACTGTGATTTTATTTGTCCCATAATATTTGACCCACCTACTCCTTTGAGTCCACTTTCTTGTGCTTCTTCGCCAGGATCTGTAATACGTAAACTGTCTAAATCATAATCTAAGTCAACTTTCATACCTACACCACTTGATGATCTAGTTTTCATTAACTGTATTTGATAACGACCACGCTCACGCATAGCACGACTTGTAAAGATACCAAACACATTATCAGCAGTATTAATCTTACTCAAACCACCTGCGATATGACTGTGATCAAACTCTACTTCTTCAACAGCACCACGATTTAACTGTGAAGCAGTTATCATTAATATGTTAAACTCTTTTGCTAAGTTTCTTAATTCTTCTGATACATATTTGTCTTTAACAAACAAATCATTTGGGCTTACTTTTGCTGATACAGGCATCACAAGATCCAAATAGTCAACCATGATAAAGTCAACTTTCATTCCTGTTTGTATTTGTAGTTCTTTGAGATAACTTCTAATCTGATTTACATTTGACTGTGCTGGCATGTATTTGATACGCAACTTGCCTGACTTCTTGCCAACCATCTTAACTTTCATTTCAACAGTGTCCATGTCTTTGAACACTTCTTTTGTACTTACGTTTGCTACCATACTATCCATACGCATAGCACACAAACCTTCTGAAAGTTCTAGTGTTAGGAACACACCATTAAGTCCCTGTTGTATCCAATTAATTGCTATGTTCTGCATGAATAAACTTTTACCTGAACCACTACCACCCGCAAAGATGTTTAATTCACCTCTATTCATTCCACCAAACAATCTCTTATCTAATGTAGGCCAACCTGTTGTTACCTGTCCATTGTTATCTTTAATTGCTAATAGTCTTGCTCTTGGATCTTCAAAGTAGTCTGTACCCATGTCTTTGGTCAAACTAATCTGTACTGCGTCTTTGATTAATTTTTCAACTGGATCATATTCTCCCTTTTCTAACAAGTCTGCGGATTTAAGTATGGCACGTTCTAGTTCTTTCTGACGAGTAAATCCTTCAAACTCTTCCATAAACCATGAATAATGATCTTCTGTCAGATCCTTTGCTGGTTTAAGTTCTACTCCTGTAACTGCTTTAATTTGATCTATTGTTGGCAATGTTTTATGTTTATCAGCATGTTCGCTAATAAATTTAGCAGTATCTTTCAATGACCTATCAAAGTTATCTGGATTATAGATATTTTGAACTCGTACAAAACTCTGTGCGTCTTGTATCATCATTTCTAAAAATAGTTTTTGTAAATCTGGTTTATATTCTTTTGTCATATATACTTAATTATACATTTTTTTACGTATAATCTCAATCTTGAGTTTACTCGTTTCTTTACCATCAATTATTGATTGTAATACAAATAACTTTCCATATTTCTGTACTGCTTCGTTAATGTCTTTACAAGTTTCCTGCCATACAGGAAAACTAGCAGACCAACCGTACTCCTGTGCGTCTCTTAATAGTTTACTACCTGCTTGATCTCTATCTGCTACTACAATAACCTCTCTACCTAAACTGTCAATTATGTCTGCTTGTTGTTCACTAACTTCATTGTGCATAACTGCTACACCATCAATGGCCATAGCATCAAATGGTCCTTCACATACTATGACAAATTTCCAGTCGGGGTGTTGTTGGTTAACGTTAAACACATATCCTGTATCAAATCGATTCCAATACTTTGGTTTTACTTTTGGATCTATCGCTCTACCAACATATCCAATTTGTTCATGTTTCCAATAACATGGTATAATAACTCTCTTATCCATGTTATTAGCTCTGTCTGTAGTAACATAGAATTTATACTTGTCCATATTAATTTTGCGATCATAGATATATTCTAGTGCTGGATGTCCTTGAGTTAGATCTGTAAACAACGTTGAATCTTTTGGTAACGATTGTATTTTAAATGTTATAGGTTCTTCTTCTTGAACCTCATCTTCAGGAGTTATTAAATCTTTAATACGAATAGCTTCAATGACCAATCTTTGTATTTCGTTTTGCCCAGCACCAAACCAACTTAGTAATTTTCTAAACTTGTATGTTAAATGTCTGCCTGGTTGGTAACTGGCTTTGAAGTTACAGTTAAAACAGTGATATGATATTGAGCCATCAGGATTATTTGCTATGCCACCACGACCACGTCTGTCAGGTGTTTCACCATTGTGTTCACAACAGACAGCATTAAAACTAGTCCATCCACTAGGGCTAGTCTTCTTTTTTGTGGGCAGTATTGTCTTTACAAAATCTTGTATGGTATTCAGCATATATTTTATTATACGCTCTTTTTAGGAAAAAATCAAATGATTTTTGGTTATAGACCGTAGATGCTTTTAGCATCGTTGTAATTTGAAAGAACTTCAGCACCGCTTAGAGCACGATCGTAGACACGCATAATACCCACACGTCCACTTAAATAACCTGCTGTTGTGCTGTTGAAGGTTGTAGTATCTTGGGCACCAAATGCTAGATACCAATGAGCATACCCATCATCTGCTGGGCTATCAAAAGTCATAGCAGTGCCAGTGGGGTTAGTGGCATTTAAATACCCTCTTAGGGTAGTCCCATCATAGGTTCTAACCACATGTTTCCAGGCTCCTGTGAGAGGAGAACCCGAACCTGCTACATCACGAGTGATTGCTGTGCCGTTCCATAAGCCTGTGATAATCTGTTGGAATGGTCCAACCTGTAGGATCTGTGAACCAGCAAAGTGGTAAGTTGTTGTTGCTGGATCGTTTGTAGTACCTAGATCACTCCATAAGCAGTCATCAACATTGTTAAGGTAGACCCACATTTCTACGGTGTGTGAATCACCGGCACTGATCGCTGAGTAGCAGTTGCCCGTTACAATGTAGTCATTGACACCGTCTAGTGTAAAGTATGTGCTGTCAGTGTATGTAGCACCCACTATGGTTCCGTTGATTCCATTGCCTGATAAGTCTGTTAGTGTTGAACCTGAACCTGAATAAC
>Ga0255753_1006085_pt1 | contig 11276 bp, 7 predicted proteins | sample 041ome_10_FD_179953 | JGI IMG/M metagenome (GOLD analysis project Ga0255753, IMG submission 179953) | Coastal salt marsh microbial communities from the Groves Creek Marsh, Skidaway Island, Georgia - 041412US metaG (version 2) | ecosystem: Environmental > Aquatic > Marine > Intertidal zone > Salt...
TGATGGCTAAGTCATTTTCTCCTTGCTGACGACGATTACTAAAAGAAAGCAAATCATTATCGGTGGACTCATCATAGGTTTTCCAGCGTTGAAAGAAGCTGTAAATGAATTCTTTGATTATTTGCCTTGATGCATCATCGACAACATAATGTCTTCGTAAATGACGAATTAGCAAATAGCACGAAATGATAAAATATTCTACAGAAAACTCTTTAATGCCGTTTTTTTCATCAAGAATTGGGTCATCTTTGAAAATAGAATAAAATGCACGAAGATTTTTAAGAACTTCTTCTGCAATTGGCGTTGCTTCAAAACTATAATCGCCAATCCCAGTATTGGTTTTAGCATCGTTTATAAATTCTTCAATCTTTCTATCACTAAGGTCAGCATATCCATTGCCCATTTCTATTAAAACAAAACGAGCCATGAATTGCAAATGCTTCATTCGGTTGTTGTCAACATTGAGCAAAGAAAAGAAGGCTAGTTTATCAGGGTTATTATCAATCGGTTCGTAACTATCATAATCAAAAGTTTGATCATCAGAATATTTTACAATAAAGTTTCTCGTAAGGCTCGATAGCTGTGCATGTGCAATTTCCATATAGTTAAGGGTTTCTCCTTGCTGAAGCCTCCAAAAAATTTCGGTTGCTATAATCTGATGATTGACATTATCGGGTTGCTCAATGTTTTTAATCACATCTGCTTGGTATTTCAGTGACTTATCAATGAATTTCCGTACTTCTGTATCCAAGTCTTTATAAAACTTCCCTGGCAAGTCTGGTGAAACATCTTCTAAAGATTTAGGCAGTGGATATTCGTTGTTAAAGAAGTCTTGTACCGTGGTTATGCGTTGCTGTCCGTCTATGATTTCATTAACTGCCCGGTTGTCAGATAATCGTACTTCGCGCACAACCAATTTTGGAATGTAATACCTACGAAAAAGACTGTCCATTAAGGATTGCTTCTTTTTCTTAGGCCAAACGGCTTTTCTCTGATATGGGGGTCGCGTTACATAATCTTCTTTGTACTCGTGGAAGTCCTTTATGCTAAATTCCCTTGGCACTATGGTGTATTCTGATTTTGGATTGAATGACATAATTTTTTCTTATAATATTTTATTTCAAAGCCTCTTTAATTATCCTTACCTCTTCAATACTATCTAAGGTTTCAATGGCATAGCGAACAGGATGGTAAACTATTCTTTTTGGTGTTTTTTACTGATGCGGTTGGCTTTTTGAGCGACTTGGCAATATGTATGGCTTTATGCGTTGGCATTACTTTCCGTTTATATCGTTTTCAACTTCAATTGTTTTAAATACTCGTTATGCTCCTTAGTCTTAATTTCAATTCGTTCGTTGATAGAAGTCAGCTTTTCATTTACCTCTTTCAAGTCAATTTGTACTTCATCTTCTGCAGTACTCACATATCTCGAAATATTTAGGTTGTAGCCATTCTTTTTAATCTCTTCCATGGAGACTTTTCGAGAATAGCGCTCAGTCTCCTTTCTGTATTTATATGTTTCTACAATATCAAATATATCATTTGGCTCTCCCTTTTTCTTACCTTCTCTAAGTTCATTTTGTCTCTTACCTTTTGCAAAATGCTCACTGGCATTAATGAATAGAACGTCGTCTTCTTTTTTGCATTTTTTTAGTATCAAAATACAAACTGGAATTCCTGTTGAGTAGAATAGGTTAGAAGGCAAGCCAATCACTGTGTCAATATTATTGTCTTTCAACAGCTTTTCACGAATTCGTTCTTCTGCACCACCACGGAACAAAACTCCATGAGGTAAAATGATGGCCATTGTACCTTCATTACTTAGGAAATGAAAACCATGTAATAAGAAAGCAAAATCAGCTGCTGATTTAGGAGCCAAACCATAACTTTTAAAACGGAAATCTTCTGCCAAAGTATCATTCGGTTCCCAACGCAAACTGAAGGGTGGATTGGCAACTATCGCATCAAATTCTGTTTTCTTGGAAGGGTTCATTTCATTTAAGATATCCCACTGATTTTTTAAGGTGTCACCGTGATAGATTTCAAATTCCGTGTCCTTCATGCCGTGTAAAAGCATGTTCATTCTTGCCAAGTTGTAGGTAGTGATGTTGTTCTCTTGTCCGTAAATTTTACCTACTGTACCGCCATTGTCTTTGATACGTTTTCGCACGTTCAATAATAGGGAACCCGAACCGCAGGCAAAGTCCAATACTTTGTCCAATTTACTTTTCTTGCCTGTTGATGGGTCTTGACTGTCTAAAGTGACAATCTCAGAAAGGATGGTTGAGATTTGTTGTGGTGTATAAAACTCACCTGCTTTTTTTCCTGAACCTGCTGCAAACTGACCAATCAAATATTCATAGGCATCTCCAAGCGTATCGGTATCGGTTGAGAAATCGGCAATACCTTCTGCAATCTTTTGGATGATGTTGCACAACTTCTTGTTTCTTTCAGCAGGTGTTTTCCCCAGCTTATCGGAGTTCAAATTGATTTCTGAAAATAGCCCCTGAAAGGAGTTGTCGAATGATTCATTTTCTATATAGCGGAAACCTTCTTCGAGCGTAACCAATAATTCTCCATTTTGGGTACGAGCTAATTCTGAAATGTTGCTCCACAAATGGTCTGGTTTGATAACGTAATGCACTTTTCTACGCATTTGCTTTTCAAACTCGGGTACATCTTCTTCGTTGGCAGCATACCAAATACCAAGAGGCGTGCGACCATCATCTTCTGCTACTTTTGGGTAATCAGAACCTAATTCCTTTTTGGCTGATTCTTCGTAGTTGTGTGATAGGTAGCGTAAAAACAAAAACGAGAGCATGTAATCTCGGAAATCATCCGCATTCATGGCACCTCTTAAATCATTTGCAATGCCCCAAAGGGTATCGCCTAGTTTTTTATGTTGTTCTTTTTGTGTCATTATATAGCTGTTGCTGCTGGTTCGTTAAAAAGTTCTTCATTGAACTTGTAATTCCTTTTAAAATTCTCAAATATTCCTGCGAACATTATTTTGTTCTGTTCAACCATTTCGGTTGGTTCAAATAATGAATAGCCGCCATGATTCATCACATTAATCATTCTGCTTCGAAGGGTACCTTCTTCATCATCGTCATTAATGATTATACAATCTTTCCAAGAACTGAAACCATGGAAATTGGCTGCTTTTTCCAAAATGTTTCTAAGAACATTAAAGTGGTATGTAAATAATCCATCCTCCTTTATAGTTTTATCCAGTTGTTGAATGATAGATATGTGATATATAAAAGGAGTGTCACTCGTCCACTTATAATTATAACCATCCGAATCGCTTGTCAATAATAATTTACGTGCACCACTGCCTAATTCATTGCACATAACATTAAAAAACAACGAGTGATGTGTTGAGATAACCGTTTTCACTTTATTGTTGTCAGATTTTAGTATACGTCCAAGGTGATGCGCTACAGCTATTGCATTTATATCATCTAGCGAAGAAATAGGATCATCTATGTACAAATAATCAACCCATTCATATGGCTCTTGTTTGTCAATGGCTATTTGAGCAATAGCAAGAAAGAAACACCAAATAAAAATGCGTTCTTCACCTCTTGAAATCTTAATGTTTTCAAGAGTTACAGAGTTACCTTCTTCAATAATTTCTTTGCTAAAAACAACCTTACTTTCTTCAATATTGGTACGGAAATTAAAATCGAAATATTCCCTCAATATTGGTCTAATCCTGTCATCAATAGAAGAGCCTACTAAATCGTCAAAGAAAGTAGAGTCAGTATTTATATTTAAATACCTCTCACTGTCACCGTCTAAATCGTTGTTCCACCAAAATAAATCTTCAGTGAAAGCATTGAAATATAAGGTGTCTCTTTCTTGACCTTCTATTTGTTTGCCTATTTCTTTGAATTCGCTAGACAGACGTGTCTTCCCAGTTCCGTTGTAGGCATAAACTAAAGTGAATCTCTTATTGCTTTCGCGGATATTGTTAGCGAAATCAGTTAAGTTTTCTATTGTATGTACTTCTGTCGCCATCCCTTAACTCTCAATTGTTTCTCCTGAGCTTGCCGAAGGGTTTGGAAACAAACCCTGCATCAATCCCTTTTTATGCTGCTGCAATTGCTCGATTTTATCTGCTTGAGCAATTATTAGTTCATCTACTGCCGAAAGACAAGAAGCGATTTTTTGCTGTTCTTTTTTCTCTGGGAATTGTAACTCAATAGACTTCACAATTTCACCAGAAAGATTTCCTTGTCCTCCTTGTATGTATCTTGATACAATCCATTCCTTTTTAAAGGATAAGTATTGATGTGTGAATGAATTACTGAATGCAGAACGAAGACAGAGTATAGCCTGATTTATTGCTCCATCAATTTTTGAAACAGCAACGTCACCACTATTTGCTCCATATAAAGCAACAAGTAAATCTCCTTTTTTGATAAGCTTTGCTGAAGAGTTTTTAAGTCCTTCATTGGTAAGAAATAACTCCGTAGAATCTTTTGCGATTTCAGCCGAACGAATAAATGGAATATTGCCACCGTAATATTTTTTCTCAGTTGATTTGGGTGTGCTACCACTAAATGAATCAAATACTTCACCAATCGTTTTCTCCACCCAATCCCCATCACCTTCAAACTCCGAAAAACGAACCTTAGGTACGGTTTCGCCTTCTTGCGGAAAAAGGTTTTGCAGCAAGCCTTTTTTATGGTCTTTGAGGGCATCCAGCTTATCGTTGTGAGCAGCCAATAGCTCATCTAAAGTAGAAAGACAGGATGCGATTTTTTGTTGTTCTTTGGTGTTGGGAATAGGTAGTTTTAGATTTCGAATATCATCACTGTTTACCGCATCGAATGTTCCTCCCTGTGAAATGTTTTGCCAAGATGATTCAAATGAAAAGAGCCATTGATACAAATATTCTTGAGAGTTTTCATTTTTAGCATGAATAGCAGAAATTCCTCTCCCAATACAAGCTCTATGAATAGATTTTGCAATTGTACCAACTGGAGCTCTGACACTTAAAAGAATATCATCTATTTGACATTCTTTAGTGATTTCTGAAGTGTAAATTCTAGGAGCGGAAAGTCTGTTTTTAATGTCAGCATTTCCTTGTAACAAAGGAAGTCCTATTTTATTATTATTGTATGACGAAGATTTCGGAGATGATCCCATCGTAACGTCTGAAACATTTTTCAAAGATTTCTCTTCCCACTCTCCATCCTTCTCAAAATCAGGAAACCGCAACTCAGGTATTAATTTCTTTTCTTTACTCATAAGCTGCTAATCCTGAAATTTCTTGCCCTTCGGCTAGTTTTTTTAATTGTGGTGCCAAATCCTGCATCAAGGCTATTTCTGCTTTGCTTCTTTGTTTCCAACCCAGTTCTAGGGGTTCCATCAGATCAGTGAGTTTTTCTCCATCAAAAATCATTCGGTTCATTATCTGCTCTACAAAGGTTTTTAGGGCTGTTGTTTGCAATCCATGGTCGTTGGCAATCTTTGCTAGCTCTTTGTCGTATTTCTCTACTCTAAAGGTTTCATAGCCTTGGCGCAGTGCTTCTACATCTTTTCCCTTCTCCCAGTCCAAATTATTGATATAGTCCGTCAAGTCTTCCTCTTCTTCCATTAGGTTGGAGTTAGATTTAAGCAAACTAATCACTTGAGATTTGGACATTTTCTGTTTAGAAGGTTTTTGCTGCGTACTATCGGCAATGAGGCTCATGATGTAATCGTAATCAATCACCGCAGAGGCAAAGAGCACAAATTCAAAATCGAGTTGCTGAATGTCTTCAGGTGCATCATCACCTTCTTTCTGCTGTATTTCTCGAAGTTGCTTGGCGGTTTCTAAATACGAGCTTCTAAACTCTTGTAAATTGTCTTTCGGCAGAATCGCTTCAATAGCTTCTTGCTGCTGTTCATCCAAATCGGTGTATTGGTCGAGTTGGGTTTTTAGGCGTTGTACTTCCTTAAAGTTTTTTACGAAAGCAATCTTCGCAGCATCACCACGCAGATTGTACACTTCTTGTGGTTCATTTACCAAGTTGTGTGCTGCCATAAAATCGCCCAAAGCTTCCACTGCCTTTTGGTATTGGTCAATCACCACTGGAGCAGGATCCACCATCCAAATTTCTTTGGCTTTACTTTCATCTTCACCAGAGAAGAGGGTTATAGCTTGATTTACTGCTTCTTGTTGCGAACGGAAATCGAGTACATTCCCGTAAGGCTTGGTGTCGTTCAATACCCGATTGGTTCGTGAAAATGCCTGAATTAATCCGTGGTATTTCAGGTTCTTGTCCACATACAGCGTATTTAAGTATTTGGAATCAAAACCTGTGAGCAACATATCTACCACTATGGTAATATCAATCTTGTTTTTGTGCGGATAGTCCTTATTGGTGAATTTCTGGTCTTTGATTCGTCTTTGAATATCCTGATAGTAGATATCAAAATTGTTGATGTCGTGATTGGTGCCAAACTGTTTATTATAATCGGCAATAATTTCTATCAGAGCTTGTTTCTTCTCTTCAGGATTTTGCTTGTTGTCTTCCTTCTCCTGTGCTAAGTCTTCCTGAAGCTGCTTAATGTCAGCTGCATTCTTTTGGCTTTGTTGGTCGCCATTTTGGGCAATTAACTGAGCGGGTGGAGAAAATACGCAAGCGATATTTAGCGGAATATAATCTTTCCCTTCGGCTTCGCTCAGGGCAAGCTTTTTTTCTTGAATGTTTTTGAATAGATGATAATATTCAATGGCATTATTGATAGAGGCAGTTGCCAACACCGCATTGAATTTTCGTTGATTGGTGGCTGCATTGTGTTTGTCGATAATCGCTTCTGCAACGGCTTGTTGGGCAATGGCTTCTCCCGGTTTAGCATTTACCGTTCCTTCACCACGTTCGGCAGGCTCAGTGCGTACCTTAAAATAGTCAATATGAAACTTAAGCACGTTTCTATCATCTATTGCATGCGTAATGGTATAAGCGTGCAAAGCTTTTTCAAAAATGGCGTCTGTGGTTTTTAAAGTTTCCTCTTCACCTGTTATTTGTCTATAAGTGGCATTTTGTTCAAAAATGGGCGTTCCTGTAAATCCAAACAATTGTGCATTGGGGAAGAACTCTTTAATCGCTTTATGATTTTCACCAAACTGCGAGCGATGGCACTCGTCAAAAATGAAAACGATTCGTTTGTCGCTCAACGGCTCTAAACGCTCTTTGTAGTTTTTCTTGTAGGTGCTATCTAATGCAATGCCTAATTTTTGAATGGTGGTAACAATTACTTTGTCAGCATAATCGGTAGAAAGTAATCGTCTTACCAAGGTTTCGGTATTGGTATTTTCTTCTACACTACCTTCCTGAAATTTATTGAACTCTTCACGGGTTTGTCGGTCTAGGTCTTTTCGGTCAACTACAAACAAACATTTTTCAATATCTGCATGATCTTTTAGTAGCGTAGAGGCTTTAAATGAAGTCAGGGTTTTACCGCTACCTGTGGTGTGCCAGATATAACCGTTTCCACGATTATCCTTAATGCAATCCACAATAGCTTTTACAGCATAAACTTGGTAAGGTCGCATCACGAGCAATTTCTGTTCGCTTTCCACCAATACCATGTATTTGCTAATCATTTCGCCAAGTGTGCACTTGGACAAGAATTTCTCGGCAAATAAATCCAGCCGATTAATCTTCTGATTATTTACGTCTGCCAATTCATAAACAGGCAAGAATTGTTCATCTGCATTAAATTGGAAGTGTTGATTCTTGTTGTTTGAGAAGTATATGGTTCTTGACCCATTGCTTACAATAAACAACTGCATGTAACACATCAACGTATTTGTGTAACCATTGCCAGGATCATTTTTGTAATCCACAATTTGTTGCATGGCCTTACGGTGTGAAACATCTAGCTTCTTCAATTCAATTTGAACTACTGGTAGTCCATTGATAAGAAGAATGATGTCATACCTTTGATGACTGTTTTCTGTATTGATGCGTAATTGACTGATGACTTCAAAGTCGTTTTTGCACCAATCTTTGATGTTGACCAAAGTGTAATGTAGGGGTGTTCCGTCTTCACGTTGAAAGTACTGTCTTTCCCTGAGTTTTTTAGAAGCAGTGAAAACATCAGGTTCAATAATTTCTTCTCGTAAGCGTAAAAATTCACTCTCCGATAAGCGCACACGGTTCAATTCCTCAAATTTCTTTTTGAAATTTTGTTCAAGTGCCTTCCTATCCGTAATATCAGAACGGTAGGTGTATTTGAGCTCTTTGAGTTGCTCAATCAGATTTTCTTCTATTTGATATTCCTTAGTCATTCAAATCTTCTTTCAATAAATCCTTTGGATTCATGTCCAATATTTTTGCAATTTCATAAAGCACTTCCAGTCTTGGTTGCTGCCTATTCTGCACATATCCGTTCACCATGTTGTAACTCTTCCCCAGTTTTTCAGCCAACCAAGTCTGCTTAATTCCTTTCTCTTGGAGTACTTCCTTTATTCGGTTCATGTCCGTCTAAAATTATCCAGCCAAGATAATATTAATTGTTTATTATCTCGTTTTTAAATATAAAAACCGTTTGAATTATTATCGTCCTACGAGCGTAGGGAGATTTTAGCTCTTTTGGTTTTTTCAGCGTTAGCTCTTTTTTTTAATGGGGCATAACTTCTATATATCCTTACCATTCGTCAAGCTCTTAGTAAGTGCGTTTATTTCTTTTATATATTTTATGTTTTTGCATCTTATAATGTGCTTATTTACAGTGCTTTATGATTTTATAATAGAGTCTAATGGATTTTTTATTTTAGCAGAAGCTTTCTTGCTGTCAAGCGCACTTAATTCTCGATCAAAAGCAAAAGCAGCTTTGACGATGGGTTGATGTATAGAGATGTATGGAATAAACCGTAGGTTTTTCATGAAAAGGAACAGATTTGAGTAGTATACTGTCAAATGTAGTAAAAAAAGGTATATGAGGAAAACCGCAAAAAAGCGGGTTTAAAAAGGGGAGGTGGCAAGTTTTATAAAATCAGGAGGCTTTATGGAGTGGTGTTTAAAAAAAATCTATTCAGGAATTTCCTGCTTTTCTTTTCGGCGTTCAAGTTCAAGAATTATTACTTTCACTTTCGACCTACCCAAAAGTATTACAGGAAAAAAATAAAATGGAATTACAATCAAACAAAAAAAGACGATGTCATTTTTATGGGTGATTAATCCATAGATACAAAAACCGGCCAACACTGCGGCTGCAGTAAGATTAAGGGAAAGAAAAAATCGAGATTTCTTGAGGTGGTCTACTAATTTTTCAGAGGGTGTTTCAGCGAATGATTTAGAATTCATTTACACTAGGATTTGAGGGTTATCTAATCAAATGTAGTAAAAAAAGGTATATAAGGAAACCCGCTTTAAAGCGGTTTAAAAAGGGGAGAAGGTAAGGTTTATAAAGCCAGGAGGCTTTGTGAAATGGTGACTTGAATTTTTAAAACTTATAAATCACAACAAAAAACTTGACAAAAAAAGCGGATGTGAAGAAAGAGAATCATAGCTGTTATTCAAAAACCAACTTACGACTTATGACTTTCGACTTATGACTTTCGACTTACGACTTTTTCAGTGCCATCCAGTATGGGTTAAAAACAAAGTCTATAAATAACTAACCATCATCAGTTATTCAAAAATCAACTTACGACTTACGACTTTCGACTTACGACTTATGACTTTCGACTTATGACTTTCGACTTACGACTTACTATAAAAAAATCTACACTCAGCCTCAAAGAGAATGTTTTTAAGGATAAATCCCGGTATTCCCTTTTTCAAGTAGGGGAAGCAATTGAGCAACTATTTCGGCTTGTTCTTGAGCGATATTTCGGGTTTCAAAAGGATCTGTTTCATGGTCATACAATTCCAAAGTAGGGGATTCCTCCCTCCAGTATTTGGTCAATCGATAGCGTTGCGTTCGTAGGCTGATTCCATTGTTATAATAGGAATAAGCCACTTCATCCGTATTCTTTTTTCCTTGCAGTTGGGGCACTAAACTTGCTCCATCTATGGGGTGCGAAAAATTCACGTTGGCCAGCTCAAGAAGTGTTGGATAAAGATCGACGGTTTCTGTGATGGAAGTAATGGAGCGGGGTGTCGTAGCTCCGGGCAGGTGGATGATTAATGGGCTTTTCAAAGCATTTTCAAAAAGCGTATGTTTCCCCCAAACCTGTTGGTCTCCCAAATGCCATCCATGATCGCCCCACACCACGACAATGGTATTTTTGTCTAAATCAAGGGCTTTTAATGCATCCAGCACCAAACCAATTTGCGCATCAACATAGCTTACTGCTGCAAAATAGGCATGGCGGATTTTTTTCGCATAGGCTTCGGAAACGGCAGCATCTAAACTTGCTTTTTCTTCACCCAAGGCGTATTGATTGAATTCATTGCTGGGGTGTAAACTTTTTAGAGATACATTTTCGGGGAGTTGGGAATGGGGAGCCACGGGAATTTCGGCTCGGTCGTACAAATCCCAATATTTTTGCGGAGCGGTAAAAGGCAGATGGGGTTTAAAAAAACCGACTCCCATAAAAAAGGGCTGGCGTACTGTTTTCAAGGCTTGTAATTTTTTAATCGCCAACTGTGCCGTCAAACCATCGACATAAGAAGTATCGGAAACGGCAGCAGCTTCATAGGGTCGGACCTGTTTGTTTAGACTTTGTCGGTTTTCGCCATCGGCATAGCCAAAAAAGGCATTCCAGCCTGTTTTCCATTTGCCCGCATCAAAGAGCAGTTCGCTCCAACTGTGGGGGAGTTCCTTTTTGGTTGAAGGGGTAGCTGTATACCCATAGAGAAGACCATCTGCCGAATGGCTGATTTTTCCAATTCCCACGGTATAATAGCCATTGCGTTTAAGCTGATGAATAAAGCTTTCCGGGATATCCCCCTCGGCTTTGTCGGCAAGCACTTTTTCTATTATATCATTTCTTAAATATGCTTTGGTCAACGGGCGAATTCCGGTCAACAGACTTTGGCGAGACGCACCACAGGTGGGAACTGTCACAAAATGATGGGTGAAAAGAGTGCTTTTTTGGGCAAGACGATCCAAATTGGGCGATTGCACGAGGGAATTCCCATAGCAGCCCAAATCAGGACGTAAATCATCTACCGCTATGAATAATATATTGGGACGTTCGGGGGTTGTTTGGCAGGAAAAACAAAGCCCCAAGATACTACTGAGGAATACGATTTTTTTAAATTTTTTATACATAATGCCCTTTGGAATCTAAAGTTTAACTAAAAATACAAATTCTTAGGTTAAGG
>Ga0255753_1006092_pt1 | contig 11270 bp, 1 predicted proteins | sample 041ome_10_FD_179953 | JGI IMG/M metagenome (GOLD analysis project Ga0255753, IMG submission 179953) | Coastal salt marsh microbial communities from the Groves Creek Marsh, Skidaway Island, Georgia - 041412US metaG (version 2) | ecosystem: Environmental > Aquatic > Marine > Intertidal zone > Salt...
TATCACGGTAAACACTGATGATGTAGCAATTAAAAACGCTGGAAACTTTAGTGACAATACCATCTTAATGTGGGACGATACTAACGGTCAGTTAGTAGACTCTGCAATTACTGATGATGGAACTACCATTGAACTTGGTTCTGATTCAAGTACTAGAAATGTTGTTGTATCTGGTAACTTAACGGTTTCTGGTACTACGACTACAGTTGACTCTACCACGGTTAACATTGGTGATAACATCATTGTTCTTAACACTGATGAAACCGGCACTCCTTCACAAGATGCTGGTATTGAAATTGAGCGTGGAACGGAAACTAACGCTTCTTTCTTGTGGATCGAAGGTGATGATTACTGGAAAACTAGTGGTAATTTTGCTATTGGTGCTATAACCGAAATCACAAGTGTTCCCGCAGCAAGTAAGTTCTTGATAGCTACTGGAACCAACAATGTTACTAAATACGCTACTCTAGGTAATGTAGCTTCTTCACTTGGTCTTGGTAATCATACTATCCTGCTTGATGCAGCGAATAGAGATAACGTACAGAAAGATGTTGCTGGAAAAGTATACGAAGTTTACCATGGCTTAGGTACTAAGTATGTAATGGTAACTATACTTGATGCTACAACTTTTGCAGAGGTCATGGTAGAAACAACAAGACCTACCACAAACACCGTTAAAGTTCACTTTGCTACCGCTCCAACCGATGGGGATTACATTTGTATGACTAGCAAGGTTGGTGTTGAAGACACTGCTAACCTAGGAAACAACTTCGGTGATTCCGGAGGCGGTGGTACTGAAGCACCTTAATTAGGCTTTAATACTGTAATACAAGGAGGGGCAAACGCCCCTCTTTTTTTTGTATTTTTGTTACCAGTCTAGACAATCACTATTATGGCAATAAAGTTTCTAAGCGGATTAAACCTCAGCAATGTTACCGCTGGCTCCATACTCAAACTTGATTCAAACGGTAATATCGTTGCGGCAACGGCAGGAACTGACTATGTCTCAAGCAGCACTTGGAGCACCGCTTCAAACGATAATATATACTACAACTCTGGTGGTGTTCGTATTGGTACATATCAGCAATCTATAGATGCAGCCGCCCAGCTTCATGTATTTGATTACCAAACTACAGATCCTAAACTTCTTATTGAAGACGGTAACACTGGTGATGCCAGTATGCAGTTTAAGATTAGTACCCAGCAGTACACGATGGGTATTGACAACTCAGATGAGGATAAGTTTGTACTTGCCGCATCTTCTGCTTTAGGAACTACTAATGTTTTGGAAGTAGCTACAAATGGAACATCTGCTTTTCAGACTGGAGTCTTGTTTAAGGAGACTATATATATGCCAGGTAATGGGCAGACCGCTGATAAAGAAAAATTAATAGACGCTCACGGAACAAGAGCAACATTATATAAAGGTGGAAACGCAGTTTATTGGCAAGTAGCTCAAGGTGGTAATCAGTTTCAAATTGTAGATGCTGCTAATGGCAATGACAGTAAGGGTAATGTATTGCTTCATGTGAGTGGTAATGATGCTGATGATAATGTATTATACTTAGCCACTGCAAGTGGTAAAGTAAGTATTGGTAGTCAAACTGCGCCTTCAGCAACATTGCAAGTAGCTGGTGATGACCAAGACGGTGTAAGAGTCACTGGCGGAACTAACGGAAGGATTGTCCAGCTTGGAGGCTCGGAATTAAGTTTTTACACTACTTCTACTAGTGGGTGGGCAATGGGAAACACTGTCAGAAAAAATAGTGACAGTTCTGTATTAGGATATATCTCTGGAGGATTTGGTACAGAAAATAGTTTAACGTATACATATTATGGCGGAACAGCTTACAATAATGCCGCTATGTATATACGCTCTTCTAATGTAGGAATTGGAACGAACGACCCTGCTCAAAAGCTAGAGGTTGTAGGAACTATTCAAGCAACATCAACTGGTACAGCAACTCTTATACTTAGAGGGGATAGTGGTAACTCTGGTGATACTGGGCAACTTGATTCTACTATCAAGATGCTGCACGATGATGGGAATCACGGTATTCTTCTTGAAACACGCAACTACGCTGGAGCGCAGAGTTTTGAAATTAAATCCTTAGCATCTGGTACAGAAACAAGTAGATTTCTTATTGACACAGATGGTACTTTAAAAATCCCAGCGTATGGAGCTGGTTTCTTAACTACCGATGCTAATGGCGATGTTTCTGTAGACACTACATCTTATGTAGATATCACTGGTGATACAATGACTGGCGACCTTACTATAAAAAGAGGTCATGGTGATTTAACCTTCTTGACTTTAAAACAAGAAAACACTAGTGGTGATTTAGTAGAGCAAAAGTCGTTTATTGACTTTACGTTTGTTGATTCTAATACTAACGAAACGCCACAAGTAAGAATTGGTGCTGAAGTAGGTAACAACGATGGAAGTGCTTCTAGTGTTGAAGAAGAAGGTATGGGTGCGTTTGTGGTATACACAAATAACGCAGACACTGGTTCTGGTGCAGCTGGTGATTCACTTGCTGAAAGATTTAGAGTTGATAGACTTGGTAACGTAGGTATTGGTACTGCAAGTCCAGTTAGTAAACTACATGTATATGGTTCTTCTTCCGGTGCAACCGCATATCAATCGGGTAATGATGGTTTAATTGTAGAGCGTGGAGGTAGAGCTGCAGTAAGCTTGCTTTCACCCGCTAACAGCGATTCTTATCTTTTCTTTGGCAATCCAACAGCTGGTAACGCAGGTTATGTGGGTTATGAAAACACTGCAAATAGACTTGTGATTAAGTCTAGCGATTATATATCACTTCTTGATAGTACGGGAGAGGCTGTTAGAATAGACGGAGGCAACGTTGGTATTGGCAATACAAGTCCGGGAGCAAAACTTCACGTTAATGGCGAGGGTATTTTTGACGATTACATTACTCTTGGTATCAACACTACAGACGGTAAGGCAGGTATATTCTTTGACGAAAGCACTATTGCTCAAAGGTCAAGTGCAGCAATGTACCTTTCTTATGATGGAGCTAATTTAAGTGGCGATGCAAATCGCATGGCGCTTGGCTCTAACAAGGATGGTGTTGGAGATATCCTTACAGTAACTTATGGTGGTAATGTAGGTATTGGTACTGGAAGCCCTTCTCAAAAATTAGATGTCAACGGTATTATTCAAGGTAGCGGCTCAATACGTGTTAATTCTGCAGCTACTGGTAATCCATACCTTGGGTTGTATCAAGCTGGTACAGAGAAAGCCTACATGCAATATGTAGACGGAACTACTGACAACTTAGTTATACAAAGTGATGGCAAGGTTAGTATCCGAGGTGATGTACAATACGGTCAAGGTGAAACATATGGTGTAATTAGCTTCTTGCAATCTAGCACTGAACTTGCTAAGATTGATCAAGATGGATACATGTATGCTACTGGATTTAAAACAAGTGGTAACACCGGGTTCTTAAAATCAGATGGTAGCGTAGATACAACCTCTTACCAAGCAGCAGGTAACTACCTAACAAGCATATCCTCTTCTGATGTAACAACAGCCTTAGGATACAGACCTTTGAGCGGTGCTTACGGATCTTGGAATGGACTCACGGCTGGAAGTAGTGGTGATTGGTTCCCATTGTTCCAGATGGATGATGGAGGTGATGGTAGCGCTTTGGTTATCCTTAAAACATACGCTCACGATTCCACAATCTTTACTGTTTCTAGAGGTTTTAGCGGTAGCAATCAAAATACGATCAGCGTACTTAACTCTGTAAACACACCCAATAGTGGATACGCAACTGTAGATTCATTGCGTGTAAGAAACAATGGATGGGTTGAGGCGAAATTAGTTTGGTCTAGTGGTCCGACTGTTCAGATCTCTGTACATGTACTTACTGGCGACGACAACCAAGTCAGTATTGAGGCAGACTTAGAACCAACTCAATTAACAGACACGGTCAACCACACTGTAAGCGTTAATAAGAGAGGTCTTCTTCATGGATACACTATAGAAAGTACTGGTGACATTACTAGTGGCGCTAAGTTGATTGCTGAAGGAAAACTGTTTTTAGAAAGCGTTGATTCTAATACAACATCTACATCTGCTCTTGTATTAAACAGCACTGAAGTAGAGCAAAGAACACTGGGGTCAAACGCATTTACTAGCACATCATATCTTCCAACAGCAGGAGGAACTATGACTGGAACCCTAACCGTTACGGAAGCTGCGCTGCTAAAAAGATATGTTTCCACCTGGACAAACGCTAATACACATGACATTCTTTATAATGGATGGACTTCAGATTTTGGAGACTATGTGTATTTAAAAGCTCAAGGCAATAGCACTAGCGCACACGGTATGCTTATAGTGGGCGACAACAAGTCTTTTATAGGTCGTTCAGATGTTGAAACTGGAGCAGTTAATTCTGGTTTAGACCAAACATGGGCTGAATTTAGCAATGGTGCTTCTAAATTTACCGGTCAAGTATCTGTAAATAACAGAACCGCTATATCTGTAGGGCATTGGTCAGCGACTAATAATACAACTGGGGCGATTAGAATTACATTGCCAGGGTCACACGGAAGTAACTGGTCAATGATAGTATTGCGTATTACAGTATACGAATACAATTCTACTGCACACACTATCTACTACGTGTCTGGTCACGATTGGACAAGCGGTTGGTATAACAATGGTGTTACTAAGATTGGCACTGGCAATAAAAACATTAAGCTTGGTTACGACTCTGATAAAGATTATGTAATTCTTGGAGAAACGAATAGCACTTGGAGCTACGGTCACGTTACAGTAGATGTAATGGCACATCCTAGCTTCTATAATAGCAATATGGATATCACTAGTGGTTGGGATGTAAGACAGACTACAGACCTCAGTGGTATTACAACGCAATCTGTAACTAACAAACGAGTTCTTACTACTTCGGACGAAGGAAGCGGTAATGGGATTGATGCGGACACTGTAGATGGAATCCAAGCAGCTTCGTTCTTAAGAAGCGATGCTAATGATACAGCTAGTGGTATTGTAACATTTACTAATAATGCAGCTGAACCTTTAGCTCCGATTCACATTACTGGTGGTGGCAACCACACTGGTCTATACATCAACCCTGCTGCATCAAAACAAGCTCATGTAAGGTTTGCTACCAATGGAACATTAAAATGGCAAATAAGAGCGCCATTCCAAGATGGTGCTGATGCAGCGCTTAAATTCTACTCTTGGGTAAACAGCACTGATAAATTTGTATTTAACCACGATGGTTCTGCAAGTTTTAATGGTGGTACAGTTTGGACATCTGCTAACGATGGAGCTTCAAGTGGACTTGATGCTGATACTGTAGACGGCAAGCACGCTAGTGAGTTCTTAACTGTAACCGATTTCTTAAACAGAAAGTATAGCTTACCAAGCGGTGGTGGTGTTATTACTTGGGATAAAGATGCTGGTGAATTGTCTGGTACTGACCGTTATATTTGGATTCCAGTAGGAGACAGTGGTGCTGAACACATCAATCTTGAAACCTCTGACTCTAATAGTAGTTGGTTAATTTCTGGAATTTCCGACTGGGAAATTGTTTATTACAGAGCGGCAGATTCAGATTTCACTTCTAATCAAAGAATATCTATACAGCCAGCGGATTTAAGTGTTGTAGGATATACATCATATGTCCCGAACAAAAACGATCTTGTAATCTGTTTCATGAATGGAGACGATGATAAAATTTACATGGCTGATGGTCGTGTTATATCTCCAGGAGAAACATCTGAAAATCCAAATGGTCTAGCAACAGAGTCTTATGTAACTACACAGATTTCTAATCTTGTTGATTCTGCTCCGGGCACACTTGACACATTAAACGAACTAGCTGCTGCTCTTGGTGACGATGCTAGCTTTAGTACTACAATGTCTACCGCGCTTGGCAACAGACTGCGTATTGATGTAAACAATCAAAGTTTAACATCTACGCAGAAATCAAATGGTCGTACTAACCTTGGATTGGGCTCAGCTGCTACCTCAGCGTCTACCGACTTTGTTGCTGTAAGTGGCGATTACATGTCTGGAAACCTTGGTATACAAGCATCTAACCCAACATTCCCTCTTGAGGTAGGAATTAACAATGCCCAAAAAGTTCAGAAGGTTGGTTACGATGGTCATTACCAATACAGATTTACCTCTTCAGTAGACCAATCATTGACGCTTACTTGCGGTTCTTACTACCAAGCAGAAGTTATCATCACGGCTCATCAAACAAATGGCGGGACATACAATAACTTATACATTAGAGGTATATGGTCAAACAACCATACCTCGCACCACTGGGATGAGATTGAAAACATTGGAGGACTAAGTGGAAGTTCGTTTACCATTACAAATAGTCAGAACGATGTAGAAAACAGTGGTAAATTAGTGATTGCACAAGATTATACAGATGGCTCTTTCGCTCAATTAGTGGTTAGAGTTATAGAACATTACGGAACACATTCATATACAACGGCATAACAAATGGGAATAGCTACTCAATACGAAGGCGGATTAATTTTTGATGGTGACCAGATGTACATCACAACTGGCTCGTCTACCATAATGACTATTAAAAGTGGTGGTACTATACAGTTACCTCAATATGGAGCAGGTATATTACAGACTGATGCTAGTGGTAACATTAGTGTAGATACAAGCACGTACTTAACTTCTTATACAGAAACGGACACACTTAATTCTGTCGTAGGGCGTGGTTCATCAACTACCTCATCAATAAGTGTTGGTGGAATAACTTCCGGAAACGCAACATTTAATGGAACGGTTTCGCTTGGTGGCTTTAATGGAAACAATGAAGATCAATGGCCAATAGTTGAATGGTATCGCGATACTTCTAATGGTTGGGATGAAGGTTTGATAAAAGCAAGTAGTAATAAAGGCTTTTTTAGTACTTCTCATTTTGGTATTCACTTTGATGATTCTCGTGCTTTTGGTTTCTTTACAAGCAGCTGGACAAAGGTACTTGGTATCAATAGCTCTAAGGTTTTATCTAATGTAGATATAGAAGTAGACTCAACCAAGACTATTGCATTGGGAGAGCTTCGTATTGGTACACACGCAGTGCATACCGGATATACCGGTCTTTGGAATACTGAAGCCTCAACAACAACTACGGCACAGTATCTAATAATAAGCCAGGGCACAGATACTTTTATTAATGGTGATACCGTTAGAATTAGACCGGGTAATAATGATTCTAATAACGAATTAAAAGTAGCAACTGGTACAACTGGTTTAACATACAGAGGTAACACTGTATGGACATCTGAAAATGACGGTAGTGGTTCTGGGTTAGACGCAGATAAACTTGATGGAATTAACTCTAGTTCTTTCCTAAGAAGTGATACATCTGATAGTTTTAACAGTCTTATTTCTTATAGCGGTTCCGCAGAAACAAACGCCTTAGATTTAAATCAAGGTAACATTGCTGATGTAAACGATATCACCGCTTCTCAGTTTACTCAATATGCATCTGGAAAACCTAGAAACAACTTAGGTTCACCAACCGTAACAGAAATGGCTCTGTTTGAGTCTCAGTTCCGTTGTATGACTGATTTGTCAAATAACTACAACGACTTAACTGACCTTACTTTTCATAAGCAGATGACATCTTCGTCTGAATGGGAAGAGGTTACATATTCTGACGACCAAAAACGTAGATTCTTACGCACAAACAACTCTAGCGTTGTTATTCCAAACACAGCTTATAAGTTTAGAGTAGAATTTAATGCTCCCGGATATGTATATGCTAATGCAATTTATTTTTATTGGTCAAGCCAAAGTCACAATACTCAAGTACATATATGGAAGCAGAGAAGTGATAATGATACTTGGTATCAGCACACTTCTTCTACAAGAGTAGTAAGTTCATGGCCGGGTCATTTGTGGCTGCCTTTTAGCACTATCCCATGGCATGAAACGGCTAGCACTACAAGTCATTACCACAAGGTTCGTGTTGAGTTTACTCCGAATTGGTCTGGTCATGCTACTTATGGAGATAGAGATATTCTTTTGTATGGAGGTCAAATTTGGGGTGGATATCCATCCGGAAGAAGAACACCTCACTACTACGACCAAAATGGTAAGCTGTTTACTTGGGGAGACTTTGAGGTTAATGGTAAACTACATATAGACACTAGAGACACTAATACTTCTTCAACTACCGCTCTTGTAATGAACGGTAATGAGGTAGAGCAAAGAACTCTTGGTAGTGCTGCTTTCTCAACATCAACGGATTTTGTTGCTGTTAGTGGTGATATAATGACTGGTAATCTAGAAATACAAAGAGAACATCCAGTAGTAATATTAGATGACACTAGCGCTACAAATGCCACAAACTTAATAGCATATCAATCATTCCAAGTAAACGGCACAGAAAACGGATGGTTAGGTTATGGAAGCGGTGGTAATTCTGATCTTACCGTTAAAAATAATTCGGGTCGTGTTGTGCTAAATGGCTCTAGTGGAACATACGTTACATCAACCTTAGAGGTTGCTGGTGTATTATTAAACTACAATGGTGCTAAGATTGAGGTGCAAAACCAAACAGATGGAGGTAACAACCGAGGTATATTCATGTGGGATTCTACGGATTCAAACTGGGGGATATACATGGGTCAAGCAGGCGATGGAAAGTCTCTTGCTGGTACTACAGCGTCTGCCGGTATTGACGGTGCTACAGCACACGCTATTCGCTTCCGTGTAAACGACAATTCTTCTCAAGCAGGTTTTATCTGGGAAAACAGCAATAATGAAGTTTTAATGCAGCTGAACGGTGGTAGCGATAAGTTGTACACTAGAAACGCTATATATCCATCTAACCAAACAACAGACTATGTAGACTCAACTCGCATTCAAAACTGGCAGACTGCTTACGGATGGGGTAACCACGCAAGTGCTGGATATCTTACTTCTTATACAGAGACTGATACATTAAATAGCGTACTAGGAAGAGGAAATACAACGCAAAATACTATTCATATTAGCGAAACGGATAAGTCATTTACATTTAGAACCAATGAAAATTGGGGAGGATGGGCTAGAACTCCTTTTTACTTTGAGGAGGCGGATGGTACTGGTTTTGGCGGATTTGGCGCTTATGGAGGTACTGGAACAACTCTTAGTAAGTATTATATAGGTGCTGCCTATAACGATAACATAATAGAGTTTAATACGGATGGTGTTGTTGAAGTAACTGGTGGTATTTCAATGGAAAATGCCATAGACGTTCTTCAAGGTCGTATTAGACTCGGACACCATACTAGCGGTGCCGGTACTTGGTACAACACCTCAACAACAGACCAATACTGGTTTGCGGGTCTTGATGGCAATAGTTTTAGGCTTTGGAGACAAGGGAATAGACTTGAAGTAGCCAATGATGGTACATTAAAGTTAAACTCATACGGAGCTGGACTTTTAAAAACAGATACTAACGGACAAGTAAGTTTAGATACAAGTACATACTTAACGTCAGTAGACTTTACAGATATTGGTGCGGCTACAAGAACGAATTATACTTTAAAATTCAAGCCGCCCGCAAACAGCTACGCTGGATTCCAATTCTTAGGCACAGATAACCAAAATGCTGGTTACTTTTTAGTCAGAGGAACTTCAGACAATGATGTTTATGCAGCTGAAGGTATTACACTTGTTGGTGACCAAGGATGGTTAACTCTTGCACATAGATACTCAAGCGACAAGGGTATCCGCTTTATGACTGGTAATAGTTCAGCGTCTACTAGAATGACTATCGCTAGCGATGGAGATGTCAATATAAACAACAGCTTAACTGTAGAAAGTGACTTAGGGGTAAATGGATTTATAAAGGACAGCTTATACAAACACGCTGGAAATACAAGCTGGAGAACTAACAAATACGTTAGAAGTGTAGGTATCACTGGTGGTGACATTGATAGTTCATGGGTTCAATTATCACGAGTTACTATTGGTTCTAGTTACGAAAAGGTAACTATTAAGTTTACGATAAACGGTTATGATGATGTATCAAGCGGTGTAGAAGCAATTGACGTTAGATACGAGAACGGATCCTCTGCTCAAGAAAATCATCAAATGGCTTGGTACTCTACTGATGACCACGCTAACCTTTTCAAAAATGTTCGTTCTATAAGAAGCTCTAGTAGTGGCTTATCAAACACGTATGATCTATACGTTCAGATGGCTGGTGACTGGAGAGATAATTTTACAGTTGTAGCAGAATCTTGGACTACTCATGCAGGTGATTCTCCTATAACATATATAACAGCTGCGGGTTCAGCAAACGAGCCTTCTGCTGGAAGTAATGATATAGAAAGAACCGAAAGAAGATGGTATACTGAAAACACGTACATGTATCTCGGAGCTAACCGAGTATATACTACTGGTGATTTTTCTACTTCAGACTTTGCTTCATCGTCTCACACACACGATGATAGATACTACACCGAAAGTGAAATAGACACAACACTCGCTGGTTATTCTACAACTAGTCATAACCATGATGGCACGTATGCTGCTGCATCTCACGACCATGATGATAGATACCACAAATTAGATTTTGATTCTGTAACTGGAGCACATCAGACTGACTCTAAGAGTGGAACGTGGACTGGCGGTTCTGGTACATCTTGGGGTACCTACAAGCCAGGTGACGACTCTACAGCAGGCTCTTACTATAATGATGGAACTGGATACGCTCAATATAACATTCCTTCTGGATATACTACAGCTTACATAGGTCAGTTAAAATGGTCTAGCGGTGGTTATTTTGACGTGTATGCAGTAGATAGCAGCAGCAATCTTATTCTTAGAGGTCGCTATATGTCTCTACAAAGCATTGAGAATACTAATCATAATGGGAATCATGATTACCAACAGATAATAAAAATATCTGGTCTTGATGGAATGAGCGCGTTACGTATTCAAAACAGAACTGGACGATTACACTTGCAAGGTATTGGATGGACTAAAGAAGAAGATACTGATAGTACTGCTGATGCTTTGACTCATTGGGATTTGATCTACGGTAAGCCTAGTACCTTTGCTCCTTCTACACACACCCACTCCGCAGCTACTACTTCAGCCGCTGGATTTATGTCTACTACGGATAAGACCAAATTGGATGGGATTGAAACTTCAGCTGATGTAACAGATGCTACCAATGTAGCAGCGGCTGGAGCGCTAATGACAAGCGGCGGTACTATTTCTGGCGACT
>Ga0255753_1006108_pt1 | contig 11249 bp, 9 predicted proteins | sample 041ome_10_FD_179953 | JGI IMG/M metagenome (GOLD analysis project Ga0255753, IMG submission 179953) | Coastal salt marsh microbial communities from the Groves Creek Marsh, Skidaway Island, Georgia - 041412US metaG (version 2) | ecosystem: Environmental > Aquatic > Marine > Intertidal zone > Salt...
CCGAGCCTGGCCATACGATTACTCTGCTCGGGGTCAAGGATCTGATTGTGGTGCAGTCCGGGGATGCCACCTTGGTTTGTCACAAGGATTATGCCCAGCAGGTCAAAGCTCTGGCCCAGCAGGTATGCCAGGAAAACCCTGAGCTCGCTTAAGCAACCAAACCTCATGCCCAACTACCTTGGGATTGATTACGGCACCAAAAGAATCGGTCTCGCCTGGGCCGATGAGTTACTGATTTCTCTCCCGGTCGGTGCCATCCCAGGAGCGGATTTCGAGGGTTGTTGGGACGCCCTGCTCGCAGAAGTCCAAAAGCGCAAAATTACGGAGATTGTTATCGGATATCCTGTCCATATGGATGGCACCAAGGGAAAGAGAGCGGAGGAAGTCGATGCATTCATTGAAAATTTACAATCCCGCTTGGACATGCCAGTTCACCGCGTGGATGAGCGTTTGACCAGTCTGGCTGCGAGAAACTCTTTGGGAGGAAAGTTTTCGGCGAAGGGGGCGGATAAATCCGGGAAGGTGGATGCCACTGCAGCCTGTCTCATTTTGAGCGATTTTTTAACCCAATGAAAACTTCAGCGGAACTAAGACGCTGGAGATGCTTGTGTGCCTATGACGGGACCGCTTTTAATGGTTGGCAAAAACAGAGCAACCGCCAATCGGTTCAGGATAACATAGAGGATTCCCTTGCGGGAATTTTCGGCCAACCAATCCGTACAGTTGGTGCGGGCAGAACGGATGCGGGGGTGCATGCATCTGGCCAGGTTTTTCATTTTGATGCCGCTTGGAATCATCCAGTTGAATCGTTACTTCAGGCTCTTCGGGTATCTTTCCCCACTGGGATCAGTCCCAGAAAAGTGGAGCCTGTTGGGGCCCGTTTTCATGCCCTTTTATCCGCCAAGGGGAAGCGTTACCAGTACCGCATCTGTAAGGGTTGGGCGATGCCCCAGACGGATCGGTTTGTACATTCAATGAAGGACCGGAAATTGGACTTGTCTGCAATGATGGACGCTGCGGGTCGCTTTGTTGGGACGCATGACTTTGCAGCCTTTTCGGCCAACCGTGGCAATGGAGAGGATGAGCCCACCGTCCGAACCTTATGGCGTTCCCAATGGCAGGATCGCGGAGGTGAGTTGCAATTTGTGACCGAAGGGGGAGGGTACCTGTACAAGATGGTGCGCAGTATGGTCGGTGCGATGATCGATGTTGGGTTGGGAAGAATCGCACCAGAGGAAATTTCAGAGCTGCTTAAAACTTCTCATAGGAGCGCCCGGGTGGTGAGTGCTCCAGCCAGAGGACTGTCCATGGAAAGAGTTTTTTACAGGCTTCCGAAGCTCGCTCTTTTAGCAAAGTGAAAAAGATCAACTGGGAATTGTGGAAACGAGCCTTGTTTGATCTGTTTTTTCCTGGGGACTGTCCAATCTGTGAACGAGCGGCTTATTTGGATGATGTTTCTTATGCCTGCCTTTCCTGCCTCGATTCCATTGCATGGATTAAGCATTCCCGCTGTAAGCTATGCGGGGTGGGAATGGATGGTTTGGATTACGCCGGACTTATCTGTAAAAACTGCCGGGAGCACAGTCCTGTGTTTAGCTCAGGACGCACGATGTTCCATTTAAACCCAGCAGGACGAAGCCTGATTCATCAATTAAAATACCATGGAGATAAAAGAATTCTTCAGGATGTTCCCTTGTTTTTGGAACGGTCTCCCGATTTTTTGGAGTTTATTACGGGAGCGGTTCTGATTCCCGTGCCTCTCCATAAAAAAAAGTTACACAAGAGAAGCTTTAACCAAAGCGTTTGGATTGCCGAAGCTTTTGCCCGAGAGGCAGGAGTGAGTACAGTCTCCTATGATTGTATGACCCGGATTCGTAACACCCCCAGTCAGACTAAGCTTGATCTCAACCAGCGAAGGAAGAATGTAAAAAATGCTTTTGCCCTCAAAGAAGGAACTTGTTTGGATGGGTTTGATAGAGTAGTTCTAGTGGACGATGTCTATACAACTGGTGCCACCCTTGATGCATGTGCTTCGGTACTGCTGGGAAGTGGGGTCAGTCGGGTGGAAGTCGCTACACTTGGGCACGGATAAACCAATTTTCGAATATGTCTTTTTTCAGCAAACCTAAGTATTCCAAGGTTAATGTAAAATCCCGCGAAGGGGTAGCTAAAGGATTGTGGACCAAGTGTCCTGAGTCTGGCGAGATGGTCTTTGTGAAGGAACTGCAAAAGAACCTGATGGTGGTTCCTGCGAGTGGGTATCATTTTCCCTTACCGGCCCCGGACCGTATCAAATCCCTGATTGATGCTGGAACCTTTAAGGAATACGACAGCACCATCCGCTCCGGAGATCCCCTGAAATTCAAAGGACTGGCTTCCTATGAAGAAAAACTTCAGCAAAACCGCGATAAAACCAAACTCGAAGATGCTGTGGTTTCGGGAGTAGGGGAGATGGGGGGCCGCCTGGTAAGTCTGGCGGTGATGGATTTTCGCTTTCTTGGCGGTAGTATGGGATCGGTTGTGGGAGAAAAAATTACCCGGGCAATCGAGCGTGGACTGGAAATGAATATTCCGGTGATCGTGGTTTCTGCTTCGGGCGGGGCCCGGATGTACGAGGGTATTCTCAGCCTTATGCAAATGGCTAAAACCAGTGCGGCTCTAGCGAAACTGGCCAAGGCTAAGATTCCATTCTTTTCCATTTTAACCAATCCAACGATGGCCGGGGTGATGGCCAGTTACGCTTCCCTTGGGGATGTGATTATTGCCGAACCCAAAGCTCTGATCGGTTTTGCTGGTCGGCGGGTGATCAAGGAAACCACCCGGGCTGATTTGCCTGAGGGGTTTCAGACTTCCGAGTTTTTATTGGAACGTGGGTTGATCGATCAAATTGTCGACCGGCATGACTTAAAGGACCGCTTGATTGACTTGATGAATCATCTGGCTCATCACCTTCTGCCCAAATCCACGAAGTCCTCGGCTACCCGGAAAAAAACGCCCGTTAAAAAAGCACCTACCAGAAAGGCTGCGGTTCGAAAGACCGCTGTAAAAAAGTCTTAACTTTTCCATTTGAAACCCCCGTTTCTCAATAAGACGGGCTACCGGGTGAAAAATTCATTAGACTTTCTATACTCCCTGAGAAACCAGGGATCGAAGTTTGGTATGGAGCGGATGATTCAGTTCTGTAAGGGCTTGGGGAATCCGCAAGATTCTTATCCCACCATTCATGTGGCAGGAACCAATGGAAAGGGCTCAGTTTGTACAATGCTCGATTCTATCTACCGGGCAAATGGATACAAAGTGGGTCTTTTTACTTCGCCTCATCTACTGGAATTGGGAGAGCGTATCCGCGTCGATGGTAAGAATCTGCCCTTTTCAGAAATAGAAAACTGGGTGGATCACTGTCTTCCCTATTTTGAAAAAAACGAAGATACCAAGGAGAGAGTCTGGCCAACCTTTTTTGAACTGATGACCGCGATTGCCTTCCTCGAGTTCCAGAAACAAAAGGTAGACCTGGCGATTATTGAAACCGGTTTGGGCGGGCGACTCGATTCCACCAATGTGGTCAATCCCGAGCTTTCTATCCTGACCAGTGTGGGGCTGGATCATTGTGAAATCCTCGGCCATGAAATATCACAGATTGCCTCGGAAAAAGCAGGTATTATCAAAAACAGAAAACCGGTGTTAACTGGATGGTTGCCGAGGGAAGCGATGGAGGTGGTGACTGAGGTTGCTCAAAGCCGAAAGGCAAAACTTCATGACATCTTGGAGAACGATTCAGATAGCTTTCCATGCACCAACCTTAGTGGTGCTTTTCAACAAAGAAATGCCTCGTTGGCCTGGCAAGCGACCCGCATTCTCGAGAATTTGTTCCCTCTGGAAGAAAGAAAGGTCGAGCAAGCACTCAAATCCATCCAATTTCCTGGGCGATGGCAAAAAATATCCACCCATCCAACTGTGATTTTGGATGCTTGTCACAATGGACAGGGGGCTCGGGTAAGTTCTGAACTATGGGATAGCTTACCGGAAGGATTTCATCTTTGGTTTTCCGCATGTGGAGAAGAACGTGCCCGGGATGTTTTGGTTCCCCTAAGCAAGCGAACCAGGAATATTACTTTCGTGGAACTGAACCAACCTCGGGCCACTTCGCTGGAAGATTTCCGGAAGATTTCCGATGAACTTTCGATTTCTGCAAAGTACGCCAACGAAAAAGATATTCCCAAACTGTACTCTTGGATCGAACAAGAAACGACATTACTGGTGACTGGGTCTATTTATCTGGTTGCGGCGGTTCTCGCCCAATCGACTCTTGCCCAAAACGGTATTCCCGAAAAAAACTGGCAGGACCACTGGTAGCCTTTTGTCCAACCACCCAAAATTTAGGATTGGGTAACCAGGAGCGTGCTTCAGGCACATTGATCGATAGGAAAATCAATTTAAATTTCTTTTTCCAAGGTAGTTTGGTTGGCTGAATTTGAGTTTCCCTGAAATGTGAACAAATTCTTGAAGGATGGGGAATAACTTTGAACAACTTGGGCTTGGAAATCGACTGATTTCAGTCTTTATTTTCTTTTTTTTCAAAGACTTGCAAGAAAGAGTTGTCAAACGACAAAATCAAACTAAAACTTATTAACAACACTACATACAGGGGGCAAATTGTTACACAAACACTACATACAGGGTACGGAATTGAAAAAAAATTCAACAAATTCGATTTTTTTCTTTTCATTTTCTCGGGTAAGGCACACTATCCAAAACATCGTCGAGGGGTCTGCGATTTCCTACCTCAAAATCGCTCATCGATTCCCGTTTCATTCGCCGATCTACAATTTTAACAGGTAAATAAGAAGGGAAAATAACATCATGGACAAAACATACGAAATCGGCGGAAAATCCTTTGTTCTAAACGAAGAAAAAGCAGTACAGGCCTTTCAGGAAAAGAAGGTGATTAATGGTCGGGAAACAATGACTTTCAACCTACTCCCGCTCAAATATCAGTGGGCCTACGACTTATACCGGAAGATGAAATCGAACCACTGGGAACCTGAGGATATCCCCATGCAGAAAGACCTGGAGCAGTGGAAAAACCCCGCCGAACTTTCCGATAGTGAGAGATGGATTATCATGATGGGAATTGGTTACTTCTCGGCAGCCGAAGGGATTGTGGGAGATAACATCCAGCATGTCGTAAGAGAGTTAGTCACCGCACCTGAACTCAAACTCGTTCTTGGCCGTCATGCTCACGAGGAAAATATCCACGCAGACAGTCTGTTGTACATGATCAGTTCCCTGGGTATTAATCCACACGAGTGCGAAGCCATGTTTGAGCAGATCGACACCATTCGTCGGAAAAATGAGTTTGTTACGAAAGTCTCCAAAAACCTCCGTCGGGATCTGGATCTCACTCAAACCGAAAACAAGCAGGAGTTAGCCAAAAATATCTTTGTTTTCGGTCAGTGCATGGAAGGAACCCAGTTTTACGGCCTCTTTGGGATGGTTCTTAGTTTGGCGAGGCAGAACAAATTCCCTGGGATTGGGCAAATGTTTCGTTACACCCTTCGGGACGAATCGAACCACATTGAATTGTTCCGTAATCTTTTCCGCGTGCTTATCGATGAAAACCCTGACATCTGGACCCCTGAATTCCGCAACGATCTGGTTGAACTGATGAAGGAAGCCGTGCAGTTGGAGAAGGAATTTATCCGCGACTGCTTACCCGTGAGTTCTGTGGGATTGAGTGCCGATGAATTCTGCACCTACATAGATTACATTGCAGACCGCCGTCTCAACGGAGTCGGCCTCGAAATCCTCAATCCAGGGCTGGAAAACCCATTCTCATGGCTTGCGGAAATGATGGATGTTAAGAAAGAACAAAACTTCTTCGAGGGACGGGTTACTGAATACCAAAAATCTTCCGCATTGTCCGAGGTTTCGGACGATGAATTGTAGATTTGGAAGCGGGCTCCCGAACCTGAAACTTATTTAACTTATATTGGATGGAAATTTGACTGATGCGTAATACTATATTTGAGGAAGATCGATTGTTAACCAAAGCGGCAGAAACGCCGCGAGAAAACAAGCCCCGTTTTGATTGGGCGGAAGATTTGGGAGAGAATCGATTCGAAATCCCCAAAGTGCGTATTACAGATGGCGCGGGTGACCGTGATTTCCACATCGCCGAGGTGGCCGAGGTCATCGGGGAGGCTCTGACCGACCTGATGATCTCAAGGGAAGAAAAGGAAATATACACCCCAAAGAACCGGGAGCTCGTGGTGGAGTCCTCCCGGCTCGTCGCCAGCCGCTTAATCGAGCGGTTGGAGCAAGAGGAGGAAGGCGGTGCCCCCCGCCTCTCCTTCGACGACCTTCACAAGCTGATTGAAAAAGCATTGGTTGAAAATGATGCCTATGATGTGGCAAAAAGTCTCGTTTTCTCCAGAACCAATCATGGATCTTCAGGAAATGGGATATTTGCTGCCAGTACACCTGTGGACAGTTCCCTGATTCGCTTGATTCGCAGGAGTGGGCAAGTAGTTCCCTGGAATTCCTCCAAGATTGAGGTGGCGATCCGTAAGGCCTTTCTTTCCTTACGCTTAGACTCCGAGCCTGCAGTCCAAATTTCCGACGAAGTGAGCAGACGAGCTGTGGCTACAGGTCAGGCATTCATCAATATTGAGGATGTCCAAGACTTCGTGCAGGAGGAATTGATGAAGCATGGCTTCTTCAAGGTTGCAGAGTCCTACATCCTTTACCGGGCCCGCCGACGGGTGGAGCGCGAAAGCAATGTGGAACACCATGAAGTCCGACAGGACTCCATGATCGTGGTAAAGAAAAAGGATGGAACTACCTTTTTCTGGGACGGTCTCGACCTTAAAAAGAGAATCAACTTTGCCAGTATCGGTCTCGACCTTTGCCTGAATCCGGAGCAAATCGAAGAAAGCCTTCGCCGTTCTGTTTTTTCGGAAATCACCGAAGCCGATCTGCGCAAGACCATCATTCTTAACGCCAAAGCCTTAATCGAGCGTGATGCTGATTTTGCAAAGTTTGCTGCCCGGATCCTTCTTACCTATATTTATCAAGAAGTCTTGGGTTGGGATGTTTCCCTGCACAGTATCGAAGAAATTCGGACTTTTCACGCAAAGGAATTTAAATCCTATCTAAAGAGAGGTGTTGCGATCAAACGCCTCGATAAAAAATTACTGAAATTGGATGTAGACCGCTTATGCCAGTCCATTGATCCATCGGCAGATTTAGACTTTGATTACTTGGGTATCCAGACCTTGTACGACCGCTACCTGGTGGTTGATAAAACCGGTGAAACTCCTCGCCGATTGGAAACTCCTCAATTTTTCTGGATGCGCGTATCTATGGGAGTATTTGCTCATGAGGAAAACCCGGAAGAACAAATCACAGCACTTTATAATCTCTATAAAAGTCGTCGGTTCTGTTCCTCCACTCCCACACTCTTTAACTCGGGCACGCCTCATTCTCAGTTGTCTTCCTGTTATTTGTACAAAGTGGATGACACAATCGAGTCGATTATGTACCGGGGAATTGCAGAAAATGCTTTCCTCTCTAAGTGGGCAGGCGGGCTTGGTGGAAGTTGGACAGCCGTCCGCGGGACTGGTAGCCATATTGCGGGTACCAATGGGGAAAGTCAGGGAGTGATTCCATTTCTTAAAATGCACAACGATCAGTTGTGTGCGGTAAACCAAGGTGGAAAACGCAAAGGTTCAGGTTGTGCCTACTTGGAAACCTGGCACTGTGATATTTTAGAGTTTTTGGAACTTCGTAAAAATACCGGAGATGATCGTCGACGGACCCACGACATGAACACCGCCAACTGGATTCCGGACTTGTTCATGAAGCGGATGGAATCCCGCGAAAACTGGACTCTCTTCCGGAGCAATGAAGTACCTGATTTGCATGACCTGTATGGAAAGGCGTTTGACGACAAGTATGCCGAGTACGAAGCCCAAGCAGAGAAGGGTGAGATTTGGGGACATAGTATGCCTGCGATTGATCTTTGGAAAGCCATGCTCAAAATGCTTTTCGAAACTGGACACCCATGGATCACATTCAAGGATACCTGCAATGTTCGTAGTCCCCAGGATCACGCCGGAGTTATTCATAGCTCCAACCTTTGCACCGAGATCACACTGAATACGGGTGAAGATGAAACTGCAGTGTGCAACCTTGGTTCCGTAGTGCTTGATTCCCACCTTACCCCAGAGGGTGAAATTGATCACGAAAAACTCCGTGACACGATCCGGATCGCAATCCGTGCCTTGGATAATGTGATCGATGTAAACTTTTATCCGACCAAGGCTGCGAAAACTTCAAACAATCGCCACCGTCCGATTGGTCTTGGGGTTATGGGGCTGCAAAACGCACTCTTTATCAAGGATGTACCCTTCACTTCTGAAGCAGCCGTCGAGTTTAATGATGAGTTTATGGAGGCGATTTGTTACTACGCATATGAAGCATCCAGTGATTTAGCCAATGAGCGTGGCACATACTCTTCTTATCGTGGATCGAAATGGGACCGTGGTATTCTTCCACAGGACACTATCCAGATGCTTGAGGAAGAACGCGGTGAAAAAGTGGAGGTTCCCAAGAGTTCCAAAATGGACTGGTCCGTGGTGCGCAAAAAGATTGCCAAGCATGGCATGCGTAACAGCAATGTGATCGCGATCGCTCCAACCGCCACGATTTCCAACATCATGGGTTCATCCCCCTGTATCGAACCGACCTACAAAAATATATTTGTGAAGAGCAACCTGTCGGGTGACTTCATGGTGCTTAACCGTTTCTTGGTAAATGACCTGAAAAAGGAAGGCTTGTGGAACAAAGACATGTCTGACCAATTAAAATATTTTGATGGAGAACTTGGTCCGATCGATGGGATTCCTCAGCGGATTAAGGAAAAGTACATGACTGCGTTTGATGTATCCTTTGAATATGTGCTTTCGGCTGCAGCTCGTCGCCAGAAGTGGATTGACCAGTCCCAGTCCGTCAATCTTTTCCTAGGTACCCCTGATTTGAAGAGTCTTTCTCACATGTACCGGGCTGCCTGGCGTAAAGGTCTGAAAACCACCTATTATTTAAGAACCCTGGGTGCTTCCAATATTGAAAAAGCTACGGTTGATTTAAAGAAAGCCAAACCTCTGGCCGATGGACCTTCAGATGAACCTTCTCCGAAAAAAGAGTTCTCTGAAGCTGAGAAGAAAGCCTGCAGTATCCAAGCCATGCTCAATGGTGAGGAATGTGAGGCTTGCCAATAGCTTCTATGGTCTTTTCGTAAACCCGATTGATCGGGTTACAAGTCCGGTTTTGTCTACATCCTATTCCCTTTTCAAGTAGGACTCGCCCCAATGGATACAACAGAGAGGTTAGAAAAATACATGGGAGAAGAACCAATGTATGGCCCTGATGTATTTGTGGCTCCCACCGCTGTGGTGGTTGGAGATGTGCAGCTCGATGAAGGCGCAAGTTTGTGGTACGGAGGTGTGCTTCGTGGGGATATTAATTCCATAAAAATTGGTAAATTCTCTAACTTGCAGGACGGAGTGATTGGACACCTGGCGGACGACTATCCCTTGGTGGTCGGGCAGTATGTAACCGTTGGGCACGGAGCAGTTATTCATGCCTGTGAGGTGGAAGATGAATGCTTAATCGGGATGAACTCCACGATTTTAGATGGGGCCAAAATAGGCCGGCAATCCATCGTCGCAGCCAATAGTTTGGTCCCAGCAGGTATGGAAGTCCCGGAAGGGAGCCTGGTTGCAGGAGTCCCTGCAAAAGTAAAGAGGAAGCTCACACAAGAGGAGCGGGAAAAACTGAAAGGATGGGCGGAGAAATATTTATTGGTGGCCAAGGCTCACCGGGAAAAGCTTGGTAAGATGAGACCCGGTCCTCCTGCTTGATTCAGGCAGGCTCATTCTTTTCACTCTCGTCCATTCCATAAAGGCTGTAAAACTCTTCCACCGATGAGGCTAGGGGGGCAGGGGGCGACATCCCTGACATCGCCTCAGCACAACAAGCGATGTAAGCTCGAAGAGCTTGTTCCTTAGTCTCTCTTGTGTCTTTTTGCAAAAGGCTGAGGAGAGCCTGCCTGGCTTCCATCCACTCTTCCACAGAGTAGGGATGGTCCAACATCGTTTCGGACCATGCATCTTTATCTTCCTGGGATAATTCAGAAAAGTTCATCGCAAAGTGTTCCAAGAATGGCCAGCAATCCCATCCGGGTAAATGTTAATTGATAAATAAAAAATATTCATTTCTCTTGGATTGTTCGTTCAGGTTTGTAAGAAGAGATAGGAAAATTTCATTGTACCAATTATGTCTCACCTCAACGATCCATCCGCCCCCACCAAAGATAATCCTTATCCGTCCAAGTTATTGGTCAATCGCCTGCTTACAGAGGGATCTGATAAGGAAACACGTCACTTTGAACTGAGCTTGTCCGAGAGTGGGTTAAGTTATGAACCAGGAGACTCTCTTGGTGTGATTCCGCAGAATGATCCCAAGGTAGTACGGGACCTTCTCGCTGCAGTTGGATTGAGTGGAGAAGAGGAGGTCACCCTAGGAGAAAAAAGGCGGAGCCTAAAGGATGCCTTAACGAACGATCTCGCTTGTACGGTGCTAAGTAAGATTCAGGTCAAAAAATTCAACGAACTGGCCCAATCCGAAAACCTTAACCAGTTGCTTGAACCGGCCAACCGGGATGCCTTTGCCGATTACCTTTGGGGGCGTGAATTGATCGACCTGTTTCTCGAATACCCCCAAGCCGGAATCTCTGCCGATTGCTTGGTTGGTTTATTAAGGCCAATGCCCCCCAGGTTGTACTCCATCGCATCGAGTATCAAGGCTCATGCGGAACAGGTTCACCTGACGGTCGCGATTGTGCGCTATGATTCTCACGGTCGTAAGCGGGAAGGTGTTTGTTCATCCTACCTCGCAGACCGGGTGGGTGAAACCATCCCTTGTTACTTCCATCCTAATAAGAATTTCAAACTGCCGGAGGACACCAGCACGCCAATCATTATGGTGGGTCCAGGCACAGGGATTGCTCCTTTCCGCTCCTTTATTGAGGAGCGCAAGATTACCGGGGCCACCGGTAAGAACTGGTTGTTCTTTGGAGACCGCTCGTCCAAGACAGACTACCTCTATGGGGAGGAATGGGAGCAGTACAAAAAAGATGGTTTACTGACCGAGCTTGATCTTGCCTGGTCCAGAGATCAGGCGGAGAAGGA
>Ga0255753_1006113_pt1 | contig 11241 bp, 8 predicted proteins | sample 041ome_10_FD_179953 | JGI IMG/M metagenome (GOLD analysis project Ga0255753, IMG submission 179953) | Coastal salt marsh microbial communities from the Groves Creek Marsh, Skidaway Island, Georgia - 041412US metaG (version 2) | ecosystem: Environmental > Aquatic > Marine > Intertidal zone > Salt...
GTTCGTGATCTTCTTCGCGATCGCCGCCCCGCCGACGATCGGGACCATCACCCACATAGTTTTCGTGTTTCTCTTCGCGCGCCGCGGTTTGTGTTATATGACTCGGTGTGAAGAGAATGATTTCTATATACGTTATTGTTGTTGTTGTTATGAAGACGCTCGCGTTAAGAAAAAACTTTGCACCAACTTTTTGAAAAATTTTTATAAAACCCTAAATAAATTTCTAAATAATCTCAAACGAAAGAAAAGAAGACGAACAAACAAAAATCACAACAACCATGACGTGGATAAACGCATCGCCCCAACAAACCTTTCTTCTCTCCTCTTTTTCCCCCGTCGTAAAACGCGCGGAGAAGAAGTGCCGCCGCGCGTCTTTGCGGGCGAATGCTTTGCATCAAAAACGCCGCCGATTATTTTTACGGTCTGAGCGCGCTGGAGGACGTATCGTGTGTCGTCAGAGTTTTGGAAATGACGACGACGACGACGACAGTTGGTTATCCACTTCTGCTTCGTCGTCGTCGTCGTCGTCGTCGTCTTCCTCCTCCTCCTCCTCGTTCGCGTCGACGATGATGCAAAACGTCGCGACGAGCGCTTGCGCTTTATCCGTGGCCGCAGCTCTGGTCGCGTCCGGAATTTCTTCTCCTCCGCTCGCTCTCGCGGAACTGAACGCTCGAGAAGCCAATCAAGGCGGGGAGTTTAATCGAGGAAGTGCGCAACAGTTTGGCGGGTATGACTTGAGGGCGACCAACGTGAGCGAAAAGTACGGCACTGATTTACGGTTATCGAATTTCACCGCGGCGGAAATGAGAGACTCGAAACTGGTTGGCGCGAAGCTGAATGGCGCGTATTTGATGAAAGCGGTGGCTGCGAACGCCGATTTTACTGATGCGGATTTGAGCGACGCGTTGATGGATCGAGGCGTGTTCGTGAACGCGAACTTTACGAACGCTATTTTAGCGAGAGTCGTGTTGACATCGTCGGATATGAACGGAGCAATTATTACGAACGCGGATTTTTCGGACGCCTTGCTGGATAATACGATGCAAATGAAGTTATGCAAAATTGCGACCGGAACGAATCCAACGACGGGCGTGAACACGAGAAAATCTCTGAACTGTACCGGAGGACGCGGGAATGTCGGCTCACCGTCGAGATACATGACGGAAGAAGACGCGCAGAAGCCAGAGGCACAGTTTGAAGCGAGCCGATTTTCAGCTTATTCGACCAAGTAGCTTGAGAAAAGTAGAAAAAGAGAGCGAGATTGTTATTCTGTACTATTACTACCAAACTATGCCACAACTCTACAACAAACACAACTATTATTTGCACGCTTCGGCAACGGGAGCGACTGACACGAAAAGCAATTTTCGCGGCGGGCGTCCAAAGTTCACGGCTACCCACTCGCTCTCTTTCTTCTCTTCCAAAAATCCAAACGATTCATAGCAACGCAGTGCCGGTGCGTTGTTCAATTCTACGTGCACGTACAAGAATCTGACCGAGTTCAACGCGAGTCTTCTAACGGCTTCACGAATCAATCTGTGTGCAAATCCTCGGCCTCGGTACCTGGGTAAAACGCACACGTTGAAACAATAGGCCCTTTCAATCGGTTTTGGCATAAACTCGTACGTTTGCGTCGCTTCGTTGAAAGCGTACTTCTCGCTATCGAACGCTTGTCCATTTCCTTTATCGCCGTATAAAAGTTCGCCTTGAAGTTTGTCCGCGATGACGTAGTCTAACGTCGCAACCATAACGGTATCTTCATCTTGGTCTTGCCTTTGCGCTTCTTCTCCGCATTCATTTACTATTCGCGCGGCGACTAAATATTCCTCCTCTATTTCAAAAGAAGAAGAAGAAGAAAACGAGGAAGACGACGACGACGACGACGACGACGACGACTGTGAAATAAAAGCACTTCTCGGGACGACGAGTGCTATCCTTTCCGCGCGCGCCGGCAACAGCGCGTCTTTCTGCAACTCATCTTCCACTAATTTCTCGAAGTAGTCTCTTCGCGCCGCCTCGTCCCGCTGCCGCTGCTTCGCGAAAGACGTTCGAAAACACGTCGCCCGCAACGCCGCCGCGGCTGCTCGCAAATCACGCCCTTCGTCCGAGATGACGTCGACGGATATCATTCGCGCGGCGGCAAAATTATAATTCGCGCCAACTTTGGCTTTCGGCGTCAGCAATCTGGCGGCCGAAGCGCTCCTTCTCGCGGCGGTTGCCTTTTTTTTCGACGACGTGAACCACCAGTCGGTCCTCGCGTTGTTTGCGCTGCTGCGCTTCTCGTGACACGAACGCATCATACTCTCTTCTCGCGATGCTTTGTTCTTCTCAAAACTCAGTACCCTTTATTACCTCGTATCCTCGTTCGCATGTCCATCTGTCCTCTCTTGCACTTCAAATACACCTGCTTCTTCACCACGCACTCGTCTAAACCAAGCGCGGTCACCTTCGTCTCGTCGTCCGAATGCATCAACGCGTTCACGCAAAACTCTAATAAATCCTTTCTTTTGCCCCCTTCTTCTTCACCAAGCGTCGTCGTCGTCGTCGTCTTTCTCGTGGCGCAACAGCATTCCGACTGTTCCACGCATCTCACCATCTCGTCCAGCATGCCTTTGCAGCTTTTGCTCATTATGTCGTCGTCTTCTTTTCTTCGTGTCGTTTTTTTGTGGTTCGTCGCCGCGCGATTGATTGATGCGTCTTCTCTCCTCTCGCCCCCTGTCTTGCGCGCTGCTCGTGCACTTCTTTATTTTCTTCTCTCTTCTTGTGTTTTGATGATGATGATGATGTGATGGGTTCTAGTTCTAAACCCTAAACCCTAAACTCTTCGAGTTTTACAAAAAAAAGGAGAGAAGAAAATCGCACAAAAAGCAAAAAATCCCCTATTCGTATACTATATATATATGTGTGGTACTACTTTTAGTGATTAAAAGTAATAAGTAGTAGCACCGTAAAATGAGACGGTGATGACGACGACAACGATGCGTGTGCGCTGGTCTTTTGTGCTCGTCGACGGAGAGAGTAATACTAACTAACTAACAAAAAACGCGCACAAAACACATTGCATCGTTTTTTTTTTGTATAAAATTTCCCCGCGCGCAAAGTGAGAAGAGAAGCTTGAAAGAAAGAAACGAGACACGCGAAGGGAAACGATGCGCGTGATTAGGAACGAAGAGACGAGTAACGGTGTCTTTGTTGATGATGATTTTGGTGATTTTGGTGATGGTTTCGACGAAAAAGGAAGGATTCTTCTCTCTTCACTCGGTTTACGAAAGATTCCCCTAAAGTTGTTGTTTGGTGTTACTAATCTCCAAATTATAGACCTGAGCGGAAACTTGTTGAGAGACCGGGTGAGGTTTTTCTCGTCTCCGTCGTCTTCTCCGTCTTCTCCGCACAACTCGCACTCGTTGTTCTCGAACGTCAGATACTTGAACGTGTCGAAAAATAAGCATTTGACGGCGATCGTAGATTTACATTTGTTCAAAAATCTGAAGTATTTCGACGCGAGCGAAACGAGGGTAGGGAAGAGCGTGAGGCGAGGAGAGACGGTGCTGCCGAAAAGAGTGGAACGCGTGAAACTGGACGGGTGCGGGTGGATGGATGGATGCGAGATAGAAGAGGAGGAGACTAAAGCGATTGAACGGGAAAATTTCTTCGCGAGGAGGGTGACGGGAACAAACGCGGCGGTTTTTTTGCCCAATCTGATGCACGTCTCTTTGGAGAATAACGGTTTAGGCCCGGACGTGCCAGACTTAACGACGACTGGTTTGTTTGCAAACGCAAAGTGCGTGAATTTGAGGAATAACGCGATTTCTTCGCTATCGGAAGCCGGAGAGAGGATGCGGTACATGGATAGATTGGAGACGATTGACCTCTCCTCTAACGATATTTCCGTCGTCGCAGAGTTTCGGTTCCTCGGCGACGAACGTTTGCTTCCGCGTCTCGAACACGTGTGCGTGGCGGATAATCCGCTCGTGTTAAGATCAGAGTATTACGAATACGATCACGTCGCTGCGCTTGCATTCGCTTTCGGTGACAGTCGATTAAAATCCGTGGACGGCGTGCCAGTGTCTTCACAAAGCAGAGAGATAGCGTCCGCGATGTTATTTCGCGACGATTCCGGATTAGTCATGGACGCGCTGTACGAGAATCTGTATTTAAATGCGAGCGACGAAAATGCGCGCTTTTTTGGAAATTATTTGCGCGACGTTTGCGCGCGATATCATGCAGAACGAGCGAGGAAGAAGTATCGTAAACGGCGAGCGGGAGAAGGAGGAGACGGACATGCAAATGGGCTATTTAGTATTTCGACGTTTGTACCTTCACCACGAGGAGCCGCCTTTGACGAGAAAGACGACCAGGAAGATGACCAGGAAGACAACGAAATAGAAGTTGATGCGCACGTGGAAACCTCGCTTTCAGCGCGGGAATCACAAAAGCAAACACTCGAAGACGTATCGACGCCTTCTTCGAGTATGCGTAATAACGACAGTGCACAGCTCGAAGTAGCGGGAACGTTCTCAACTCCCAGCGCGAATAGAACGTTGCAGTTCAATTCGCCGTCTCCCACGCACACGTCGACGCCAACGACAACACTTCGGTCTTCTTTGAAGAAGCAAAAAGCAAAGTCGCCAACTTCGGGGACGTCTCCGGTTTCAGAAGCAAAAACGAATTCCACGCAAGCGAGCAGTTACAAGACCGCGCGATCGGAAGACTTTTCGAGCGGCGACGAGGACGAGGACGACTTCAGCGCGTATTACCACCGCAGTCCTCTCGAAGAAGATAAAGAAGCAGTAAACCTAGAAAACGCAAATAGCTCGCGCCGAAAGGTGCACAAAAACCAGAGGAGGGCAGCGAGGAAATCCGTCTCGTTCAAAGTTATGCTCGAAGACGACGACGTTCTCGAAGATTTCTACTCGCCGCCGACGCATTTTCGCTCCTCTCACGAGGCTGGCGCGGACGAAAGATACAGTAACCCGCGCTCCTCCCCGCACTCCTCCGTATCCGAATCCCCGGTCGCGGACGAACTCCTCGAGGCGAAGCGCGAGATGCATCGGGCCGTGCAAAGAGCCATGGAAGACGCGACTCCCGAACGATTAAGATTCGCTCGCATCAAAGTTCGAAAGCTCGTGGAGATGAAACAAAAAGCGATGCAGTATTTCAACGGAGGAGAATAGTTGATAGAAACACAGAGAAGAGGGAGAAAAAAGAAAGATAGAATCGTAGATTTTAAAAAAACAGAGAGGAGATATACATTTTGTGTTGTTATGGAATAACGCGCGAGAAGAGAAAGAGTACCTTTTCAAAACACAGAATTAGTTCTTTCACAAAAAATACGCGAAAAGCGAAAAGAGAGATACAAAAAAACAATCAACAACACTCACCATCATGTCGCAAAGCTACTCGTCTCCGATGCAGTTCCTGGCCTCATCGCCGCTGTCGGTCTATCTGAGAGATAGAAAAGAACTCGCCGTGAAGGCGGAAGAGCGCGGTGATCCTACGAGAGGTGCGTCGTAATCGCGCGCGCGCGCGGATCGCTTTTCTTTTTTCTTTCCTCCCGCGAGAGCGATCGAGGAGAAGAGCGCTCGCGCGCTTCTCTCGGTGAACACGACAAAGAGCGCGGTATCTGAATCACTTTCTCTCTCGTTACGCGTGCGTGCGCATAAATCAGGTTCGCAAGTTTCCATTCTTTCGACCACGCATACCACCTCGGATGCGATGAAACGATTGGGAGAGCTCGCGGTGCAAGCTCTGCCAATCGTAAAGATGCACCCTTCCAATCAGCTCTACGAGCCACAAAATTTTCTCGCCGCGGGCGATCTGGTGGACGCGTTAGTCGCGAAAGTAGACGGGAGTCCGTATTTTGATGTACAAGGAGCGGACCAATCGAGACGCTGTGCCGCCTTGGCGAGATTGGGGAGAGAATTCGCGCAATCGAGGTTGGACACTATTCCGAGTCGATTCGATGGGACGGTGATCTTCGAGAACCAGTGCGATAAGAACTTGGCCGAGACAATCAACGACTGTTTTTTGATTTCGTCAAAAGCGAAACCGGGAGACGGGGAGTTGTTGCAAGCCGTGCACAGATTCGCGGTACAAACGCAAGATACGAACAAAATTACAGAAATCGTCTGTCAGAGTGATTTGGTGATGTACTTACACACAAATCGGAGCTTAATTTTTCCGGAATTCATGGGCGCTTCCCTCGCCGATCTCGGTTTGGGAAGATCGGCGTTGTCCAGACGCGTGGAGGGAGGAGGTATTACCTCCGAAAAGACGGCATCCGAAAAAAAGCCACTTTCTACGTACGGGATCGTTTCGGTCACGCCATCGACGTCGTGCATTGATGCTTTCCGTGTCATGCGTAACAATTCAGTCTCCGCCGTGGCGATAGTTAGCGAAAAGGACGGGAAGCTTCTCGGCGCCTTTTCGGAGACGGACATCTCCTATTTTGCGGATCCCGACTTTGCTATGGCGCTCGGTTTGTCGGTTTCGCAATTTCTATTCCTCCGTCACAACGCGTTACCAAAAATAACCCACGGCGTGTTCGCCGGCGCAGACGCTTTCGACGCCGCTCTCCAAAATCCTCTCTATGATTCCTGGAGAGTCTATTGCAAACTCGAAGACAAACTCGAAGACGTCTTGGAACTCATGAGCACGGGAGCGGTGCACAGAATTTGGGTCGTGGACGATGACAGGAAACCCATCGGGTGCGTCAGCCTCGTGGACATTCTCGCGTTGTTCCAGCACTGGGAATCGCCAGAACAGCAACTCGGTAAAAAGAAGGAGGACGAGTCGATGCCGCAATTTGAAAAGACTACGGAGAAGGAGTTGAAAGAACGCGTAGTCGCCACCGCACCAGCGGGGCAAGCGACTTCGGTGGATGAGCAAATGCAAGAGTAAAGCACATTTCAGTGTCGCAAACGATGCGAGAAAGAGAGAGAGAGAGAGAGAGAGAGAGAGAGAGAGAGAGAGAAAGAAAGAGAGAAAGAGAGAGAAAGAAAGAGAAAGCGACGGTGAGAAATTTAATGAGAGACATCTTTGTTGTTATAATCGAGGCAAAATCAGCAACACTTACACACACAACACAAAAAGAAAAGATACAAAAAAATACGCGCGCAAACAAAGCGAGAGATGAATACGCTTCATCCACCGCCAGTAAAAATCAAATCGTACATCTTCCTCTCCATCGTGCTGTCGTGGACGCTCCTCGGATGCCTCGTCGCGTTCGACGTTGGCGGTTCTTTTAATCGAGAAGATATCGATGACGCACGCGGTCGAGGAAGAGGTGAAAGTTTTCCTCTCTCTTCTCTCTTCGAGGCGTCGTCGTCGTCGTCGTCGTCGTCGTCGTCGTTGGGATCGAGGCGCGCGCTGTTGCAAGAGGAAGCCGAAAGCGAAGCGACGGCACAGAGCGGACCGACGATGGCGAGAGCGTCCGTGTGGAACCCCATCATACAGCCGACCACTATTCTTAGGATAGCGCTTCTCTTAATCCAAAACGCTGCGCTTAATAATCCCACCGCAGGATTCCTTCAAATGGTGTTGAATACGGAGCTGGCGCTCACGCGATTTTCGAACGTGTTCGCCTCTTTAGCGGCTGGTGTCGTGCAAGATTATTCGCAAGGTGTATCGAGTTCGAGTTCTATCGGGAACGAGTGGGTCATCGATGGAGAAAGTATATTTACGAGCGCCAAAGCGAGCGAGTTTGTGGTAGGCGGAGCTTTCGGCCTGGAACAGTTTTTCGGAGTCGGCTTCGAAGTCACGGGTGACGCCGCGGCGGCAATTGCCCAGTTTTTGAAGCCAAATCCACTCAGCGGCGAGCTCAAGGAAGAACTCATGGAATGCCACAGCGATACAAATGGAACGTTTTATCATTTCAACGAGACGTTCTATTATCACGACGGGACAGCGATGACGAGCGAGACCGCGGAGAGTTTGAACGATTTTTCAAATTGTACAAACACGACGATGTTTCGTAAAGGCGACCAAGAAGGAGGAGGAGAAGAAGAAGAAGAAGAAGACAATGCTGCTCAGAGACGGCGGGGAAGAAAGTTACAGCAACTCACGAAGGATGATCTGAAAAAGAGGAAGATGCCAGAGAATGTTGAGAAAATTCTCGTTCACGAGAGGGTCAAGGTACCTAAATTTATCGAACGTGCGGCTGCGAGACACACTCTTAACCGACATCACGCAAGACAACAAAACGACTATTCGGAACATCCATCTTTTTTTAACGACGAAGAAAAGCGAAGGCGGTTGCAAGAAATCGTAAACGACGAAGATGAGAACGGCGATGATACCAGGAAAGGAAATGTGACTTTCGACGACGTTGAAGCTCTCACGACTGAATGGTTTGATTCATTTCCTAACGCTTTACCGATCACTATCAGAGACAATTTCCTCGCGCTTCTCGAAGAAACCATCGTTGATCCTCAAATTCGCATTGAGATTGAAATCATAGTAGCTCTCGTTGGCGTCGCTGAACCCGGTCGCGGTACGACCGCGGCTGAAGTTGCCAGTGAAGTGGAATGGACGGGCCAAGTTGTTTTGCACGGATACGACGCAGCGATTGATGTTGCTTCAACTTTTGAGACGGCAAATGCGATAGCAGGATCTGCGAGCAAAGGTTTAGCGATTGCCGAGGCGATTAATGACGCGACTGAAATTGTCGGAGCAATTACCGAAATCGTCGACACCGTGAACGCCATTCAAAGCGAAAAAATACGAGGCGCAGAAGGCGATGAATCAGTCGAGGCGCAAAGCGGAGACGGTGATTCATCAACAATCAACGTTACGGAACTATCGCAGTATGTGAAGCCAATTTCTACGAACGACACGGTTCGCGCTTGGAAAGATTCATATAGGCCGGATACCGCTTCTTGTGAAAACGGCGACGGGTTGTGTGTTGAAAATGGCGCAGACCAACGCCGAAGGCGACGCGTACTTCTACAACAAGGACCGATACCACCTGAGATTATCGGTGGTGGTGGTCTGCAGAACGTTTTGGCACAGTTCACACCGACGGGTGGGGAAGAGGAAGCGTTTGGCGCCGTGAGTGGAACATATGCAGCTACTGTTGCGCTCGTGTTTCTCGAGCAAGTCAGTATAAATGGCGGATCTATCACGATCATTTGATGATGAAAGCTCTTTATGACAAGAGACTGCCGAGGACTGCTCCGGCGTAAAACTCATATGTATATAGAACAAAATGTACACACATGATAGTGACCGCATGTATATGCAAAAGCGTAAACGTACACAACCGCAGAGTAAGTATTAATTTAAATCACAACAAACGCTACTCTTCTTTTTGGTTCACGTCTGAACCCGCGCAATAACAATTATCACATGCGCTTGACGCCAGCCAAACGCTCTTTCAACCGCTCCAACTTTCCGCTCGTCGGCAAGCCTCTCTCTTGCAACAACCGTCGGACAGTGGCCGAATCCATGGCGTCTATTTGCGCCTTTGAAAACTCCGGCGGTGCCGCGGCTTCTTGCTTTTTCGCCAAATCCGCTTTCGCTTTCGACTCCTCGAACGCTTCGTCCATTTGTTTTCTCAATTGTACAGTTCTCAACGTCTTCGCTTCTTCTCCCTTGGCTTTATTTCTCGCTTGCATGAGCTCATCGTACAAGCCGGCAGCTAACTGCACCGATTTCAAAATCTCTTCTTGCGCCTCCGCCGTAGGTCCGACGAACGCGCACACGACCGTGATATCGTCCATCTTCCCTCCTCCACCACCACCTTTGCCCATCATCTTGTTCAATCCTCCAAACAAACCGCCGCCGCCGCTCGGCACTTTCACTTTCGTCCCGGTTTCCTTGGCGTACTTCTCCGCCTCCAAAGAATACGGCGACGCGTACGTCTTATCTTCCGCGTGCGCTCTGGACACGAGAACGATGTCCTCTGCACATTTTGCCATCGCTTCGTAGGACAAACCTTGACTGCAACCGTTCCCAACCACTCTGACCAACTCTTCGTTGAACACGTTATCAAACACGCCGTCGCTCGCCACGATAATCACGTCACCTTCCATCGCTTTGAACGAATACTGCTCCGCGCACTCGTTCGCATCGTCCGCGTCCGCGCTCAAAGGCATGTATCCCAACTGAAACGGACAGTTAAAATAATGCTGACTCGGTGTGCTTTCAAAAACCACCTCTCCTCCTCGGATAACCTTGAACCCGCTATCTCCGACGTTTGCCGCGCGCAACTGCCCGCTCTTATCAATCTCCACCACGCACAAAGTGGACGCCCCGGGTAACTTCGTTTCCTTTTGCGCTTGCAAAATCATCGCTTTCGGATCGCTTCCGCCAAACAACGGATTCGTGGACACTTGGTGCGCTTTCAAACACTCAAACGCCAACACTCTGGCGTACAGTCCCGGGTCCACCCCTTGATCGCCAAAACCACCAACCCCGTCGGCAACGCCGATAACTCCTCCACCTTTCACGTCCGGTTTGATGAACCACGCGTCTTCGCCGCCTTTGGCCGTTTTCGCCGGGTGAGGAAGGTTCGAATACGACGGAATGAGTGCCAGTTTTGCCGAGGTTAAGACTACATTTTTGGAAGACGACGCTTTATTTCCACGACGCTGTTGATGATGATGCATTTGTCGACGACGACGAATCGCTTCACTTCTTCTTCCCACGAACACCGAAGAAGAGAACGACATCGAAGACGATGCGCCGCTGCTGCACATGCTGCTGCTGCTGCTGCTGCGTCTCGAACTGCTCGTCAGAGAGGACGAGAGCACTCTCTGTTGCGCGGTAGTGGTAGTCGCGCTAAACATAATAATAACTTATGTGTTGTTGTTGTTTTTCTGAGGTGAAGGAGGAATAGATACGTGGTGTTGCCAAAAAGAGAGATGCAGAGATCCAACGAGAGATGCAGAGATCCAACGAGAGCACTGCGACCAGAGAGAGAGAGAGAGAGAGAGAGAATTCCTTGCGAGAGAGAGAGAGATGCAAAAATACAAAACAAGAAATTTTACCGCGCTATCGTGTGCTGCTAAAAGTGCTAAAGTGCTACAGTGTTTTACCTGACCACTCTCTCTATCTCTCTCTATCTCTTTCTCGTGAAGCTGTTATTGTTTTTTAGACAATATCTTTGTCTTCAATCTCTCCAACCCCAGCTCTGGGTCGACCGTGGCGTGCGCTTCGAAACGGTCGCCCCACAACGTCTTCGCCTCGATGCCCGGGTCGTCCCTCTTCAACGTCACGGAATCGTCTCGAATCATCCTTTCT